>Ga0255167_1000097_pt1 | contig 39017 bp, 34 predicted proteins | sample Atl_Miss_RepA_8d_FD_183177 | JGI IMG/M metagenome (GOLD analysis project Ga0255167, IMG submission 183177) | Freshwater microbial communities from Altamaha River, Georgia, United States - Atl_Miss_RepA_8d | ecosystem: Environmental > Aquatic > Freshwater > River | place: USA: Georgia | collected... | reverse complement strand
ATCGCCCGAATCACCGGCGTGTAGTGACCACGAATCATGCTGTTGTACATGCTCCGCACACGCGCGCCCAGAACCACATCGTCCATGGGAATCAGCGTCTGGCACTGCGCCATTTCGAGCGAGGGAATTTGAGGGCTTCCCGATTCGAGGATGAGCGAGGTGAAGCGGAGATTGTCTGGTGGTTGTGGACTTGGGTTGTTTGTGAAAATGTTGATGACATTAGTCGTCAATTTTTCGAAAAATGATAAGAAAACTTTACAAACGGATGCGACCGCATCACCGACGCCTTGGCGCATACGGTACATCGCGCGTTCGGTGTTTGTGGTCTCTGCGTTCTCGAGCGCCTAGACCGCGGCTCTTGAGGGCATCTTGTGCAGCTTTGAGCATCGCATTATCCTTAAACACCAAGTACTTGGCCTCAGGAATTTCATCACCGTACCAATTCGGTGTTTGCTTCTTCCGAACTCCAGCCGGATTCGTTTCTGGAGTCGGCAACATGTCCAAGGCAGCTTGATGGTGTCCTATTTCATCGTTTTCAGGAATGTTATTATAAGCGAGCACAGACGCGCACACTCGCCGACGGTGACAGTCGTGACGAGCGTCTCTATCCAGGCGTTTCGGCGGAGGCTGTGTGGAGGTGGTGGCACTTGGCACAGTTGCTGTCCTTTGTTTGCTAGCAGAACGGTGTCTCATCACGCTTCCTCGGATCGCATTCAGCTCTTCGTGACACTGTAAATCATGGGCAAGGCCATAGTACAAGTCGTTCTGTTGTTTGCCAGTGAGCTCAAGATCCGTCAAGTACGTTAAAAGCGCCTTGGCGTAGACTGGATCTTCTTTGATTTTGCTCTTTGCATTCCTTTCATCGTTATACAATAGGTCGGTACATCGATAATTTCTATCCAACACATCGAGCCGAGTGTATCGGTCTCTATATCTCAAAAGGAGCTCACTCAGATTCTTCGCGTGTCCGCTGTGGAAGGCGTTGATGATCATGTCGCGCTCAACGCGATGGAGCCTGTTGACTGCGCTCACAAAGTCATTCCAGCGTTTTTTCCATTGGTTGTCCATGCTGTGACCATGAACATCTACCTTTCGGAGTTCATGCGACGAGATATAAGGTGCCATGTGCCGAATGAGATACTTAGCATTTCTTTCATCTGAAAGTAGGTTTTCAAGAAGACTATTCAGACGACGATAGTAATCCTCATACTTTGCAAATTCCAGATGGCTGACTGGTAAATTCTCTCTTTGCATTTCATCCTTTGTCTTTATCCACCCTCGAAACGACAATGCGGGCGAATCATGTAGCTCCGCGGGGTCATGCGCAGCGTCTCCAGATGTGGGTAAGGCCATTCTTCGCGCCTATTACTTACCTAGTTTTTTTTACGCAGATTCATTAGAGTTCCGCCCCGACACGTGTCATGTTTCGGCGCATTGCAAACTCGCTCGAGTTTAGCTCGAACGGCGATGTCTTCGTCCAGTCGCGGTTGGGGATTGGTACGTACACCCTTCATTCCAATGTGAACTTGGATGTGAGGGGGGTCGCGACGTTCACCCAGTCGACGGTTGGCATTGGAACGAACGCACCGCTTGCCCCGCTACACATCCACGACTCGTTGCGCCTCGCGAACAATCACTTGGGCTTCCGTCTGAATAACACCGCCGGTACCAAAAGAATTATTCAGTTCTTCTCCTATACACCCACCGGGGCACCGACTGTGCAGAACCCGCTCTTTCGCATTCGCCTACAGGGCACCGTAACTGCAGAGGGGGGCTCCGCTGGATACGACATCCTCTTTGGTGGTCACACGACATCTGGCATCACCGACCAGCGCGTCCTCAGGAACGGTCGCCTCACTACGGCAGCGGGCGTAGACGCAAGTGCGGCGTTCTCGGTTCAGTTCTATCAGCGCGCGACGGCGCGAGCAGCATCCGATCCGCAATATGTAGGTTACATCGTTCTGAATGATGTTGCCGCTGGCGCACCAGCGACGGCCATTGCGTATGAACTGAATTTTGAAACCCTCAGCACGCATGCCGCCGCCAATGATACTTTTACATATATCACGGATGCAACCATCGATACGGGCAACTACTCGAATGTGTGGAATGCGACGGCGTCTGCCAGCATGGCAACCTACGGCTATGTCAGCGATCCTAGCCCAACCGCCAACAGAATTGGCCTTGGAACGGACGCCCCAGCGGCGCGCCTGCACCTTGCATCGTCCAATACGCCCACGCTGCGCCTGCAGAAAACTGGGGCGGGCGACGCAGCCACCCCAATGATGGTCGTGACGCCCTCGGCGGCAAATCCGGCGGGCACCACGATTGTGATTGATGACGCCGCGCGCCTCGGCATTGGTACGGCGCTGCCAGGGTGTGGCCTGCAGGTGCATGGGCAAGACGTGAAGCTCACAGGCGGCGCCTATCTGGGGATTGGCACAACTGCGCCGCAGGCGTCGTTGCACGTTTATAATAATGCTCAGATTGACGGCACGCTCAAGGTACCACGATTGGTTGCCAATGTCGGCATCGGCACCGACGACCCAGTAATTCCGAACGCGCTGCATGTGATCGGCTCGACGTACTCGACGTCGATGCTGGCAGAGAACATTGGCTTCACCGACGGCCGCGCCCTCCATGTGCAATCGGGTGACGGACGGGTACCGGCATTTTCCTCGAACACCAAATTGATCGAAGTGTATAGCAACCAAGTGCACCTATGGACGCCCGGCTCGAATATGGCTTACACGCCCTCGGCGAAGGTCAGTATCCTGCCGACCGGCAACGTCGGTATTGGCACGACAGCGCCAAATGCGCGTCTGCACGTGATCGGTGGCGGCAAGTTCTCCGACGGGCTGCAGGTCGGAGGGGACATCTTGCCGAGCTTGTGCAATGTTTATAATTTGGGATCATCCAATGCTCGCTTTAAAGATCTCTACCTGTCCGGCGCCACCATCAACATGGAGGGGCTCGAAGTCAAAGCGGAAAGCGGGGATACCCTTCATGTTCTTGGCAACCATCTTCAAACCTTCCCTCAAAGCACTCAGAGTTTCTCGTACTTGAGCGAATCGAATCTTGTATACCCGATTCCTGTTTACGGCACAGGATCCAATTGGACGCTCGATACAGCCGCAGAGGCGCTGGTTGCGAACATTCATGCGGGCACCTATGGTACGTACCGGCAAACAGCGACGTCAACGGCGGTAAGCGCAACCTCGATCCAAAATTATGGGGGATCGCCCGAATATGCCCCCTATCTCGCTTTCGACGACAACCCGGGCACACAATGGATCACCCAAGCGGTGCTCACGAACACGGCCGACGCCTCACCCGCTCCTTCGCTCACGGTTGCGCTCGGTGCGCCCATAAGGCTTCATTCGTACGCCATCACCCTGCGCACAGCAAGCGGTTATTTGGCGCAGTCACCCATCAAGTGGCGCATCTATGGGCTCGCGACGTCGAGCGATTCAGGGACTCTTTTACATACCGAGACGCTTGCCATCAGCGCTTGGACACAGCCTGGACAGACACGAGTATTCACAGTGCCCAACGCATCCATGCAGTCACAATACCCCATCTTCCGATTCGAATTTCTGCGCACAGTTGGCACCAACTACTTGGCAATTTCTAAACTACAACTTTATGACAAGTTTGAGGCGACCGTGAGTGTTTCACACCACGATCACCTCCGTAAGATCATTCATTCTTCTGGAAACTTCACGGATCACTCCATCGAGACCGTTGCGAGTCCGTCGCTCGAGTTGCCATCTTCGAATTTGCAGGTGCGCCTCGAAGCCGCCAGCTTCTTGCAATATCCGTCGATTCAGACCCTCGCAGCAGCGGCTGTGGCGACGGACGTGAGTGTTGCCGTTCGGCATTGGGATGGAGGCATTCTTACAGACACTCAAAAGCTGTTCCTTTCAAGCAATGCGGCTTACGTCCAGTTTGATGCCACGAGCAACCAATACGGCCAGCTCCCTACATTCACACTGGCCAGTTCTTGGATGATTGCGGCACACGTGTATCTGCCGGCCCAGTCGGTGCAGGAAGGGCAGTCGATGACCCTCTTTGATCTCGGAAATTCCTACAACGTGGATTCGGTGCGGCTCACACTCGCTGCAGATGGCACAGCAACGGCGACGTTGTACAGCGCCGCCGCTGTGCGCTTTGCCGTAATGACCTCGTCGGCTGCGATCACATCACTGATTCCTCGAAACGAATGGATTGTGCTGTCACTCCTGAAAGAGTCGAATCAACTGAAACTGGCCCTAACGACGGCCACGGGCTCGCACGTCATCGCCACCGCGACGCTGCCGAGCTCGCCGAGCTTGTCAACAACGCTGTCACGAACCGCGGCGCTCATCGGTGCTGCCCATGCAGCGGGGGGCGCCGGCACCGTCGCAACACCCGCCACCGTGCGCATGGGTGGCTTCTATGTGTATAGCCCCATCCTGCCAGACAACCTGATTATTCTCTTGTATAAATACTTGCTGACTGCAAACAAATCGCGTCAACTCGTTGGCCACTCCTCGCTGGCTGAGTCGTATACAGAATCCAATCGCTTGAATGCGGTTTCGTCAGAGAAGATCGGCGATGGAGGGGGTGGGCTGCCGAGCCGCTACCACTTCAGCTATCCCGCGGGCTTTTTGAGACTGGATCAGAAACACTTGGGATCCGTCGAGCTCATGGACACGCTCACTGTGCATGAATCCATCACCGTTCATGATCAGGTGTCTACCAGTAATCTGCGCGTATTTAACACACTTACTGCCACCAATCTCAATTACCTCAGCGACCTCTTCTATAACAATGACTCGCTTCAAGTTCGCGCCACTCTCCAGCCCCAGCCAGTGATTGAGACGCTCCAGGTCACCACAGCAACACTATTAACGCGCGAGTTTGTGGTCGATGGAATTTTCACATTCAACCCCGCTAAGGCCGTCATTTGCGTCAATGGTATTAAATTAGCCTACTTGTCAGCGTCCATCTATGACTACAGTATAACGGCCGTCCCCAACTATAATGAGACGCGCACCTATGTGACGGTCAGCTTTACCCAACCCATCCTACAAGGCGACGTCGTGGACTTAATGTTGTGGCCGGACTTGCTCACGGAAGACGCCCAACATCGCCCGGGCATTCTTGTGCAAAACATCGACGTCAATCCGTCGCAATGGTCGTTCGATTACGCAACCAGCAATGTGTATTATACGGCAGGCAACATCGGTATAGGCACCTCAGCGCCACGCGCTGGGCTTGACATCCGCGCTCCGGTGGCGGATCCGGAGCGCGCTCTCCTTAGGTTTAACACGCAAAACACGATACCATGGGCGTTCCACGAGTCGGGCACATTGAAGTTCCAGTCGGAAGACTTGGGGGCGACGTTTGTCGTCCAGAACAATCTGAGCGAAGCGATCGCTACATTCCAAGGGCGCGATGGTGCTATGATTGCCACCAACCGTGTGGGCATCGCCACAGCGGCGCCGCGCTCGACGCTGCATGTGCACGGCGCCTCTGTCCTGGCGGGAGCGGTCGCAGTGAATACGGCTGAGGTGCTGCCGGGTACGGCGCTGTACGTGTCGGGGGATGTCACCTCCAGTGGCACCATCACCGCTTCAAATTTAAATATTTTAGGAACGTTTGCGACCGTGAACACAGAGGTTCGCTCCGCAGATGAGCTTGTTCTGGTGAATACGGGGTCGGCAACTACTTTGCAGGTGGTGCAGACAGGTGCGCAGCCGATTGCCGAATTCTTGTATGGCCCAGATTGCAACCTTCCGGCGTTGTACATCGCGCAAAACGGTTGGGTGGGTGTTGGTCGTTCGAACCCGGAATACGCGCTCGATGTGGCTGGCACAGTACGTGCGAACATCTTTGTGGGCGATGGTAGTTTGCTGTCGAATGTCCAGTTTTCACAGTGGACGACGGCAGGCGATGCCGCGTCTGTTTACATTTTAAACAAAGACATTGGCATTGGAACCGCCGCGCCTAGGGCAGACTTGGATGTGGTTGGCACGGTTCGCGCCGACTATTTTGTGGGGGATGGAAGTCTGCTCTCCAACATCCGCTCTTCGCAGTGGGCGAATGCAGTTGATGCAGCCACAATCTATGTGATCAACAGCAACGTTGGGATTGGAACGACGGCGCCTGCCGCCGAGCTGGACGTGGTCGGCACAGTTCGCGCAGACTATTTCGTGGGCGACGGAAGCCAGCTCTTAAACATCAACGCATCGCAATGGACGACCTCAACGGAGGTACCAGCGGTCTACATCTCGGATAAAAGCATTGGTATCGGCACGACTACGCCCGCGGCGGAACTCGATGTAGTCGGGACGGTGCGCGCGGACTACTTTGTGGGCGACGGCAGCCAGCTCTCAAACATCAACGCATCGCAATGGACGACAGGATCCGGGATCGGTGCCTCGAATTCGATTCACATCTTAGACACGGTGGTTGGAATTGGAACGACCGCGCCTGCAGCAGAGCTGGATGTCCGCGGCGACATCTATTTCACAGGGAATTTGTATCAAAATGGCGCACTCTTTGAGCCGGGATCCAGTGGCGCCGTCTATGGAACATCGCGCATTACACGCCATGTGTTTGGCGATTTCCTCGTGACCGAGTTGAACGCGCGGTATGTCGGTGTCCGTATGACGTGGGAGAACGAAACCATGAGCGAAACCAGTAAGATTCATGTAAGTGGTAAATGCAGTATTGCAGGAAACGACGACGAGAATGCGTATCGCCGGTTCGAAAGCATTGTGCATTGCAAAAATGATATCGCGCTCGAAAAGCCCAAGTTGGTGGTCAATACGGAGACCGCAGGCTCCTACACCGCTGCATTCACGGGCTTGACTCATGACATTGTTCGTGCCAGCTCCAATGCCGTGGATGTGCGCGTAAAATGGTCAAGCACCTATGTGCCCTATGTGACCAACTTGATGGTTGAGGCCATCGCCCCGGTGAGCTTGGGCAGTATTTCTTTCAGTAATATTCATGGCTACGACGTATAACAAAACATGGTAGCAATCCCAAGCAGCGTGAAAAAGAGTGTCATGGCAAAGCCGAACGCGTGACGCTCCACGATGAGTTCTGCGAGGCGTTGGCGCTCCACATACGTGTTTTGGGAGTCATCGTCGGAGTATTCCGGGATGTGTGCCATCTGCGTGTTGCTATCCGTCTCGCTGCCGGAGTCACTTGCAGTGGGGCTCGTGCGTTCGTCGTCAGCGTATGCGTCCGCGTCAGCGTCAGCGTCGGTGACCGGTTCTTCCGATGGCGCGTCTGGGCGGCTCCATAGATCATATTTGCTGGGCGCCAGCATATTCCGGACGACGTCTTTGCTCGTACCAAGCTCGTCGGCAAGTTGTTGAAGGGTACCACATGATGCAAATTTGCGCACCAAAAGGTTACGGATTGCGTGTCGAACGGCATGTTTGCTGCGGCCGAGCGCACGCGTCATTTTTTCGATGCGAAAGCCATTCGCATGCATGATTTCAAGGTCTTCAATATCTTCCTGAGACCAGTACATGGTCGCGACGGTGACGACGCTCTTTACTTATATGCTCTACTTCGCCTTAACTGATTTGCTTGCTTTCTTGGGGGCGCGCTTCTTCGCTCCGCCAGCAGTGGCATACAGATCCGGCAGCAGTGTATTCTCGCCACTGATGGGCTCATTGGTGGCCGCGCCTGCACCAAACGGCGTGGTCAGCGCCGCCTTCATTCCAGTCGATTGTTCGGCGCCCATAGTCATCGGGTCGCGCACCTGCAGCAAATTGCCCACGTTCATGACGTCTTGCATGTTGCCACCGCGCTGGCCCCGCTTACTGCTACGCGGGCTGCTGGTCGCTTTGGGCGTTACTTGTAATTTCGCCAGCATTTTGCGGATGTTTGCCATGAGAACTTTCTCTTCCGCCGTGAGCTTGGGGGGTGTCTTTGGCGCTTTCCATTCTGTGAAGGCTTGCATGTCGGCTTCCTTGATGCTCTGCTTCTTTGCTGTCGAGGAGCGCGGAGTATTGTTAGGCATTCTACAGAAAAAGAACATTCTTTTTTGCTATCACGGCAATGCTCCCGATCGTGCAGATGGATCGAAGTTTGCGACGTTGGATGCGTGTGGGAAATGCGGTGCTTTCAGCCCGTCGCGACTAAAGTTCCGCAGAATGGTCAGCATACGGTCGGACAGTGCATGGAACCGCCGGACATTGTTGCGGAGTGTGTCGTACGGCTGGATTCCATAGGTGTGGCGAAGTTTGGTCGGAACGACCAGGTACATGCTATAAAGGATCTCGAGAACAGCGTCGCGCAGATCCACGAAGACCGGGACACCCATTCGGACAGGCGTGCGTTGCGCAAGCACGTAGGCATAGACCTTTTGCAATTTGTCCATGTGGATGATCATGTCTTGATAGCGCGCTTTGTCGAAGATGTTCACAAAATCGAGATCGTTGATAATTTCCACCAGTTCGCGATTACCAACAACATACTTGAGACCTTGACGCGGAATGCGGCCGACTTCAAAGACGTCGCTCATGACGGCGTTGGCACCGCCGTTCTTAGCGGCACGTTCCTGGATGGCGCGCTTGAAGCTGAATTGCGCCAGCGCAGAGGTCTCGGCAGCCTTTGCTTTTTGGTCTAGGTATCCCCATGCAAACCATGCCCACAGGGTAACAACGACCAGCCCGACCAGAACTTCGGTTTGCGCCGCGCGCATGAAATAGAACGCAACGCACCCCATGGCGACGAATGCCCATAGGTCATCTTGTACCATTGGCGTGGCTGCAGCTACGCTCCCCTGCTCTCCTTGGCGAAAATATTCAACCCAAAAATTTGAGTCAGTTTGCCGCCAAAACATATGTTGTCTTCAATCATGCAGAAAGCAGTGGAAGCCGGTATCATTGATCACGTGGCTGCGAAGCACATTCGCACCACAGTATGTCATCAGGTCAAGTGGCTGACCAACAAAGTCCTTCATGGCACCTATAAGACCCACGACGACGATGACCCAACCATGGTATGCATGTTCAACTCGGTGCTCGCCAAGCGGAATATCCAGGTATCCATGAACGACATTCGCGAGTGCGATCGTGTAAAGAAAAGCATCAGTCAAAACCTGGGCAATCTGTGGCAAAGGATCCTTGGGAACGCCCCGGGGTGGCGGGATCTTGCGATCGGGGACGTGAGTGGGTGCGATATCATGCATGAGGAAAAGAAGATTTACATCGAAGTCAAGAACAAGTACAATACCATGAACAGCTCGTCTGAGGAAAGCACCATCAAAAAGCTGCTGCGGCAAAAAGAAAAAGGGTATGCGGCCTACGTGGGGATCATCAATGGGAAGCCAGGTGCCTATGGGGGCGGCACGCAGCGCAAAACAAAGGGTGGGATCGAATGGCTTTACGGGCGCGATCTGTTCCAGGTCGTGTATGGTGCAGATGTCATGGAATATGTCATGGAAGAAGTCCGCAACGAATTTGCGGCGCAGCTTCAGACTCCGAGCACGTAACGCTTGAGAGCTTTTCCTACATGATACCCCAGCTCAACAGGCACCGCGTTACCTATTTGTCGATACTGGCTTCCCATCGAGCCTTTGAAGACATATTCATCCGGGAAGCTTTGGATGCGCGCATATTCGCGCACGGTGAGCGGCCGTGTTTCCTCGGGGTGACAGCGCTCTGTTTGTTTCTGACAAGGACTGGTCGTGAGCGTTAGACTCGGTTCGTCCCATGCAAGTCGGCGCGCAATGCCGCGTTTTCCTCCGCCGCTGTGGATGGACTTGCCCATGTATTGTTTTTGCACTTCCTCTGGCAAATTGATCCAACACCCGCCCGCAGGAACGAGGCGCATGACCTCTGCTTTCTTTTCCGGATAGCTCATGCCGGTTGATGGCGGGCAATTGCGGAGAGCGTCGCGCAGCACCGGTTTGTACTCGAGGGGCGTCGGGAATTCAAAGGCGGTGTCGGCCGCGGGAGCGGCCTCGAGGTCGCCGGGGGCAGTGCGGACGCCGACGATGATGACGCGCTTGCGTTTTTGGGCGACTCCATAATCGTGCGCATTCAGGATCTTGTAGGACGTGCGATACTGGATGTTGTTTGTTTTGGTGGTACCCAAGAGCTCGAGGATGTCGCGCAGCGTTTCGCCATTCTTGTGCGTCGTGAGGCCAACCACGTTTTCAATCAGAAACATGCGTGGCTCGCATTCGTCGACGAGGCGTATAAAGTCAAAGAATAGATTGCCGCGGCTGTCTTCCAATCCTTTGCGCAGCCCTGCCTGACTAAAGGCCTGGCAGGGCACACCCCCCGCAAGCAGGTCGACGCGGCCTTTATACTCGTGCACATGCAGGTTACGCACGTCTTCGCATACGATTTTCGCGTCCGGATTGGCGCCTGTATGATTTTCGCGCAGCGTCGCGACGCAGTCTTTGACGTTATCGACCAACAGGAGCGGCTTCCACCCTGCCTTTTCAAGACCCGTCGAGAGCCCGCCGCACCCTGCGAACACCTCAATGAACGTGGGCGCTTCCATACTGTTTATACAGTCGCGAGACTTATATCATTTTTTGGTTTTGTTTTGGACTAGGCAGCGCTGTCAATGAAATACAGCACAAATGACAAAAACACGAGCCACAGTCCGACATACATGCGGCGCTCGGGCTGAGTGAAGACACCGAAGAGGGACTTTCGGAGCTCTGCATTGCTCATCTGGCGGCGCTCGCTGAGGACACGCGAAATGTCTTCGATGATATCGATGGCGGTACCGACTGTGCGCCGCAGGACTTCGCGCACCGATAAATCCATGATGGTGCTTTTAGGGTTTTTGTCGGCTGGAATGCTCCTCGGAAATTCGCGCAGGAAATCTTTCATCACCTGGATATTTTCTTCGCGATCCACCCCGGGTTCGAGCATGGTGTAAACGGTGGGCGCATCGCTGTCTTTGCCAGAAGGGGGTGCCATTGCCATACCTGGGACAGGTTCTACTACTTACAAAAAATATTTAATACTTTTAACAATTTTATTTACCGAAAAACGGATATAAAGCAATGTGCGTATCGTCATACGCAGGGTCTTGAACGTGAACGGAGGAGCGTGATGACCCCCTGCGCCTTTCTTATCCTCCAACCGCCCTTCGGGCGTAAGGAAGGCAACTTATCGCCACTTGGGGCGACCCGAAATACCAAGTACACAGATTGCTCACCAATTTTACGGCAGCGTATGGCTGTCCGAACAAGGGTTCAGACTCTTCTGACGGTCGAACTTGGCTGCACCCACGCCCTCAATCGGGGTGCTAAGACCGGAGCGATGAGAAACAGTCGCCACAGGACTGACTTCTTATACAGCTGCTAACTAACAGCGGCACGGGCGTTGCCACTGGTTTTGACTTTCCGATCGGAAAATTAAATGTTAAATGCTGTAATGCGTGCGTGCTCAAATCACCTCCATCATATCCACCTGTCCCAGCATGTGGCGGCGGCAGCAATAACGGGTGAGGCCAAGGTCATCCAGAATTCCGCCTTTTGTGACGGCATCGAAGTGCTTGAATTTAGGGGGCTCGGGATTCTTGGAGGCAGCAGCGGCAGCCTCAAGCTCCTCGCTCTTTTTAACGAAATAGTCGTATTTATCGGCAATTACTTTTCCGCACGTGAAGCAGCGCACGGGAATGATCATTGTGCCCTATCTATAATTAGTACGCCATACTTTTTAATACCGGCGAGCCATCAAATTTTGAGGTTGGGCTAGCTACGGGGCGCCAAGCCCAATTCGGTTATAGTGGGGAATTTTCTCGTACAAAAGTAAAGCCACTCAAAATGCCAACCGCCGAAAAAGTCACCTTCAGAAACCGGTTGTACGCGGTTCACGTCGGCAAAAGAGGCGGACGCTACATCGTCGTCAACAAAAAGAAGATGTATCTATCGCAAAATGGAGGTGGGTTATTCTCAAATTGCTTTGGTGCAAATTGCAAGCCGCAGACCGTGGCGACAACCGCAACACCATGGCCACCGTTGCCGCCGCTCGGAAATCCCTACCGCACGGGTCACCGATACAACACCATCGCTGCCCCTTCAGATGATGCTGATCCTGCGGAGCAACAGAAAATCGTTGATGCCATACGTGCCGCAAAGAATCCCTCTGGTGTCGCGGGCGGTAAGAAGACATCTGGGCGCCATTGATCTCAATCGTCCAACGTGTCTATGTCGCCGTTTTCGTACTTTTCTTCTGCATTGTAAAAAGTTCCAATGGCATTCTCGGCTAAAATTTCATCAAATATGTCTTCTTCGTCATCTTCGCTATCTTCATTGTCCACGCGCGTCTCCAACAAGGCCAGAGGATTAAAGCCGATGCGTTTGAGAAGCCTGGCGTCCTCTTTTTCACGCGCGGTCATCTTTTCGTATTTGTCGATCTTTTCTTGTTTTTGCGATTCGCGCATCTGAGTGATGTAATTGAATATGTCTTCCTGCGATGGCAATGTGCGGTCGCCGAGGCAACTTCCGACCTCGCGAACGCCGTCCGCAATGATTGTGCGCAGCTCTGCCGCCCACATCGTAAATGCATCGGTGCCGTCCTTGATAAAGGTCAATTTGTTTGAGACGGGCGTAGTCGGTAACAGCATGGCGTGGCAAATAAGGACACTGAGGACGTCACGCAAATTGATTTGATTCTCCATTTCGACGGCAGTCTTTCTTCGTAGCAGGCGCGCTTTGATCGCCGCACGGAGGCTTCCTAGGGTCGCCTGTGCATCTCGGATGTCGCTCACGATCCTCTCGGGCGCTTTCTGTGTGTGTTTTTGCAGGTTTCGCCCCAACGCATGCAACAGTTCCAGCGCCAAGGGTTCATCCAGGTTTGTGAAGTTCGCCTGTAGGCGCTGCACGTGCTCGTCGTCCTTCTTGGTGATCATGTTGCGAATGAGCGCCATGAGGTCATTGCGCGTTGCACCCAATCTTGCAAGTGGAATCCGGACGGACGCGAGCACATCCTGGTACTCTTTTAGAATAGACGTTGGGGGTGCTTCGTCCTCGAACTGGTTTAACTCGGCTGCGGCTGCCTTCCGGCGTGCACCGAATCGCGTTTGCGCTCGCGCAAGCTCGGGTGTGTCAGGTGACTCTGTGGGTGCCGCAGACGCGGCTTGTGCGCCAACCACCACTAGGCCTCTGCGTGCGTCAACAGGCGCGCGGAAGTGTTTGCCAAAATACACATGGCGCAACCAAAGGTGGTTCTTCGCAATGTCGGAGTTGATCGCCCGGATATCGCTGTATGCCTTGAAGGTCGTCGTGAGCTCTTGGACGCAGCAGGTATTGCGCAGAGGCAACAGGAGCTTGGCAGGATCCTTAAACGTTGAAAGCAAAATGCTGGGCAGATACAGCAGCGCCTTGTTGTAGGCGCGGATATGTTCGGAAGAGGGGTCTTTCATCTTCGCCAATTGTACAATATAAGGGTTGAGAGGCGCTTTCTTTGCCTTTTCTTCTTCTTGAAGGCGCGTTTTCCAGGCATCGCGCACGTATGCAGTTGGCTCTGGGAAGACCTCGCTTGCGGTCTTTGACACCATCTTTGCGATGGCGTCGTCCGATTGGTTGAGGGCGTCTGCGAGGTGCATGCGACCGAAGGCGTCCGCTGCCGGCCATAAGAAGCGTGCGGCGCACATGATGAAGACCAAGGCGCCACGTTTGGCCGAAAAATCAGACATCGGAGGACCTGTAAGTGCCCACATGGGCTTGCAGCCAGGCGACAGGGGATCTAAGCTGGTGAGTTGACCGGCCGCGAATTGTTGTTGCAATTGAAGGATCCACCAAGTCATGCCAAGGTAGAATCCTTGCAAGACCTCCTTTTTATAGGTGGCGCGGACGGATTTCAGCAACGCTTCGAGTGGTTCGCGTATGTCTTCATTCGTGATTTCACCGCCCGCGAGGACGCGAAGGATTTCCGTGTCCGACAGGTAGTCTCCAAAGGCCGCTCGGACGGTTGCCAAACGCGACGTACCCTTGAGGTGTTGCTTATACACATCCACCAAACTTGCAAGATCGAGTGGCAGCTGAGAGGCGTCCCGCAGCGCGGCAAAGCAATGCGCTAAATACGGCACATGCTCGCGTATGGATGCGTCGAGACCTGCAGCGTCGATCTCGAAAACGTTCTTGTCTTCGTCTTGTAGGACGCTGGCCGCACCGTCTGCGATTTCAAAGTCGTTAGCATCCATGTCGTTATCCAAATCCATATCCTGATTTTCCATGCCGCTCCTGTTCTGTTCTTCGGCGACTGCCCTGCCTGCCAATGCTTCTTCCAGGAAATACGTCCGCGTTCCCTTGGCACTGTGGAGCTTGGTTTCATAGCGGCGCAAGATGGGGTCGCGTTCGTCGCGCAAGGATTTGCGCAACTGATCGCCAAATGCGGTCGCTGAAGCCGCGGCAGAGACCTCGGTATTCTCCGCCCCCGAGCCGTTCTTCATGGTACGCACGAGTTCTTTTACAAAGGCAAAGTCCGCCTCAATGTCCTTTTTGAAAACAATTGCTTTCATCTGTCGGATGGCGTCGTCCAGCGTCAGCTGCTTATCGCGGATGGCTTCAAAGAGTGCTTTGGGGGATGCGAACCATTTGCTCTCGGGTCGTTCATACGTCCGCCGTGCGTCCGATAAGATGCGCTCGAACGCTTCTGCCGCCGCTTGGATCTCTTCCCAAGACGGCACAAGGGATTTGAGTGCTTGCTGTGCGGCCTCAGCGCTCGCATGCATTGGGTGCTGGACTTCTTTCAAGCGTTTTTGTGGTTTGAAAGCAGCGGACGAGGAACTCTCGAGGACTTGGGGTTTCTCGAGGTCGGCGAGGCGCATCAAGCGGAACAAGATGACTTTCTGCTGAACCGCAGTAAGGTCGTCAATGTGAACGCCGTCATACTCGTACAGCATTTTCTCCAACGTTTCAAGATCCGTGAGCTCATTGAGCTCTTTGATAAATCCATTCACGTCGAATTGCTGGTCGACAGCCGTCATGTAGGCCTCGAACTTCTCGGCGAAGGGCGGGGCAAAGTCGAGGGCTTTGTAGGCGGCGAGGCCTTGTTTAAAATAGCCGATCACATCCAGCTCCACCTGATCACGGGCAAGGACGCGCACGCGCTGCGTTCCATCTTCGGAAAGTGCGACATCGGCGCCTTGTTTCGGAATCCATGGCTGGCGAATGCCGATGCGTTGGGGGATTGGCATATATTGCGCATTTAGATCCTTTTGTTTTGCGATAAAGGTCTTTTTCGGATTCATACTGGCGACCACAGCCACTGTGTCAGAGTAGTCGGGGCGTTCACCGTGTACATGTAGGAGCACGTGCTCGGGGAGTTTAAAGGGTTGCTGTCGTTTCCGGTGGTACTCTTTGATCATCTGAAAATAGCCGAGCGCCTTGCCATGAATGATGCGTTCGTCGACTTTGGATTTCGCCAGCAAGTTATGAATGAGGCTCAGTAAGTCTTGATCGTTGTAGGCATTGAAAAATGGCATCTCGTTCATGCGTTCTTCGACCGACTGGATAATCCGCACCTCGATGGGCAGCACAGGCTCGTCGAGTTCGGTTATCTCTTCGGAGCCAGCCGCACCAGGTGCACCGCCCATGGCCTCAGGGACGGCCTCGGGGACGTTATCGTCGGTAGCTGTGGCCGCTTCATCAGTGGCCGCGACGATGTCCTCATCTGCCTCGACATCTGCCTCGTCATCTACCTCGTATGTATCATGTTCGGTGGTCCCACTCGGCGGCGCTTCGAACGCCAGGGATGTCGCGTCCGTGTCTACGCTGTTTGACATTGCGTCCTCTATTCCAAAGGAAGTTTAATTTTTGCTCTAAACGCTGGGGCTCTTTGTGTTTGGATACAAATTACAAAAAGAATCGATATTGCCGTTGCGTTAAGCGCGAATGCTGGCGTCTGCAAAAGCCTGCCATTCGGTTTGCAGATTGGCGAGCGTCTCTTTGACTGCACCACAATGCTGTAGGAACGCGCTCACATACGTGTCCGCGTCCGTGACGGTCTCGGCGTCGGCTTCGGTGTCTGTGTCGGCCTTGAGCACCATTCGGAAAACCATCTTGAGATCCAGAGGGTGGGGGCAGATGTAGCCGCAATAGGTGAGGGTACGTCCATTCAGTGGTTCCTCTTTGCGCACATGGGCATCAAACATGGTGGACTGAAGGAGGTGGCCGACAGTATCATCCTCCTTTTCAACCGTGAATTCGTAACCCGGCACTTTGTCGCACCAATCGCGGCGGACGATCTCACTCGGCTCGTTGGAAAGCTCGTTCACAATGCGGTCAATGCGCTCGACGAGGATGTCCATGGCGCGCTTAAAGATGTATTTCGGCGATAGATCGGTTTCACACTCAAGATCGAATTTGAAGGCGATGGGATCACCGTACTTGTTTTTAATAAATGTGCGCTCCTTTTGCAGCACGTGTGTGATATTGCCTTCTGCTACAGCCACCTCGTCCATCATATAGCTGTGTGTGCACAGACTTACGGGCGAGAAAGCAGCGTGTTCGCGTGCCGTGGATTTCACAGGCCACGCTTCAAACGATAGCGACTCCCCGGGACGGAGGCGGGTGATCAGGATGGGTTCTTTTGTCAGGCGATTCGCAGGGAACCAGCGCCGTAGCTCCTCTTGAGTCGCCTTACGCTCAATGAATTTCTCTGGCGCGGCTGGTTCGGCGGCGTCGATGGGCTCGGTCGGCTCCGTGGGGTCAGTGGGCTCGCGCTCGCGCACAGTGCCCGTGATATCCCATGTCGTGACATTCAGCAGCTTGCTGTCGCGGTTGGTGACGTCCAGTGAAAAGAGGTATTTGTTCTCATAGAATCCTTCGACTTCCTCTTCTGTCAGGCAAATGGGTATCATGCCAATGCGATGCGTCATGAATTCGTTGTGCAGAGGTCCATTGTTTTTCAGGATGCGAATGGTGGGCTCGCCCTCGCCGCGGAAACCTACCATGGGGATGTCCGTAAGGATCACACGACGCAGTCCATTGACGATGGACAGATCAACATTGTGTATCTCGAACGAATGCCGGGCGTTACGCGCATCGTAGACGTAATTACGAAACATGGCGAGCACGGTCGCAAGGCTGACGGCGCGACTTATCTTATAAGCAGAATCAAATTTTTATATGGCGGGTTAGCTAGCGGGCTTGGGTAAGTTGGCTAGGTAAGTGCGTTCAATACTTAGGGCGAATATTCCACCTTGAAATCAAGGGCACGCGTCGTCGTATGATCTTATTCTACAGTCTATATTGTCCGCACTGCTCGATGCTGCTTGACAGCGTCAAGCGCTACGATACGAAGCAGCAGGTAAAATTGTGCTGCGTTGAACAAATTCGAAAAACCAATCCACGTGTCCTCCACCAAATTACGGCGGTTCCCGCACTGCTTTTGATTGGGCAGAATAATTCGAGAGAGCTTCTCTTTGGCAAAGATGTATTTGATTATCTGCTTCTGCCCTCGCGAGGGCGTCTGATGCAGCATAACTTGGAGCCCAAAACGGGGTCTCCGGACTCGCAACCCTCTAGTGCCAATTTCGCTGCAGGCGCACCCCTTGGGGAACCCATGGGATTTGAATTGGCCTCGGGGGCGGGATCGTCGGGGCACTTTACCTACATTGAGAGTGAGGATAGTGTCTTTCAGGGGCGTGCCTATGCGTGGTCATCGATTTCCGACGGCGGTGGTGCGGTGGGGCAAGTGGGCAGCAGTGCGCCAGTCGTCGCTTCCCCGCTTCCTGCCATGGCCGGCAGGGGCGCCGCCGGCGGTGGCGATGCCGCAGTCGCTGCGGTTGCTAACAGAATGAGCGGCATTGGTCTCGAAACGCGTACCAAGGAAGAGCTGCCGTCCATGGACAGCATTTTGGCAAACCGCGACAGTGATGTGGCCTTCTTGCGGCCGAAGCAACCACCGCCAACTGATTTAAGGTTATAGGCAAAATGGTAACATAACGTGCAGCGCCATGAATTTTCTAGAGAAGTTCAACACCACCTTCCAAGAGTTCCTTTCGGATTTCGCAAAGACCTTCCCGAATGACGCGCAGCTGTCTCTCTACGAACTCGGACTGCGTGGGATTCTCCTGGCCGATTCCTCCGTTGTGCAAAAGGTCTTCCACGAGCGCGTAAGCGTTCCCTACGCAGACAAGATTCTTGCCAAGGACGAGGCATTCTTCCTACAAAATTCGTTCTCGGAGATTCACGCGGACATTACGGATGCCATGGATGTCATTTCCAAGGTCAAGAGTTACTGGTCGCAGCTGGACGCAGTCAACAAGGACGTCGTGTGGAAATACCTGAAGGTGCTCACACTCCTCGATCGGAAGATCACCGGGGATGCTTGAGCGCGAAGCCGCCAGGATTTAAGGAAATTGTTTTTGTGCCTATGTATCTCGTTTATATGTCGGAACAAGCCGTGTTTGTCTTTAATCAATATTACTGGGATCTTTTGAAGAAGTGCAAAGACCGCGCAAAGCAGCTCAAAGAAACCAGCAAGCCCGCGCGAAACATCTTGCGCGCCATCCGCAGCAATTATATGTCCTTTGACAAATCCAGCCGCGAGCATTTGGACGCCTTCAGCGCCGAGCTCGCCCGCGAGGCGTTCTGGGAGGCGTACACGACGAAGCCCCTCGAAGAGATCGAAGCCCTCGAATTTGAAGGTGCGCCGACGCTTCAAGTTTTCAGCGGCATTACGCTGGCAGATCTTTGCCAGGTCATGCAACACACGTACCTCCTGCACCAGTACGTGAGCTTGTTCGGCCTCTTGACAAGCGTGGAGGATCCGAAGCCACTGGTGGAAACGGTGAAAAGTTTTACGGAAGATGAGAAATACACTGCGGCGCTTGAAAACATTACAGATGCCACGACCAAGTCGGCCGTCGAACGTCTTCATACGCTGTACAAGCGCAACACGCACATCTCCATGGACAATGGCTTGCGCGACATTGAAAACACCTCGCTGGGCAAACTGGCAAAGGAGATTATGGATGAAGTGAACGTAGAAGAGCTCCAAAAGACGCTGGGAGGGGGGAACATTGCAGAGGTCTTCCAAAACCCGTCGGGTCTTACCAATCTCCTGTCCACTGTGAGCCAAAAGATGGTCAGCAAGATGGCGAGTGGCGAGCTTAAACAAGAACAGCTGCTGCAAGACGCCGTCAATATTGCCACGAAGCTGCCGGGAATGCTGCCAGGGGGCATGTCAAAAGATTTTGCAAACATTGGCAGCCTTCTGGGGAATCTCACAAGCATGATGGGTGCGGGCGGCGCGGGCGGTGCGGGCGGCGCGGGTGGCAGCGACAGCGAGGGGCCATCGTCGTCCGCTCAGACGGGCATGCCGGATCTGTCCAACCTAGACCTGGGCGCCATGGCATCCATGATGTCCAACTTGATGAAGCAACCCAAGGCAAAGACGAGCGCGGCGACTTCGCGCATGAATTCGGAAATGAAGCGCCAGGCACTCGCAAAGAAGCTCAAGAAGCGTCTGGATGCGCAAAAAAAAGCTCAGGATGATTTAGAGTAATGGATCAAATCTGGTACAATGACCTCAGTCAGCTTTTTACAACACAGAACTACTTTGAAATCCTGCCGTTGGATCACATGACGTTTGAAGAGAAGCTGAATTCGCTCGTGCGGCTCTTTATTTATCTGGGTGTGTTTCTGGCACTGGTACGCGCGGATTACCGATTCTTGTTCCTCGGCATTCTGGGTGCGCTGATTTCGATTATTCTGAACGAGTATCAGGTGTCGAGACGACGCCAGGCAGAGAAGTTCTTGGAAGACAAACAGCTGGATGTGGTCGACAATGCGGTCTGCGCACGTTCGACCATCGAGAATCCGTTCATGAATCCCTCCATTGTGGATATTACGGAAAATCCCAATCGCCCTCCTGCTTGCGGTGTTGAAAACCAGCGTGTCCAGAAACAAATTCAGAACAACTTCAACGCGCGCCTCTTCCGGGACGTGAGCGACGTCTATGACCGCATGTCGTCGCAGCGCGAGTTCTACACGGTGCCCAACACCATCATACCCAATGACCAGGAGTCGTTTGCCAAATGGTGCTACGGCACGGGGCCGACTTGCAAAGAGGGCAACGGCTTCCAGTGCTATGAGCGCACGAACCCGGATGGTGGCTACGACGACCAAGCGCAACACTCGCGCTTCGGAACCCTGGCGTATTCATCATAGTGGCAAAAGCCGCTCCAACGGACAAAACCAGGGACTGCCCCCTGATTTCGTCTTCTGGCCTTCTCTCCACCATGCGCGATTGTTCAATCACTCAGACAGGCGCTTCACACACTCATTGAAGCTCTCGCCCTTCCGCCCAAATGCCATCATGGTGAGATTCTTGTACATCTCGTACTCCCTGGAGCGGCTCACAGTCCCGCTCTCGTCGCTCGCGTCCTCTGCGATCGCGCTCGTCACAGCGTACTGCTGCGCGACAGTGCGGCGCGGCGCAGCGCGAACCTTCTTGACCGAACCGCGCACCTGGTGAGCAGTGCCAGCACCGGCGTTCGTCTTGGACGCGACGGACGACATTTTGCGCTGGCGCTGCCACCGGTGGCGACGACGGGCTCTGCGGTTAGCGCGGCGTGTTTTGTTCTTTTTTGATTTCCGACAGGGGCTGGGTGGTCTCTGTTGGTTGCTCTGTTCTTGTTTGTGATATTGTGCCATTTTCGCAGCGGAAATCAATTTTTGGAAACGAGTGAAGATTGGCCTCACAATTTAAGATATGTGAGGGATGTTTGGGGTAGGGTTTGTCAGACACTAAATATGGATTAAATGGATTACTAGACCCATTGTACCAAATTCCAATCAGCCTACTAAGAACATCCTCTTAGCAAGCGATCGTTTCACGGACACGTGTCAATGTCCGAACGTGGAACACGTTTTAAGGAGGATGTTCCGTGCGCCATGCACGTCCCGATCCATCCAAGTAGTTTCAAAATTCACAGTAATCTATTTAATCCATTTTATTGAACAGTCGCGGAACTTATCATTACAAGACATCGCCACACCCACGGCTCGTTTGCACCTGGCGCGGAATACATCTATACGTCATATCCTTGAACAACATTGCGTATGGCGTCGTAGAGCGGGATGAGGCTTGGCGCTTTCTTGAATACCGGTGCTTTCCGCATACTCTCACAAAATGAGTGTTGATTCATGACATCAACCATTGTATGACAAGCTTTCAGCGCTTCATCTTCGTTGAACTTTGACAAATCAAAGAAGGCATCCGGGTTAAAGTCTTCCTTTGCCCACGTGGAGCATCCCCAGTAAAAGGGCAAGGAATCATTTAAGAGGCCATCTCGAAGTTTTTCAGATACATAGCCCTCTCTTCTTTGGTTCTCAAACGCAATATGGAAAGGATGTTGTTGGACAAGATATGACTTGTCATCAATGCGTGGCATATGCGTGCGATACAAACAACCATAGCTTGCACATAGATTGTTCTGAATCAGGATGGGCATTGCCGTCTTTCGCAATCCAGATTTGTTGCTATACACGGCACCAATCGGTTGCGTGTTATACTGGATGGAGTCATTCCATTTGGGATTTCTGGGTTCCAAGAATTTCGATAGCTTCGACTCATCGTAGCCGCAATCCTCAAATATGTTAAAATTCCACAGAGGAAAGCGGAACTCCTTTATGTTTTCCGCACTATACCCAATGGCCAAATCCGTCTTCGGGTCGAACGTGGTTACCCATGGCTCTCCTTGATAGCTAATCTTAAAACGGGCATCGATATCTTTATGGCGATCGCCGAAGACGCTAAAGACACAAATATCGACATCTACGGGCTCATTGATGAAAACGGCATTTGGAAATACTTGTTTCATAATGGGACCCATATTGTGAAGTTCTGGATTAAAGCCATTCCAAAAGTCGGCGAAATGGATACGGTAAGGTTTCATAACTTGGCATGTGTGGATGGGTTTAAATCTCGCAAAAAGATGGCGAACGCTCATGTTCGGCGAGAGGATGGCAATTGTCGTATCGTATCTGTTTTCAACGGCTCACGAGTCAAGGGATTTGACATTGTGCGCCCGGATTCACGCAATCCGACCAATGTGGCTTCTTCATAGCAGGTTGCTTTTCGGGCATTCTCTACAAGTAAATCTGTGTTGGGATAAATTACATACACACGGCGAAGCTCTTCCAAGGAAAGATCCTCGAAACTGTTCATCGTGACAGGGTCACTCTCATTTGCGCACAGTTCGACGAGTTTTGCCAAAATCTTCTTACGGGGTTGCTCGACTACCTCGTCGTATTTCTTTCGTTGAGACGGGCTCTTGAGTAGATTATAGGCAGCGGTCAAGGAACCAAGCCGTTTGGATCCCTTGCCCTGTTCTTTCTGTTTTCGCAACTTCAAATACGCTGCACGAATGTCTTTTTGAGACGCAGACGAATGTATGCCAAGCTCTTTGTAAGCGTTGATGAGCTTTTCTTTCACAAAAACGGAGGTTAGATCAGGTGTTTTGTTGACATTTCTAAGGATAGCTAACACATCTGGCATTTTTGCTGCAAGATCGAATGCGCTTCGTCCATGTGAGTTTTTTATACTTGGATCTGCACCAGCCTCCACGAGAGCACGAATGGTAGCTCTGTGTTTCTCAGCATCTGACCATGTAATGCCGTTTATTGGTATAGCACCTTGTACAGCTTCGTGGAGAACTGTAGAGCCATCATATTGCGCAGCTCGGTTAGGATCTATGCCGTAATCAAGTAAGAGTTTTACTGAATTTAGAAATCCGCGTGCAGATGCAACACGTAGAGACAAATCCATGTCAAGCGCATCGGGAGGTACCCCGCGCTCAAGAAGTTGTCTTATTTCGTTCACTCCATTGTGCGCCGCAGCGGCATACAATGCACCCGCAACCTCTCTGACTTCTGCCGCGTTCATTCTTCTACACTACATGTACTTTTTTCATTTGGGTCTCGTATGAATCGCGGAGCCAGAGGAAGGAACAGATCATCACCAAACCTGGTTATGTTGTCGTTAACATTTTCCGCACCAGTTCAGTAACAAATGTGTCTGCGACGGTTGGCTTTCCAGTAACAGCCAGTCTGGGAGGGAGGAGAGGGAAGTCGATGGGGGTGTTTTGTTTTTCTATTTCTTGCCGAGCGCGAACTTTCTGGTGGGCGACGGTGAAAAAGTGAAAGATATCCATGGGTCTTTAGATCCAAAGATTATAATACCAAAACAACCAAAACCATAACAATGCAGGGAAATCATCCCGACGCTTCTATCTCATAACAGGTATAAACACATTATTATAGCTAGAAACAATATCAATTCATTACTGAAAAATGGATGCGAAGACAGTCCTCTTCTATCAGGTACTCTTTCAACACGTTGGTAATTGTGTTCGTAATACATGGCTCTTTACAAACGAAGGGCATGCAGAACATGTTGGTTCAGTATTGAAAAGGTATTGTCCACATTTTACCACTTGGCGACCGTTTGTATCGGTGAAAATAATCCCAACATTTATTTGTGAAGAAAATGACGTAATGATTATTGATGGTTATTATACAGAATATTCAAAGGTAAAAGAAAAGATAAATCTCCTGAATGAAACGTTGGACCGTATTCAACATGAATGCAAGGACAATGCAGACGACGTGATATTAGAAGAGGTCCTTGGTGAAGTTCCAGTGTCCAAATTGCCCAAATGTTGGATATTCAAAAAGGTAAGTGACATAAAGAAACCGTTCCATCATAAATATTCCATTTACTGGCACTATTAGACTATGATTGTTTCCAAGCATGTTGTTGAAGACAGTGTACCCAAAGTCGCTTGGTGTTCCAGTTTTTGTTGGGGTCGTCCTGTTTTGTTTTCTATTTCTTGCCGAGCGCGAATTTTCAGGTTGGCAACGGTGAAAAAGTGAAAGATATCCATAGCCATCTTTACAAGAAATCGCACCTGCCTTAAGGCCGTGGCCATATGTGCCACCATGAAGTATATCGTCGTACAAGAGTTCGGATATCCCAACTATAGCTATGAAGTTGTTTGTTATTTTGACACAGAAGAGAAAGCTCATCAATCCGCCAGTCTGAGAAACTATGAGAATGAGCTACAACGCAAGATTGGGCGTCTAACTGGCAAATTTGTCCAATGTCACAGCTATAAGGTAATGGCCGTGAAAGAAGGAGATGAACCCGCGACCATTGAATACATCGACGAAATGTACAGAGAGGCATTGGAGAATGCAAGAAAGGTGAAGGCAGAAAAAGACGAAATCAAAGAAAAAGAAATCAAAGAGGCACAAAGTAAACGGTTGGCGGATTATATTGTTATGCGTCAAAGACCTGCTTGAACACATGATAGTTTTCATGAACACATGATAGTTTTCACTCTTGCTTACAAAAAGGACAATGGGTACGCAGCGGAACGTTTGTGGTCAAATCAGGACACGGAACCGTCGATGATGGAGGCGGAAGTGGTCAACCGCAACGCGCATCGCAATGTTGTCGTAGATAGGCAACCCACGGATTTCCATTCGGGTTACAGGGCAAGTGGTTGATTGTTCAAGATGCTCCATGATTTCGCCGCGGGAGTAGGTCATGCCACTGGCCACCACGACTGGATCATGGAACCAATCAAGGCTCAGAGGGCACATATACTCGTGTGGAACAAAGTCAACCGCCTCTTCGCTTCGGGCGCGGTAAATGACATCGATGCACCGGGTGAAGAGCCTCTTCCAATAGGTGTCCGGAAATCCTCCATCACTCGCCGCCTTTTGGGCGTTGATGACGTCAAGAAGCAGGCAATCCTGTGCGTTGAAGTCTTTTAGATGTCTGACCGTGCGAAATCCAGCAGCCTCAAAGACTTCCACAACTTGGGGGCCGATTCCTTCAATCGTACGAATGCTGCTCGTCATGGTGACCTCTTACTCATCTACCATGGTTTTCTTTAAGTGGTCTTCAGCGGACAGGTGCGTGATGTTTGTGGCCTTGGACATCGCGCTCTTCATGCGCACAGGCACGGCGCGGGCGAAGAGGGAGCGGGACGTCGCGTGGGACAGGTCGCACCGCGCCGCCCTGTCCCCGAGCCGCGATTCGCGGTCTCCCCGCGCGGGCGTGGATCAGATGCAGAAGCGAAACGTTATAGAACTTTCTATGCGTCAAAGACCTGCTTGAACACATGATAGTTTGATATAGCTTTGTCTCTATTGCGCACGATGTAGTCGCTTTGTTGCACTTCCAGACATGCCACCGTGACATGATCGAACGCGCCATGGACGAGCTCGATCTCTTCTTTCATGATCTGAGCCACTTGTTCGGGAGGCGAGCGCCATGCACCGCATCCCATTGGGCCTAGAACGAGTGCGTTGTGTTTGCATTTGTATGCGACTTGAAAAATCAAGCGCAACTTCATTCTGATTTCATTTGCATCCGATTCCGAGAGACTCCCGTCAATCAATCGAGGATTGTGCAACGCCGGGCAAGCGATGAAATCCATCCTGAATGGCTCGATCCATTCACAGTTTCTTGCTTCCGTGTCACGAAACACGGTGACGTCTTTGGACAAGAGAGCCTCTTTTGGAAATATTGGGTAGTGCACATGTTGCAACATGAAATTGCAAAGGTTTGTTCTTCTGAATAACGATTCTTCCTGAGCACCACTTCCATTCTTTACATCGCCGCCTGCGAACCGATGATCCGCGAATATCAACACGAGCGGCCGCAAACCTCTGAGTTGTAGCTCACGGCCAGCTTCGATCGAATCCTGATTCAGTACGGCAACAGAGGTCTGTCCAGACGCCTTCACATGCAGGTTTTCGTCGTAGGAAAACTTTTCTGCGGGACGCGACGTGTATGCAGAAGCGGCCTCTCTTGTCTCGTTCCATATGCGAATGCGATCTCTGAAGTCCATTGTCGGATTGCAGAACATTCAAGCGATAGCCTTATATCTTACGATCTCAGAGCCATTTCGCATCCCATAGTCGTGTTTCGCACCAGAACTGGTAACAGCTTACTGTATCCTGTCATCAGTATCGTAAGGATCAGTGTGTTTGGTTTTTGGAGTTCGTTTTTGTTGTTTTGTTTTTTCTATTTCTTGCCAAGCTGGTCCACTTCGGTTGACTCCGGCGAAAAAGTGAAAGATATCCATATGCCCCCGAACGGATCTGTCTGTTGTCTTACAGAAGATTACTGAAGGACTCATATTTTATATTTGTATGCCATCATAACCGTGGTGGTTTTGTATGCAATCGTCTCAATGATATCATTTGAAGACAGATTTACTCACGAAATGATATCATTTTAGCCGAATTTAGCCCTCAATGATATCATTTGCAGCTTTTGTTACGTATTATCGTGTTTGTTGGAAGGCGGGGTGTCAAAATCCTTACCACAACTTCTTGCAATTCTTAATGATCAACGATTTTCAGTGTGACAATGGATGGATAGCACCCCACTGAAATGGTAGCAGAATTATTTGCTCACGAAAGTTCACAATTTATTTACTCACATTGTGCAAAAAATGTGTGCAACCAGTAAGGAATATGGTAGCGTGCATCCTATAAATCGACACCGTGTTAGTGCTCTCGCCACGAGATGCTGTTAATGTTGTATATATACATATTTGATTTTTGCACCAGAACTGGTAACATCATGTGATCTAAACCCATCATTCCCGTAAGGATCAGTGTGTTTTGTTTTTGAGTTCGTTTTTGTTGTTTTGTTTTTCTATTTCTTGCCGAGCTGCGACACTTTGGTTGACTCCGGCGAAAAAGTGAAAGATATCCATACCTCTCATTATGAATCTGCACCCTTACGAAGTGTTACTTGCATTACATATAGATAATACCAACGGCGTACTGGAATGCTTTATGAATGTGAGAATGCAATAAATTAAGCTCGAATTCCTCAAAATGCAATAAATTCAGCTTCTAATGCAAACTTTAAAGCTTTTGTTACTGGAAGTGGTCAGATGCTTTCCATCTGTTCTTCAAATCCTTACCATAAGATATAAGTTTTTCAAATTGTCGCAAGGTCTTCAGTATTGGCCAAAAACGCATTACCATGACACAACATGGTAAGAAAATACTGTGCTCGCGAAAATGCTCATTTTACTCACGACCTTGACTAACCTTTGTATGCGCAACACTAGCACGATCACGTTTTGAATGGTATATTGCGAGCTCATCCGCACTGCTGCTCCAAATTTTGCTCACGACGGGAAGGGGGGGGGGGCATTTTTTTGAAATCCGGCCAGAATTTGGGCAAAAATAGACCCCAAAAATATCATGTTTCCAAAACTTTCCCAAGTTACCATTTCGCATATTCAAGATATTTACAAGATCCTTACCGTACATCGTGATACAAATGGCATAAAGTTATTTGATCTCGTAACGCTCAGTGTTGACAGTTTTATGGGGGTACCGATATATATTTTTATTTCTTGGCGAGCTCAAAGTTTTTGGTTGACTCCGGCAGAAAAAGTGAAAGATATCCACGCCCCTAGCTGCATCCTTACACAATCTTACCAAACTATTCAAATCCTAACGAATGAGCACATTGCGATAGGTAAGGGATTTTCTCAATGCAATAAAATAAGCTCAAAAATCCTCAAAATGCAATAAATTCAGCTCTGCATGCAAACTTTAAAGCTTCTGAGACGCGAAATGGTAAGTTATGGGTTGCTAATTCTTGAAAGCCTTACCGCAACGTCTTCAACAGGTTTTCACGTTCAAGGTTGCCAGTGTCGAAGGCATTTATCTTATGTGACACGTTATGCAGTAAAAGTGTGTGCTCGCGAAGTCACTCCTTTTTACTCACGACCTTAACTATACGTTGTAGACGCAACATTGGACTGATGGCATTTACAAACAGTTCGGGCGATCCCAATCACACTGCTGCTCCAAAATTTGCTCACGGCGGGGAGGGGGGGGGGGCATTTTTTTGAAATCCGGCCAGAATTTAGGCAAAAATAGACCCCAAAAATATCAAGTTTCCAAAAAAACCCATGTTCATTACCAATCCTTATACATGAAATACAACTATCCTTACCATTTGTAGTCATAAATACTATTTGACAACTACGCCTATCGTCACGCTCAGTGTCGATGAATAATGATTTCATGAGAGCCATGATGATATTTTTGGATTTTGGTGAAGTGAAAACTTTCGGGTGACTCTGGAAAAATGTGTGAAAGATATCCACATTCCAAAAGGTATCCTTCCGTATCCTTCCTTACTGAACCTACATCGCCTTGTCTATGTTACATTGATACATGCACCACAACAGCGTTGGGATCTCCCCAATGCAATAAAATAAGCTCAAAATCCTCCAAATGCAATAAATTCAGCTCTGCGTGCAAACTTTAAAGCTTTTGTTACTGAAATTCGTATGATGTTTTTTGATTGATCTGCATTTTCTTACCACAACATCTTTGCCACATTCACGCGTTTAAGGTTGCCAGTATCAGAAAGATGTGCAGTATGTGACTACTCTGCAGCGATATTTCGTGCTCACGAACCTGCTCCTTTTTACTCACGACATTTCCAATGCGTTTATTCAGAAAACTGAAGCAGTGTCATGTTTTTAGGATTGCGTGCAATAAATCCGCACTGCTGCTCCAAAATTTGCTCACGGCGGGGAGGGGGGGGGGGCATTTTTTTGAAATCCGGCCAGAATTTAGGCAAAAATAGACCCCAAAAATATCAAGTTTCCAAAAAGACTCTTTATGCCTTATTGGCGATACGTGAAATATGAATTCAAAGATCTTACTGACACATCTATGGTGTACATTTTGTCGACAAGTCCCTTGAACTATGCATATAAGCACCATACGCAATACAAAATGTAAGTATTAGTCAATGGAGGATGGGAAGACTATTTTATCACCTACGGAATCGCATATGGTGAAAACGTTTGCTTGTCAACAGTGTTCGTATGTCACGAATCGGAAGCACAATTTAGATCGGCATGTTCTAAAAAACCATCCCTCGGCAGTGAATACGCCTGCAACGACTTGTAATCCCACAGAATGTGACTTTTGCCGAAAAGGCTTTGCAAATCGGTTTAATTGTGTTCGGCATATGCGTATTTGCAAACAGAAACCGGAAACAACAACAGATAAGATCATATGCATTGCGCCAGCTGTTTTTCCGTGCCCTACGTGTTACAAGACATTCTCAAGGGCAACCTATCTGAATAACCATACACCTTATTGCAAAAAGGTTTCGAGTCCTTTGGAATGTGAAGGTTGTCATGTCATCTTTGCAAATGCATGGGGACTCTCAAGGCATAAACCTTCCTGCGAGGGAAAAGGTCAGTCACAATCTTGTGTGAACGCAACTTGTACCATCGCCCCACAGCCAACTGCGTCTACGCAAAATATCTATAATATATTCAACATCACCAACAACGTCAACATCCACCTGAATGACTTTGGCAAAGAATCGCTCGCCCACATTGACAAGGCGTTTATCGAGCGCTGCCTGCGAAGCATCATGGGAGATGGGGTGCCTAGGATGATCGAGAAGATCCACTTTGATCCACAAGTGCCGGAAAACAAAAACATACGCTTGCGCAGCATCAAGCGTCAACTCGTGGAAGTCCGCGAGAACGACGAATGGAAGGTCAAAGATAGCAACGACGTGATCGACCGAGTGATCTCCAATGCCGTCTTCCCAATGACGAATTGTTACTTGCAGGGGTGCGCCGTCACCGAAGAAGACGAGCGCGAGCACCACGGCGCACTGTCTCAACGCCTTTTGTCCATCTCAAACAAAAACCCAAAGTACCATAAACCCATCAAGAAGAAGGTGCTACCCATCCTCATGAATGCTGCCATCGAAGAAAACAAGCGGCTATTGGCTGCAAAACTTGAGGAAATGAAAGGCCAGAAGCAAGGTCAAATGCAAGGTGCTTGAGGCGGGTTGACATGCTTCTCGAATAAACTAAAAAACTATTTAAGGAAATCCTATCGACCATCAACCAAAAAATTCGGATCCTCCCACATGTCCCTTGTCCCCTTCTTCCGCATGCTTCACGACCTGGACAACTTCTATTACCACTGGCCCACAACCACTCTCCCTTCCTCATACACGTCTGCCTTCTCAACGCTTTCTGCCTTTGAGAAGCTCGACGATAACACGTTCGTGCTCGAGGCACCTGTCCCCGGCTTCACCAAGGACGATCTAAACGTGGAAGTCCTCGAAGAGCGCTACCTCAGCGTCTGGGGCAACGCCAAATACACCCGCGGCGCCTCTGAAGTAGAGCGCAAGTTTGCGCAACAATGGTCGCTACCGCGCAACGCCGATCCCTCTTCCGTCCAAGCGAAAGTCGCCAACGGCATCTTGACGGTCCATGTGAAGACACAGGGTCCTCCGCGCCGTCAAGTCCATCGCATTGCCCTTGAATAGTACAGCAAAAAAGAACGAGGTCAATTCCAAGTTGCTATCGTTTTATGAAGGACAAATCTTCCGTAAGCTGAAATGGAATGCTTTTATGAACCGCAAACGTTCCGAACACAAGATGCTCCATCGCTTCCGCTCTATCTTTGGAACTCCCGAGGAGGTGGTGATTGGGTTTGGGGATTGGGAGCAACGCAAACAGATGCGGTTCAAAGAGCCTACCAAGGGCAAAGGAATGCGAGAGCTGTTCCGCAAGGCAGGGTACAATGTCTATCTGGTGGATGAGTTTCGCACCAGTTGCCGATGCCATAAATGTGCAGGAGAATGCACAACCTTCCGTGAGTGCCAAAATCCACGGCCATGGAAAAAGAATGAAACCACCCTACGTCATGGGCTTCTCATGTGTAAGACATGCACAGGTCTATGGAATAGGGATGTGAATAGTTCTTTGAACATCCATCGTGTTGTGGAACACCATAGGGAAGGGAAAGGGAGACCCGAGTACCTAAGCCGACAATCTGTCAGTGCCACTACATCGGTGGTACAAAACCAAATTTTACACGAGGATGCGAAGCCTCAACATTGGAATGGAGAGATGTGCGACGAATAATCGTCCATTTTAAAGTTTCAATGGTGTAAATGTTCAAGGGTGTAAAAAATAATGTACGGTTAGGATTAGAGATGCAAAAGCCTTCAGTCTTTTTAGATTCGCGCCGCTACGGAAGCGATTGCTGCGCCCAAGAGGCCAAGGATGCCCAAAACAGCGCGATCTTTGGCTACACCAGCTTCCAATACCTGCCCGCCGACTGCCAAAAGCCCCACATGCGCTCCCCGGATTTCCAATATGAGCACCCCAACCTGCGCGCCAAAATTGGCTACGGCGTTGCCGACGATTGCGCCGTGGACTCGTACTCGTCCCTGCGCAACGACCCCAACCAAATGACGCGCGATCGCTGCAAGGTGCAACTCTTCGAACGCATTTTCCAAGGTGTGCCCAATCTAAAACCCGGCGTCCCTGCTCCGGAAAAGGAGATGCCCATCCAACAAGGCATCAGCAACACAAACCTTGAGGGCATCCAGATCCCTTGCAAGAAGACCATCATGGAGCAAACGACCAACAAGCCAATTCCCCTACTGGATTGCATGAAAGACATCCAAACGGCCGAGAGCACCGTCGAGCCTTGGATCCGCGGCGGGGATAACACCCGCGACTTTGTGCGCCGCCAAAAGTTCCTCGAGCAATGCGGCCGTCAGTTCTCGGGTATCGGCAATGGCACCGCCCGCCTCCTGTAAAAATTTAATCGCCAGTTCTTAGTAAGAGAAGCAATGAGCTTTAACCGTCTCCACGATGATATTTGCACATCGCAGCGTCAAGTCACACAGAGTGCTTCGATTCTGGGCTACATCCTAAATCCGATGCGCTTTGAACACAAGCACAAGTGCCGCCACGACCTCGGCATTGTGGGGGGCACGGCGGTGAGCCATGTCCAGGGCAACCTGGTGGATCTTGAGAGCGAGCTGCGCGGCCAAACCCGTCTCGCCTCCATGTGTGCCACAAAGCAGCACCTGCCTGCGCACGCGCGTCCTTCGGGCGCCACCGAAATCAAGAACGACAAGACGCCGCCCATTTCCACCAAGCTCGAACACCTCCCGCGTTGCCAAATGATTTCGTACAAGGCCGTTCCATTACCGCCGCCGATGCAGGTGCATCGTTGCAATCCGCGTAGCGGGCAATAAATATCTCTTTACTTTTTTAGATAGAAGCAAAGCTATGTCGCAAACTTCTCTAAAACAAGATGCGTGCAGCTACACGGAACAGCTCCGCCGCTCTATTGGACCTGGCATGTACATGTTGAGCGTGCCCGCCAATGATTGCGGGCCTTGCGGAAAGGACATTCCGGCGGATCCGTCGCTGCGCTATCAAGCATGGGGACCGGGCTTCTGCAAGCCAGGCTCGGCCGTCGACGTCGGCAGCGAGCTCCTAGGTCTCAATTACAAGGCCAGCAAATGCAGCCGCGAGCAGTTTGTGCCCGGGAAGTACGATGGCCCTGCACAGGGCGCCTGCACTCCCGCCGGTACACAGCCCGCGCGCAAATGCATGGCGCCCACGGAATCTACGCGCCTCAGCAACCCGCCCTGCACCTTGCGCGGCACGGGCTGGAACCGCTGGGAGTGGCTGTGCTATGATCCCCAAGATAAGGCGATCATTCCGTTTGAGTGGAACACCAGCTATCGCACCGTGGTCAAGGACAACCACAAGCCCTGCATTCCGACGTTGATGGATCAATCGCCGCTGCTGCCGCCGACCATCAACAACTTGGCCGATCCGTCGGACAATACCTATTTCTGGACGCCGCCGAAGGGATGCGGTGCCGAGGCACCAGGAAACCCCCTGGCGCCTACCTACACGTCGTGCGAGAAGATGAAGCGCCTGTAAATATTATCTTCGGGAAGAAATAGATAATAAGCATGTCTGAACGTTCCTTCACGATCGAGAAATCCGAGGCCGGTGTCAAGGGCGGGCGCTTCAAGGCCGACACGCCTGCCGCCGCGGCCAAGAAAGCCGCGCGCAAGCTGCTAAAGAACCGCAAATGCAAGCGCGTGATGAAGTTTGTGCTGCGCGAGACGACGCGCGGCAGCGATGGTGGCCTATATGAGTACAAGGGCAAGAAGGAAAAACTCGACAAGCCCGTTGTGATTAAGCGCGGCGACCTAGAGATTACGTATGAATACACCTACTCGGTGGAGGCGATCTGAGCGCTTCGCCAGTCTATTTTTTATCCGAACATGAATGTAGAGGCTTCATGGACAATTATGCAAATGCAGCGGCCGTAGGCATCGGCTACATGCTGCAGCAAGAACGCGAAGCCGCTGCGCGCCCTCTTCAAGCGCCGGCTTCCACGACGTTCTCTACGCCCATGCCGTCGATGGACAACGTGTATCACTCGGAGTATTGGTCGAAAGTTCGCCGCGAGGAGGAAATGCTCGCGAACGCCCGCTTCGACGATGCGCGATCCCCGATGCAGACGGGCGTGGTTCCGCGCCCGGCGTATGCCGACATGTTTATGCAGACCTCGGTTGGCGCCAATGCTCCCGAGCTGCAGCAGCGCGCGCAAACGGGTGCCATGACCCACAACAACATGCAGCCATTCTTTGGCGGCCGCGTGCGCCAAAACGTGAATCCATTCGCCAACGAATCGCGCCTGGAGCACTATAGCGGCGCCACCAACGATCAGATCCATCGCCGCAAGGAGGAGGTGGGCAGTTTGTTCGAACCCACCAAGGGCACGGGCAATGTGTGTGGCATGGCGCCCACGGCGGATTTCTATCAAAGTTATCTGCAACAACCGGTTGCACGCAACAATGAATTCCCGATCGAACAAGTGCGCGTGGGGCCGGGTTTGAACGCGGGCTTTACGGCGAACCCAACCGGTGGATTCCAGCAGACGCAGACGCTAGACGCCATCCGTCCGAAGACGGTGGACGAGCTGCGTCCGCTGAGCCGACCGAAGTGCACGTTTGAAATGCAGAACCAAGGACCTCAAAAGGGCACAGCACAACGCGGTTTCGTCGGCCAATTGGATAAGAACCGCCCAGACACGGCGTATGAACAGACGCCAGACCAATGGATCAAGACGACCGGCGCGCAGGCGAAAGAGACGGAGCGTCCCGTGCAGTTGCTCAAGCCCCAGGCGCGCACGGACACGCATGTATCGTACGAAGGCCCAGGGCGCGCCGTGATGCAGCCAGGTATGGGTGACAAGGATGATTATGGTATGAGCAAGATGTGCCTCAGCGACAACGAGCGCTCTACCACCCAAACGCGCACGGTGATCAACAACTTGACAACGGTAGTGAAGGCCATCATGGCGCCTTTCACTGACATTTTCCGTCGCACGCAGAAGGAATACACCGTGGATGCTGCGCGCACCTTTGGCGCGATGCAAGCGTCGGCGTCGATCCCGTCCAAGGCGACGCTGTACGACCCGGTGAATCACATGATGCGCACGACGATTAAGGAGACGACGGTGCATGATACCACGGTGATGAACCTGCGCGGTCCAGATGCGGTGCCGGTGACGGGAGATGATCAAGCCAAGACGACCAATCGCGAGACGCTCCCGATCGAGGATTCGACGCGCAACGTGAGTGCGCACACCTATAAAGTCATTGTGTACAACCCGGACTTGGTGGCGAAGACAACCCATCGCGAAACCGTTACGGAAAGCAAGAATCCCAGCGGTTTCGTCGGCGGCGATGCCAATCGTCGTCGTGGCGCGTATACACACATCCCAATTACGGTTTACGCGACGCAAAAACAATTCATTTCAGACAAGGAGCACATTGGTGGTGCGGGCAGCGGCGCCGAGTATTACCCGAGCTCGCAGGAAGCCGCTTACAATGCCGAAATCGATGGCACGCGCGAAGCAATCAATATCGCGACGGGACGTGTGCCGACAACACAAAAGAACAAGGTGGCCTTCGCGAAGGAAGGCGTGGACATGGAAATCAAGAAATTGCAAGAGGACAGCTTGGCTGCCCGCGACGCCGGCAACGTTTCGCGTATTTATCAGCCTGGACCCAAGCGTATCGAATTGTGCGAAGCGACGAAATATGTCAACGATTTGCCGGAGCAAAGCCGCCTGGACGCTTCCGTGCTCAGCGCCCTCAAAGACAATCCTTACAGCGTGCAAATCAATCCGATTGTGGAATGTCACTGAAGACTGCTATCAACATGTTTATTTTTGCACAAAGTACGTGCTTATCGCGCTTATATCGCCGTGCGCTGGGGCAGAGGGCTGGGGCAACCCTCCGGGGGGTGCGCGGTCTATTCCGCCCCCGCGCAGGCCGCCCGTTGCCCCACACCCGGTGCGCCGCCCGCGTGTCCGGCGCGCCCCGCCCCTCTCCGCCCATCCAGCGGCGCCTGCTGCATCGCATCTTGCTCCCGTGCCCTGCGGCGGGCGCCGCAGGCGGCCAAAATGAACGCGGAGGAGGAGGCCGGCGAGACCGCCCCCCAGTCGCCGCCCCGCCCCGCCGCGCGCCGGCGGCACATGCGCTCTCGTGGTGCGTCGTCGCGCAGCAGCGGCAAGCCTGTTGCCGGGGCTGCCTCCCGGCGCCTCTCCCCCGCTGCTACCGCCGTGTCACAAGCCATTTCCTGACCTCAAGCAAAAAAGCCTGTGCTCCTCCCCCTCCCGCGCGCCCTCGCCACCCCTGCCGCGCCCTCGCCGACGGCTCCATGACAGAAAAGGACAAGAACGACGTCATCATCACGGTCGACGGCCAGAAGAAGCGCGTGGTCTGCGTCTACGATGTCCTGGGGGGCGAGATGATTGCGCAGGTCTGCGACGTCGCGCCCCCGCCCAACACGGTGATCAGCCAGCAGCTGACGGCCAGCATGGCCGCTAAGCTCGTCAAGCGCAAGGACCTGTTCCAGACCGCGCCGGTGTTCAAGCGCTTCAAGAAGGACTACCGCAAGAACCAGTTCGGCGCGAGCCCGCGCAAGCAGAACCCGAAGCGCGCCATTTCGATGCTGCTGGACGCGGCGAAGGATCTCGACACGCCGCAGGTCACGGGCAAGCCGACGCCCAAGACGCCGCGTCAGAAGCGCAAGTACGTGCTGTCGCAGGACAAGGTCACGACGGACTCGACGAGCGAAGAGAGCAGCGAGTCCGCCTCGTCCAGCGAGACGGACGAGAAGCCCCAGCCGGCGCAGCCGAAGACGACGCAGCCGAAGACGACGCCCAAGACGCAGCCGAAGCCGACGCCCGCGCCGACGCAGGTGAAGCTGCCCGACAGCGTGCCCAACGAGAAGGTCGCGTTCAACGAACTGACGACGCCCTACAACAACAAGCGCCCGATCTTCGGGCGGCGTGTGCTGACTGGCGTCATGCTGGTGGCGAAGATGAGCGCGCGCCAGATCTGGCTGCTGTACCACGTCGGCATGATCCACAAGTACCCGGGCAAGCCTCCGAGCACGCAAACTGCTATCGACGAGCGCATCATCAACGTCGTCGCGACCGTGGAGGCCAAGTGGAAGGAGATGCAGGGCGTGCACAAGGAGGAGCTCGACCGTCTGCTCGAGCAGACGTCGTCGGATGAGTTGTAAACTTCTCTTGAGTACACCATGGGTGATCTGAAACAAAAAAGAGATGCACATCATCTGTTACGCTTTTGCAGCACGTTTGGTGCCGCCGCCAGAATTGAAGCGATACAAACGGTGTCCAAAAGCGGCGTCAACCATTTGCCATACGATTTCGCCCCGCTCTTTAGCACTGCGCGCATTTTGATAATTGAGTTCGTAGGTATCAAAAGCGCTTGGATTTTCTGATCGCCATGCCTCTATGGCTTCCGCCGTTGATTTGTACGGCATATTTTCGATGACTTCGGCAAGACCTGACCGTTTCTGGCGCGGCGATGAGAGTGCGGTCTCTTCCTTTAGCGCCGTCTTCGCCTGCAGACGTGTATTGGGCTTACTTTTGGGTGGTTCAGGTGCGTCAGGAGGACTAAAATTCCAAACGGGTGGCTGTCCTCCTCTACGTTTTGGCGGCATCGTTCTACAAAAAAGAATATGTAAAAAAGCGCTACAATCGCTAAAGCGGAGGCGCCCACCGTTGATTTCCTAACTCGGTCACATCTGCACCCATCACCGGATACATCGCGATTTGATCTTCAAATACCATGCCCTTGAATGTGAGCACCACCACCGTATAATTGCCGGACTTGCACCGAATCCATAATTCGTAATGCTTTCCATGGTATTTCGCCTCTCTGTAGAAGAGGACTTCAACGCGTAACATAATGTCTGAGCCGCCGCCATCCAGCTTGAGCCGATACGATATCCAGCGGTCATGAACTAACTGGATGTCTTGCGCCACACCTGACTCGGGGAGGCGAAGCGACGGCGCCCGTCGGACTTTACGAGCTAACCAGTCCATGGCACCTTTATAGCATTCGATGCCTGTTCCAACGGGTGCCCGCTCGGGTGGCAACTCTTCCGTCCATTGCGAATCCTTGCGCGTCACGTCGTTGGCACGCACCATATCGTCCAGCCGACATTCCGATCCCAGTGCCTCTTTTAACCCGCGAGTGAAAGCGTCGTTCTCGAGCTCGTAACTATATATGTTCCGATGTTTGGCTTGTTTCGGCTTCGTATCTGCGAGCACGCTTGAAATGGGATGCCGCGCCCAGGGGCGCTCATCCGAATCTACGGCGTTCTCGTACTGCAAAGAAGCGTTGTACCCCTGTGGATCATTCGCGACATCCCCAACGAATGACTCACTGTACCACGACGCGAGCCACAAAGTCACGACAAGAATGAGCGCCAATAATGGCGACCAGTGCATTCGCCTGCCTTACTGTAAAGTAAGAAGATATACAGTTTTGTCGGCGAGTCCCATCATTTCGTCTAGAATGTTCTGAAGCTCTGTCGCCTTCTTCGTCGCCAGCGATTTGTGCACGCTACGAGCGCTGTCGCAGAACGCCTCGATAAAAGCGGTGACATTCTTCGGATTGGCGTCGGTCGCAACTTCCATACGAATGGCTGCCCCTCCCTTGATCGGTCCCATCTTCCCCATCATCATTTCGACAAAGGTGTCAGCGAGCTCGGACAGCTTCTCATGGAATTCGTCGAGTGCCTTGTGCGCCGCATAGGACTTGGTTGCCCAATGATAGACCTTTACTTGGTTGAGGGTTTGCAGTAGCCACTGTACGATTTGAACGTGTTCCATGCTTCTAACTTAAGGGACAGACTTTCTTATGCATTATATCAAGCACATGAAATCGAAGAAGATCGACCTGCTGCTGGAATCCAAGGCGCAATACACCGAGCATTTGTGCGATATTCTGGTGAAGCCAATGTACGAGGCCTTTGCGCACGAATACCAAATTTCTGTCTCCAAGTCGCAAACAGCCAAAGACCTATCACACCTGCAGGCGTTTCAAAAAGCTCTTGAGAATGTGCCGCTATGGAACACCGACGTGATTCGTGACCACACGGAGGCCATACCATGCGACTATTTGCACGACCTCGTGAAGGCCGTTTTTACCATTTATGTGAAAGTGATGCTTGCGAGCCAGGCGCACCGCAATGATCGGGATCGCGTCCGCGTAAAAATTCCAAACCTGGAGCATTTCATTCACCGATGCTACGTGAGTGTAGCGCGCTCGCTGTGGAAGAAGCCCTATCTTTTTGATCACACAGTTAAAAGCGGCATCCGCCAGCAAAACGTTCTGGTGTGCGAAGAAATGATTCGAGCTGCGATCCAGAGCGCTATTCGCGACTCCTTGCCGATGAAGATGCTGGCGCAATCTGTCAGCGCCCAGTCCACGTCTCGCGCGTCCTCGGAAGAGTCTGAACAGGCGGAAGAGTCTGATTCAAGCTCCGACACAGACACGGAATCAGATGCCAGTGAAACAACTGAAGAGGCTGAGGAGATAGCTCAGCCGGATCCATCGGCAGAACCAGAACAAGAACCGAGCGACCAAGAGCCAAGCGAGGAAGCTGAAGCTGAAGACGACGAGACGGACGCGGTATCCGATGCACAAGAGGGCACCCTTGCAGACCCCCCTGCAGACCCCCTTGCAGACCCCTCTGCAGAACCCTCTGCAGACCCCCCTGCAGACCCCCTTGCAGACCCCTCTGCAGACCCCCTTGCAGACCCCTCTGCAGACACC
>Ga0255167_1000085_pt1 | contig 42495 bp, 16 predicted proteins | sample Atl_Miss_RepA_8d_FD_183177 | JGI IMG/M metagenome (GOLD analysis project Ga0255167, IMG submission 183177) | Freshwater microbial communities from Altamaha River, Georgia, United States - Atl_Miss_RepA_8d | ecosystem: Environmental > Aquatic > Freshwater > River | place: USA: Georgia | collected... | reverse complement strand
TGGCTCAGCAGGTACATCAGCAACGGCCGGCAGTGGTGGTTCAAGTGGTACAAGCGGAAGTGGTGGTTCAAGCGGCACAACAGGTTCTGATGGTACATCTGGGTCATCTGGAAGCGGTGGTTCATCGGGCACTAGAGGCACGGCAGGTAGTGGTGGTACATCGGGAACTTCAGGTAGTGGTGGCTCATCCGGTTCAAGCGGATTAGCTGGAGCAAATGGCACATCGGGTGTAAATGGTACATCGGGAAGTTCTGGCACAAACGGCTCAACTGGTTCTGCGGGTACTTCTGGAACAAATGGTACAACTTTTAATGTTTCTCAATACACAGGTTCGGTAAGTATTAGTGGTTCATTGAGTGTAAGTTCAGCAGCAATAAATGATGCTAGTGTATTACTTACAAATTCAGCATCACTAACTTTATCAAGCGGAAGTTCATTATATATTATTAATAGTAACGCTTATATAACTGGTTCATTAAATATAACTGGTTCATTTACATCTTCGTTAAGAGAAGGTTATACTTGGGTAGGTGGTGCAAATAATACATCAATTTTAATAGCTACATCTTCATTTGGAAGTGCTGGAACTAATACATCAGGAACTTCTGGTACTGGTGGTTTGAATGGTACAAATGGTAGTGGTGGCACATCTGGCACATCAGGCACAAACTCAACTGCTGGAAGTGGTGGTACTTCGGGTACAAATGGTTCTGCAGGGACTAGCGGTTCGGCTGGTAGCGGTGGTACTTCTGGTATAGATGGTACAAACGCAACTGCTGGTAGCGGTGGTACTTCTGGTATAGATGGTACAAACGGCACAGCAGGAAGTGGCGGTACGTCTGGCACAAATGGTAGCGCAGGTACAACGGGCACATCTGGAAGTGGCGGCTCTTCTGGCACAGCGGGTACTGCTGGAAGTGACGGTACATCAGGTACAACTGGTACATCTGGCAGTGGTGGTTCGTCTGGCACAACAGGAACTTCTGGAAGTGGCGGCTCATCGGGTACAACTGGTACATCTGGCAGCGGTGGTTCTTCTGGTACTTCTGGCGATATGACATTATTCAATGCATTTACAGGTTCAGTTAATACATTTACTGGTTCATTGAGAGCAGAAGTAAATGGTATTGAAGCATATACTGCATCATTAAAATCTGCAGCAATTGTAAGTTCATCGACTCAAATACAAAATTATTTCTTATTTGCACAAACTTCATCCGCAAATACTTTCTATGGTAATCAAACAATTACCGGTTCTTTAAACGTAAGTTCATCTATAACCGCATCATTAAGAGAAGGATATGTTTGGGTAGGTGGGCCAAATAATATAACTACATTAGTAGCAACATCATCATTCGGCACAGGTGGCGGTGGTACAACTGATATATCACAACTTAATTTTACATCTGGTGCATTAAATATAGTAACCGCATCTGTAAACTTTGCAACGGGTTCAATAAATACATTTACCGGTTCAGTATTTCGTTTTTATCAAACAACTGCATCAATACATTTTACAACACAATCGTTGAATTTATTGACAGCATCTTTAGGTATATTTTCAGCTTCATTGAACTTTACATCTGGAGCATTAAATACCTTTACAGGTTCTATAAGAGCGGAAATAAATAATATTGAAGCATATACGGCATCATTAAAAGCAGCTGGTATAGTTTCATCTTCTCAGCAAATTACAAACTATGGAGTATTTGCAAGAACGGACCAATCTAATGTATTTACAGCAGACCAGGGTATTACGGGTTCATTGAATATATCCAATACATTAACAATTAGTTCAACATATGTAAATGCTGGTTCAATAATAGCAACTGGTTCATCGGTTTTACAAATTACATCTGGTAGTTGGGTAGAAGTAACCGGTTCAATTAATATAACAGGTTCATTTACTTCATCTTTATTAGAAGGATATGTTTGGGCTGGTGGTGCTGGTAATATTTCTAAATTAGTAGCAACATCATCATTTGGAACTGGTGGTGGCGGTGGTACAACTGATATATCACAATTGAATTTTACAACTGGAGCTTTAAATATTCAAACGGCTTCAATAAATGTAGCATCTGCATCTTTAAATTTACAAACAGGTTCGCAAGATTTAGTTAATAGAGTAATATCAATAGTAACTGGCTCTATTAATTTTACAACATCCTCATTAAATACATTTACTGGTTCTATAAGAGGTGAGATAAATGGTATTGAAGCATATACATCTTCATTGAAAGCCGTAGGAATTGTTTCATCATCACAACAAATACAAAACTATAATTTATTTGCAACAACTGGTTCAAATCAATTTAATGGTGACCAAATAATTACAGGCTCACTTACAGCGGGAGTAGTATATACGCATCAGGTAAGTCCAAGAACTAATGAAGATTTGTATGTTAATATCCCAACCGGCCAAATATTAGATATGTGGACGGATGATAATGGTGGTGAAATTGTATTAAATGCACAAGGAACATATATTCAAACAAACGCTACGCAAAATACATGGTTGTTTGATAAAGCCGGAATATTAACGGTTCCGGGTAATATCGTTGGTGCAGCTAATTTAGCAACAACTGGTTCAAATACTTTTTATGGTAATCAAACGGTACAAAATGGTTATGTAATATTATCACAAGTTTCACAAAGTTTAAATTTTTCCGATGATGCGGCAGCAGCAATTGGTGGTGTACCTTTGGGTGGCTTGTATAGAAATGGAAACTTTATAGCAATAAGAATATCGTAATATGGGAATGCAATTATCAGGTTCGTTAGAGTTGACTGGTTCACTAAATGTGAGTGGTTCATTAAAATTTATTGGTGGACTGACACATACTGGTACGAAATCATTAACGGGTTCTTTATACGTTAGTGGTTCATCAACTCAAGTGGGTACAAATACTTTATTGGGTAACACTACATTAAGTGGTAGTATCATCATTAGTGGTTCTGATAATCCAGCAACTCCTACTATTAGAATATTTGGTGATATGCAAACCGATGGTGTAATTAAGTTTGACCCGGTTAATAAAGCAATTGATAATTCTATATCAGCATCTTATATATTCGTAAGTGGTTCAACGCAAGATTTATACTTTTCACAAAACGGAAGTGGTTATTCAAATGTAACTCGTTTAAGATGGTTGGAAAGTGTTTTATATACTGGTTTATTAAAAGGTGGTGTACTTTCATCAACACCGGGTTCAACTACATTTAGTATTTCAAATGGTGATGGTATAATTGTAAGGCAAAATGCATCATTAACAAATGACCCATATCCAACAGTTCAACAAATTAGTTGGAGTGGAAAAACAAATATTCCAATTACAAACTCTGGTTCGGCAAAAATAACTTATGTTGGTATTGATAGTGGAAGTAATGTAATTCAACAAACTGTACCTTGGGGTACTGATGATATAAATCAATTTGATAATTCAATAAGTTTAGGAGTTGTACTTCATTTAAGCGGTAGTGTATCAACTGGAGTATTTAATTCACCTCAAATATCTTATGGACCTTCACAAAGAGCAGATGATTTCTTTAGAGCATTTGGTCCTTTAAAAGTTAGTGGACATACTTTATTAACATCCGGTTCAACATTGAGTTTAACAAAATCTTCTGGTAATTCATATAGAGATGGAGCAAACTACGCAGTAAATCCAAATCACCCATCAACGGTAGTAGAAGGGGCAATAACAACTTCAAAAATATATCGTTATTACATTAGTGGTTCAACGCCGGTAATTGATACTGGAGTTGCCAATGCTGGATATACGGTAATAGACCCATCAAAGTATGTAAATACGGCAACGGGTCAATTGGCAACTGTAACTGGTGGACAATATTCAATACAAAGAGTATTTTGGATTCCAAATTCACCAACAAACGCATTTATAGTTTATTATGGAAATGCTACATATACAAGTACAGCATTAGCAAGTGCGGCAATTAATACTGAAGCATTTGTTGAAGCACCTAATACTGCACAAAACGCAATATTTTTAGGATATATAATTGTATCAGGTAACGAAACGGATTTAACAAACGCAATTATTATTCAATCAGGTTTATTCCGTTCAGTTGGTGGTATAGGTTCATCTGGAGCAACAAATAGTGGAGTAGCTGGTACATCAGGAACATCTGGTGTTAGTGGTACATCCGGTCTTGATGGTACATTCTTTGGTTCATCGGGTACTGCTGGAACTTCTGGGGCTGGTGTAGCTAACTATTATGGTAATTTTTATTCAACCGGTTCTCAAACGGTATTAGGTGCAGGATTGGCAACAACCGCATCGTTGGAAAGCACTGGTGATGCAAACGGAATTAGTGTTGTAAGTAATAGAAAGATAACATTTGCAAATAGTGGAGTGTATGAAATTACATTCTCCGCAATGGTTCAAAAAACGCAAGGTAACGCTGCAAACCTATCAATATGGTTTCAAAAGAATGGTACAAAGATTGACAACTCAGCATCTTATACTTCATTGGTATCTAACTCAGTTTATCAAATCTTAACTGTACCATTTATTATATCATTAAATGCAGGAGATTATATTGAAGTAGTGTATGTATCAGACTCTCAATATGTAACTATAACTGATATTGCTGCAAATAATATTGATGGTTCACCACAAGCTCCTTCTTGGATTGTAACTGCAAAGCAAGTTGGTGTAGCAGTAGGTTCAACATCTGGAACAAGCGGTACATCGTTTGATATAACTTTATTAAACAATTATACCGGTTCTAATGATAGTGTTGTTTCAAAAATACTTCAAACAACGGCATCTTTAAATACGCAAACAGGTTCTCAATCTAATCTGAATGCACAAATAGGTATAGCAACTTCATCATTGAATTTTGCCACATCTTCATTAAATACACAAACAGGTTCTCAATCTAATCTGAATGCACAAATAGGTATAGCAACTTCTTCATTGAATTTGTTGACATCATCTCTTAATATTTTTACACAATCTATTAATAGAGCAACTGCATCAATTCATTTTACAACATCTTCATTAAATTTATTGACAGCATCTTTGGGTACATTTACGGCATCTATAAATTTTGCAACATCTTCATTAAACACTTTTACTGGTTCTATTAGAGGTGAAGTTAGTGGATTGGAATCATATACAGCATCATTGAAAGCAGCAGGTATAGTTTCATCATCAACACAAATACAAAACTATTATGTATTTGCACAAACGTCATCGGCAAATACTTTCTATGGTAATCAAACAATTACCGGTTCTTTATTTGTAACCTCAACTACGGTAAGTGATTCAACTTTATTAGCAAGTGGTTCAAATTTAACATTGAATAGTGGAAGTAATCTATATATCAATAATGGTGGGTTGGCACTTATTAGTGGGTCAGTAATAGTTACTGGTTCATTAATAGTATCGGCATCAACAAATTTAACTGGTTCAGTAACTATAAACAATAGTAGAATTGATACTGCATGGACTGCATATACTCCACAATGGACAGCGGCATCTTCAAATCCAGCAATTGGTAATGGAACAATAGAAGGTTACTACAAAGTAGTTGGTAAAACTTGTTTTGTAAGAGGTAATATCGCTATGGGAAGTACCACAACATTTGGTAGTGGAGAATGGTATGTATCGATGCCATTTACGGCATCACATGCGGATGGTATCTTAATGACAGCAACTTTATTGGATAATGGTACTGCTTGGTATAATGCCATATTGAATGGAGCAAGAGCAGGATTCAATCACAAAACGGCTATACAATATCAAAATACAGGTGGAACTACTGATTCTTTAGCTCCAACTACACCATTTACTTGGACAACAAGCGATAGATTTATTTGGAACGGAAGTTACGAAATAGCATAATATGAGTATTATATTTGAAAACGGATATTCAATATCAAAGATATCAACGGGAGTAACAATGAGAAGTTTGTTATCAGCGGCTGGACAAACCGCATATGATGCAGCAACAGTTGGTAATTTCTTTTCTTGTTCATTAGCAGATTACAACGCAGTATTTGCAGGATATGCAGATGCGGTAAAAATTGGCAATACTGATGTAATATTTAATACTGCATTAGGTTCATCTTATACAGGAACTTGTGCATCGGTATTACCTCAAGCAAATTCAACCATACCTGCAAATACTTATATTATCGGATTTGCAACAAAAATGGTTTCAAATACAACGCCAACAACGGTAACTCCTCTAATAGCTACAACTTATAAAGGAACATATACTGCTATAAGTAATTCACCAACTATTGGCGGAACTGCTAGAGTTTATTATTTAAGAAAAGACCCACCAATAACATCTCAAGCAAGTTATGTTGGGCATGTTGCGGGAGCTAACACTTTTGACCAAGCAACAACATCTTATGCAAATGCAGGATTTGATTGTGCATCACCATATGATGCATGGACAAATAGAAATGGTACAATGCCACAATTCCAAATGTTTGTAACAACCACAAAACCATATTAACAAATGGCAATACAATTCACAGGTGGAAAAGTATTATTTAACGCTAATTTATATGCGTTATATGATTTTTCATCTTTTACTTTTACATCTGCAAATGTAAGTGGTTCAACTCCCCCAACAATACAATTATTAAGAGCAGTATATACTAGTTCAGCGTCAGGTAGTGCGTTTGCTGGAAACCCATCATATTTTACAACTGGTTCATTTCAAGGTTATCAAATTTGGACAGTACCTGCAACAGCAACTTATGAAATTGAAGCAGCTGGTGCACGTTCTGGTATAGCAGTATATCCAACCACAACGCCTAAAACATATTGGGGTGGTGCTATCATAAAGGGAAGATATAATTTAACTCAAGGGCAAAAAGTTGTAATGGTAATTGGACAAACTGGTTCTACACCAACTGGAACGGGTCTTGCATATAATGGACCTGGCGGTGGTGGTGGTACATATTTTGTATTATCGGGTTCAAATACTCCAATAATTATAGCAGGCGGTGCTGGAGCTGGGGCAGCATATAGTGGTGACAGTACCGGTGGTGGTATTTTAAGAAGTGGTTCAAATGGACAAACAACAATGTCTGGTTCTACATCTTGGGGTGGTGGAGCTGGTGGTACTGGTAGTTTAGGTGGTATGGCACATAGAAATATTACAGGTAGTGTATCTATAAACATATATGATGGTGGCGGTGGTGGTGGATTTAGTGGAAGTGGATATAATGGTGATGGTACTATAACTAAACCATTTACAAGTACAACTTATGGTGGTGGTGGATTATCATTCTTAGCTGGAGCAACAGGTGGAACGGCAGCATCTAGTTATACACCTTTACAGGCAACTGTGGGTGGCTTTGGTGGCGGTGGCGGTGGTGGCCCAATTACTGCTGGTGCTGGTGGTGGATACTCCGGCGGCGGTGGTGGATATAGAAGTGTAGGTACAACTTCCGATGGTGGCGGTGGTGGTGGTTCATTTGCTGGACTTGGTGTGACATCATTAGCAACATCAAATGGATTGTATGAAAACTTATCAACATTTAGTGGAAGTGCTATTACAAATCTAAACTCATTTAATAGTGGAAGCGGATATATAAAAATAACAAGATTATAATATGATTCAGTTTACAAATATGACAATAACTCCTAATCCAAGAAATGTATTATACGATTTTACGTCCTTTACTTTTGGAATGGGAACTTTTGTGACTGGAGCTATTGGACCTACTTATCAACAATTATTAACATATTATACCGCTTCAGCACCTTGGGCAGCTACATCAACAAATTTTACATCATCTAATTTTGGATTTCAAATTTGGACAGCACCTGAAACCGCAAATTATACAATTGAAGTTGCTGGTAGTAGAGCTGGAAGACTTAATGGAAATACATTAGAATCATATGGTAGAGGTGCTATTGTAAAAGGAGATTACTCATTATTAAAAGGACAAAAAATAATCATAATCGCAGGTCAATATGATACTGCTTTTAATTTTTCAATAACATCTGGTTCATATGAAGGTATGGGTGGCGGCGGTGGCTCTTTTGTAATTGATTCTGCATCACTTAATCCTATATTAGTAGCAGGTGGTGGTGGCGGAAATGGTAGATATACTGCTTATGCTGGTGGTGCATTATTTGTTGGATTGGATGGTGTAACAACAACATCCGGTTCTGCATCTCGTAGAGGGGCTAAAGGTGGTATTGGTGGTAGTGGTGGTTACTCATCATTTGGTACTTCATCGGTATCATCATCGGACAACTATGATGGTGGTGCTGGTGCTGGTTTATATGGAGATGGACAAAATGGTAATGGTACATTTACAAAACCATATTTAGGTGGTACTGAAAGTGAGGGTGGTTATGGCATCCTAAGAGTATCAACACCTGCTTCTGGTGGTTTGGGTGGTAGAATGGGTAATAGTTGGGGAACGCCTGGTGGAAATTATTACAAATCAGCATACGCAGCTTCTTTAGGTGGCTTTGGTGGCGGTGGTGGTGGTAATGGTTTAATTAAAGGTGGTGGCGGAGGCGGCTACTCTGGTGGTGGCGGTGCTTGGGGTAATAGTTCACCGCAATCTGATGGTGGCGGTGGTGGTGGTTCTTATATTACTACTGGTGTAATTAATGTAGCAACTTCTGATGGCAAATATGATGGACTTTCTAATTTTAGTGGAAGTGCAATTACAAACTTAGCAGCATACAATACAGGTTCAGGTTACATTAAGATTACAAAACTCTAATCTAAACACTATTCTATTAATTTCTAATATTTATAGGTAACGATAAAATAAGTACTTATAATGGCATTAGAAACATTAATATATCCTGGTTCATCTTCATTTTTCCCAGGGCAGACTCCTTTTGGAATATATGATAATGATTATGAATTCCAAGATGAAGCTCCTAAAGTTGCTCTTTGGTGTGCTAGAAGATTAGGGTATCCTATTCAAAATATTGAACTTTTAGATGAAAATTTCTACGCTTGTTTTGAAGAAGCAGTATCAGAATATGGTGCTCAAGTAAATCAATTCAATATTCGTAATAATTTAGATACTCTAAGAGGAAAATCAAAAGCATCAAGTCTTACAAATAATTTAGTTCAAGGTTCAAATTTACCAACTTTAATTGGTATTTCTGATGCTTATGGAACTTTAGCAGGAGTAGGTGGAAATACTGATATTAAAAAAGGATACATTGAATTACAAGCGGGCAAACAAGAGTATGATATGGATGCTCTTTGGGGAGCTGTTTCTGAAAGTGGAAAACGTATAGAAATTGTAAAAGTATTCCATGAACCAGTACCAGCAATCAATAGATTCTTTGACCCTTATTCAGTTTCTGGACAAGGTACATTAAATTTGATAGATGAATTTGGATTTGGTTCTTATTCTCCAGCAGCACAATTTATATTGATGCCAATATTTGAGGATATGTTAAGAATTCAAGCAATTGAATTTAATGACCAATTTAGAAAATCAGCATTTACTTTTAATATTGTAAATGGAAAGATGAGAGTATTTCCAAGACCAACAACACAACACATTAACCTTTATGGAAAATTGTACTTTGATTATTTTGTTAAAGATGATTTTGTAACTAATTCTACAAATGTGACACCAAACGTAATATCTGATTTTTCTGATATACCTTATGATTTTATGGAATACAGTGGTATTAATGATGTAGGTAAACAATGGATTAGAAAATATACTCTTGCTTTGGTAAAAGAAATGTTAGGAGCAATCAGAGAAAAATATTCACAAATTCCAATACCTGGTTCTGAAATTTCATTAGATGGGGCTGCATTAAGAGCTGAATCTACAACTGAAAAAGAAGCTCTTATGACTCAATTAAGAGAAACTTTGGAAGAACTAAGTAGAACAAAACAATTTGAGAATAGAAACACAGAAACAAATGCTCATCAAGAAATGTTACGAAAAGTACCTTTAGCAATCTATATAGGTTAATATTATGGCAAGATTTGCATTAGCAAGAGATATAAAATTCTTTGAAGGAATATCAAAAGAATTAGTAGATGCAGTTGTAGAAACAGCAGTTGTATTATATAAACTTGTCATTGAAAATTCAGTAACTAATCTTTATGGAGAATCTTTAAACAAAACGTATTATCAAGGAGTTCAATGTACAGCTATTATACAAAGAGATGATACAGCCGCAAATTATGAAGGATTCGGTTCTGACCAATCGCAAAATGTAGAATTCCGTTTTAATAGAATTACATTAAAAGAAAAAGATTTCTACCCTGAAATTGGTGATATTATTTATCATAACGATGCTTACTTTGAAATTTCAAATGTAAGAGAAGATTTTTTAATTGGTGGTAGAGTTGAAACTGGTGATGGAGAGAAGTTCTCAGTAATTTGTCAAACATTTATGACAAGAAGGAGTTCTATACAAACTGAAATGAGAGTTATTTAATGGACAAAAAAGAAACAAATAGAGCCAAACAACTTCCAATAGAAAAGGAATTTATCAAAGGTGTAAAACTTATTGATATAGATACTACTATTGCCGAATATATGAAATCGGTAATTATACCTGATTTGGAAGAAAATAGTAATGTAATTAAAGTTCCACTTTTATATGGTAACGCAGAAAGATGGGAAGGTGCTAGAAAAAATGGATACATAAGAGACCAAAGAGGGAGAATACAAATTCCTTTGGTAATGTTTAAAAGAAATTCAATTGAAAGAAATAATTTACTTTCTAATTTTAAAGAAGTAAATAAAATAGCAACATATCAAAAATATTCAAAAAAGAATAGATATGAAAGATTTAGTTTACAAAATGGAGTAAAGCCTGTTCAAGAATTATATAGTATAAACGTTCCTGATTATGTAACATTAACATATGAAGTAATGATTTGGACATCATTTACTGAGCATATGAATAAAATTGTAGAAGCTTACCAATTTGCTACCGATAGATATTGGGGTAAAGAAGATGGACATAAATTTAAAGTAAAAATTGATTCATTTGATAATCAGCAAGAAGTTGGAGAAGGTTCTGAAAGAGTTATAAGAACAACTTTTACTATGGTTGTAAATGCTTATTTATTACCGGAAACATACAATGAAAAACCAGTTGTTCAAAAATCAAGAACAGCAAAAAAAATTGTTTGGGGTGTAGAAACAGATTTAACAGGTAATAGTTTTATAACAGCAAATTTATATAATGAATATGCTACTGTAATTGATTTTGTTGCAATTAGAGGTTCACAAATGGCAGTATTTGTAAATTCATCAACTGTAAAATTGGTAAATGTTAAAAAACCAATATTACCATCTGAATTAATTGGTGTGTTTGATATTGTAAACTGGTTTAGAGTTTATATAAATGGTGATTTTATTTCACCTTCATTATACACATATTCATACGATGGTTCTCAAAATGAAATTATATTTTCTTTTACATTACCATTTGCAATTGATGCAAACGATGAAGTAGCTATAACAGGTAAATTTCAAGAACTATGAATGTAAGACTTCTTAAAAATATAATGAAAGAGGTTAATGAACCTAATGAATTTGAATTGTATCAAGATTCTACATTTCATCCATTTTATTGGATTTATAAAATTGATAATGTAAGAGTAAAAACTTTATATTCAAAATTGATTGATTTAAGAAAACCTTCTGCAAGATTCGATGTTTTTATAAACGGATTATTTATATCTGAAAATGATTACATTTTTGAAGAAATTGGTAATGATTTTTATATTAAATTTATAAAAGAAAAATTTCCTGAATTTGACCGTTTTGGAAATCCATATGAGTTAGATGAAACTGATGAAGTAAAAATAAAAGGTGATGTAGAAAAATTTAGAGTTAAAGAATGAGAAGACAAGTTCCAAATATTAATTTAGATACTACTCAAAAATTGAGAGATAGAATGGCTTTCAAAGAATTTGTATTACAAGTTAATACAGATACTTTTACATATTCTTTTAATCCTGATTTAGTTTCTGTTCAAAATCAAATATATTTTACACTCACACTTACAAATAAAAAATTTATTTTTGATATTTTAACAGTTGATGATGTTACGGAATATATTGATGTATATTTATTTGGAGTAAAACAACCACAAGACAGATATAATGCATCTGTTAATGGTAATAATATAATTGTTACATTTGTTGCCGATATTACTAGATTACCAAATGAAGTAAACGCAGCAGATTTTGAAATTAAAGGAAAAATAGCAGAAATAGTATAATGGCAAGACTGATACCTCGTAAACAAATTGAAGAACAACAAAATATAACCGGTTCACTTACAATTGGAGAAAATTTGTATGTAACCAATGATTCTATTATATCTGGTTCGCTTTTTGTTTCTAAAAGTTTTTTCTTTGGTAATGATACAGGTTCTTTAAATGAAATAACAGGATCTGTATTTTTAACAGGTTCTCTTACTATTGATGGAAATCTTAGAGTAGGAGCACCTGAAACAATATTATCTATTACATCTTCTAATACAATTTTAGCAGAAGATACTCAAAGATATGCTGGTATCCTTGCAAAAGATTTTGGTGCTAACGTTCCAACACTTTATGTATCTTCAACTGATGGTGATGATAACAATGATGGTAGAAGTATTCAATATCCACTTCGTACAATTAAAAGAGCAGCTGCATTAGCATCTCCGGGGTATGATGGTAGATATGGTTTTGATACTGGTTCTATATATAATGGTTATGTAATTAAAGTACAAGCTGGTACTTATTTGGAAGATAACCCTGTTATTCTTCCAAAGAATACAACTATTTGGGGTGCTGGTTTGCGTATTACCAAAATTAACGCAAAGAACCCTGAGCAAGACCTTTTTTGGGTAAACTCTGGTTGTTATATTGCAGAGGTTACTATGGGTGGATTAAGATTATGGCCAAGTGAAAAAGAACCTGAAAGAGGATTTGGTGTTGCTTTCCAACCGGGCGCATTTATTACAACTTCACCATACGTTCAGAACTGCTCACAAATTTCTAACCAAGAGAATTCATTCACCGAACTTTACGAAGAAATTCCGCCAGGTGGTGGTGGTCTTTATGTTAATGGTGATGTGATAGACCCAGACTCTCCGTTGGCTTCAATGGTATTGGATGCTTATACGCAGATTTCTCCAAATGGTGTGGGATGCTTGGTAAATGGTAGAGGTTTCATTCAGCTGGTATCTTTCTTTAATAACTTCTCATACTATGCAATTAGAGTAAACAATGGTGGACATGCTACGCTAAACAACTCAAACATTTCGTTTGGTTTGTATGGTATGTATGCATCTGGTTCTCGTTTTATTTCTGGTAGTGGTGGTAACATTGATGCTAGAGATAGAGTAAGAGCAAGTTGGAGTGTGGTTGTAGATGTGTTGAATAGAGGATTAGACGCTTTGCCTGAAGTAACAACTTTAAATACAGCAGAAGGTATTCGTTTATCATCACCATCACAATATCCACAATATACAACATCATCAGCAGTAGAATTATCAACAACAGCAGCTGATGAAATATCATCTGATTATAAATTAATAAGTGCTATTGTAGAAAATGGAAATTCAAATTTTCCAACTTTATTAGCTAGAAGTTCAAATAAAGGATTTAGTGCAGATTCTCCATATAATATTTTAGGAGCTGACCAAATAACAGGTTCACTATCTGGTTCTTTAACTCCATTATCAGCATCTTTGGAAGACCTTTCTCAAATTAGTTCTTCATTTGGAGTTATATTGGGAATATTTTCTAATGGTACTGGTTCGTATGATTTTAAATCATCAACATCTGCTAGCATAAAAAGAACTTCATACGAAGCTCAACCAGCAAGTCCAGCTCTTTCAAATGATATAACATCAAGTATAAGTTCTTCATTTGAAAGTATTATTAGTATTATTAAAAATGGTTTAAGTGCAGTACCTGCTGTTACATCATCAACAAGTGCTAGTTTATATATTGGTGCAATTGAACCTGTACAAAGTGGAATATCATCATCTCAAAGTGTAATTAATAATGTAAGTGCAAGTTTTAGTATTATATATAATATATTATCAAATGGTACTGGTAGTAACATTTTACCAATTCCAAATGACCATAAAAGAGCTTACACAATAACAAATAATAATAGTTCTTCTTATCAATGGGAAGGTGTTGGTGCAAATCCAACAATTACTTTGTTTAGAGGTGAAACTTATAAATTTTATATAAGTGCATCTGAAGCAATAGGTGGTATAGATTATCCATTTTGGATAAGAACACAACCTGTTGAAACTATTGATAACACATATGATTATGATAAAGGTGTCATAAATAATGGTGATAGTGTTGGTAATATTACATTTGCTGTACCATACGATGCACCTAATACACTTTACTATACATCTCAAACAAATAATACATTAAGCGGAAGATTTAATATTATAAATAATTCAGCAACACCGAGAGAATTAATTGCAAATACATTAACATATCCTGCTACTATTAGTGGAAGTATAGCAAGCGAAGATGTTGATATAATTAACGCATTTGAAATTCTTACTGGAAGCAAAGCATTTATTCAAGAAGAAGTAATTCAATATGTTTCATCTTCTTGGAGTGGTGTTGATGGTTTTACATATAATGAAGCGAAATGCCGTAGAGATGTTGGATTCTTAATTGATGCAGTTGCTCAAGACCTTTTATATGGTGGTAATGATAGAAGTATTACAGCCGGTAGATTTTATTATGAATATCCATCTGAAGCAACAACTACACAAAAAGAACCAACGAAAACAGCAGTTAAATATGCAGCTAAATTAGTACAACAATTATTAAAGAATGTTCAATTTAGAAGTATTGCATTAAACACATATACACAGAAAAGATTTAACGCTTGGGAAGTAATAAATGATAATAAATCATTTGTACAAAATGAAACAATAGCTTTCTTATCATCATCTTGGTCAAACTTTAGTTATAATGAAACTAAATGTAAAAGAGATGTTGGATATATTTTAGATGCGGTAGCAACTGATATTCTTTATGGTGGAAATGAAAGAGCAATTGAAGCTGGAGAATTTTATTATAGATACCCATCAAACGCAACATTAGAAGGTGATGGGGATTCAATAGGACAATTAGGACAAACTTTAGATGGTATTCGTTTTGCAGCTGGAATGGTTAATAAGTTAATAGCTGGTAAACAATTTAGTTTACCAACAACATCATCACAAGCGGCATATTCACTTATTAGAGATAATAAATCTTTAATTCAAAATGAAGTAATTCAATATGTTAATGTTGCATATCCACAATTAAAATATAATACTGATAAATGTAGACGTGACGTTGGTTATATATTAGATGCAGTAGCAACTGACTTAATTTATGGTGGTAATGAAAGAAGTGTAACTGCTGGTAAATATTATTATGATTATCCATCTGTTGCAACATCTATACAAAAGAAAGAAACTTCTGGTGCTATAAGATATGCAAAAATTATTACGGATTATATTGTTAAAAATATAATTTTAGATACTCCTAGAATTGTTAATAATGATGAGAGAAATATAAAAGTTACAAACTTTACAAATGTAACTTCATCATTTAGCGGTACACAAACACAACAATCAGCAATTAGTAGTTCTTTTGCTATAATGGAAGGAATTATTAAAAGAGGTTTATCTGCAATCCCATCAATATTAGCACAAAATACTGGATTGAATTGGGGTAAAGATAATCCTTTAAATGTAACAAGTGGTTCACAAACTACTTCTTCATTTGTAACTCCGGTTGAAGTTAATAAAATAGCAAGTGGATTTAATATTGTAAATACTATAATAGCTGGTGGAATAGCAGCTGAGCCTGTATTTACATCATCCCAAACAAATGCAATTAAAGTAACATCAATTCCACAATATGTTGGTGTAAACGCTGCAAGCGGTTCGTTGAGTAGTTCTTTATCAGCATCAATTTCATTGATAGGTACTATTGTAACAAAAGGTACAGGTTCTATACCATCATTTGTTTCAAATACATTGAGCAATATTAAAGTAACATCTACATCAATAGAAACTTTAGCAGTATCAGCAACAAATGTAGAATCTCAAAGTATAAGTTCTTCAATGAAACTTATAACTGATGTTTTAGTTGGTGGTAAATCTGTATTACCTGCTTTAACTTCATCATTATCTCAAAATATTAAAGTTACTTCAACTGAACAATATATTTCATCATCTTATAGTGGAAGTTTAGAGGATGTTTCATTTATATCATCTTCAATTTCTATTGTAACAAAAATTATAGAAAGAGGTGAAAGTGCTGGTGTATTTGGTAAAGCAAATTATACATCATCATTATCTTCATCAAATGCATTAGCAGCTTATAATATAATAAAGCAAAATATAGATTTCATACAAGATGAAACTATTGCTTATTTAAGTTCTTCTTGGAGTTCATTCCAATATGATGAAGCTAAATGTAGACGTGATGTTGGATTGATAATTAGTGGAGCAGCTGAAGACCTTATTTGGAATCAAAATTCAGCATCAGTAGTAAATGGACAATTCTATTACGAATATCCATCTCAAGCTACTGGTTCTCAATTGGCACAAACTTTAGATGGTATTAACTACGCAAGTAGATTAACACAAAAGTTAATTCAAAATATACAATTCCAACAATTTACTGGAAGTAGAGCAAGTGCTTCTTTATTGATATTAAATAATAAAGATTTTATCGCAGATGAAACCATAGCATATATGAGTTCATCTTGGGGTTCTTTTGATTATAATGAAACAACTTGTAGAAGGGATATTGGATATATTTTAGATGCGGTTAGAACTGATATTATCTATGGTGGTAATGAAAGAACTAGAATAGCAGCGGATTACTATTTCACATATCCATCAGCAGCAACTGGTTCTCAATTAATTCAAACAACTGATGCTATTAATTACGCAAGTAGAATAGCTCAAAAAGTTGTAGTTGGTCAATCATTCACCCAAGCTTCATTAAATAGTATAAACGCTAGTGAATTAATTAGAAAAAATAAAGAACTAATAGCAGCTGAGGTTGTTGAGTATGTATCTTCTTCTTGGAGTGGTGTATTATACAACGAAGATAAATGTAAGAGAGATGTTGGATACATTTTAGATGCCGTTAGAACTGACTTAGTATATGGTGGTAACGAAAGAAGTATTGTAGCTGGAGATTTCTATTATAGATATCCATCATCAGCAACTGTTGGTGGTGTTCCTTCATCTACACAACAATTAGACCCAACTATAACTGGTATTTACTACGCAAATCAATTAGTACAAAATATTATTAAAAAGGTTGTATTAACTAACCCATCTTCAGCTGTATTATCTGCTAGAGAATTGGTTAAAGAAAATAGAACATTTATACAACAAAATACGATTGATTATGTAAATGATACTTATCCAAGTTTAAATTATAAAGAAGATAAGTGTTATAGAGATACTGGATTTATTATTGATAATGTTCTTACTGATTTAGTTTATGGTGGTAATGAAAGAGCAATAACCGCTGGTAGATTCTATTATTTATATCCATCACAAGCAACTGATGCGCAAGTAACTGAAACTGTTGATGCAATTGAATTTGCTAGAGATTTGGCTGAATTGGTAGCAATTGGTGGAAAACCTATTGAAGATGGATTTGATATTGTTTCTGAAATAATAGCAAGTGGAAGTTCTACTGCACCAACATTAGTATCAAATACTGAAGATGGTATAAGAAAATCTTCTGAATTACAATTTTTAGTTAAAGACATTGTAACTATAAATGATAAAACAATAGTATCTTCTTCATTTGGAAATGTAATTAATATAGTTGATAAAGGAGTAGGTGCAATTCCAACAATAATATCATCTTCACTAAAGGGTGTTGCTAGAATAGCAGGCTCTCAAATTACATCATCGGTAAGTGTTGATACATTAGATAAAACAAATGTATCTGATAACTTTGATACAATTTTAGATATTGTAGAAAATGGATTGGGTTCTATACCAACTATAACTCTTAATACATTACAAAGTATTAAAGTTACAAATACACCACAATATATTACATCATCTTATGTAGCAACAACAAATGAAGCAGCTATAATTTCTTCTTCATTTGGTATTGTAATGGATATAATTGCAAATGGTAGTGGTTCAATAATTACACAATTACCAACATCATCATATTCATCAGCAACATCAGCATCAAATGCATTTTACGCTTACAATTTGTTAAAACAAAATGTTGATTTTATTAAAGATGAAACTATTGCATATCTTTCATCTTCTTGGTCAACTGCATCTTATGATGAAGCTAAGTGTAGACGTGATGTTGGATTGATAATTAGTGGAGCAGCTGAAGACCTTTTATTTAATTCTGTATCCGCATCGTTTGTAAATGGTAAATTCTATTTAGAGTATCCATCGCAAGCACAAGGTGCACAACTAAGTCAAACGTTAGATGGTATTAGACATGCAAGTAGATTAGCACAAAAAATAGTTCAAAGCTTTACATTTGTAACTGCTTCTCAATCTAGAACATCTGCATATAATTTATTGTTAGATAATAAGAATTGGATACAAAATCAAACAATAGCAAAGATTAATTCAAATCTTTGGACATCTACTTACAATGAAGAAACTTGTAAGAGAGATGTTGGTTATATTATTGATAATGTAGCAACTGATGTTCTTTGGGGTGGTAACGAAAGAAGTGTTGAGGCTGGTAAGTACTATTACTTATTCCCATCACAAGCAACTGGTTCTCAATTAGCACAAACTTTAGAAGGAATTGGATATGTTAAATCATTTGTATCTACAATACTTTCAAATGAATTAGTATATAATCAATATACTTCATCTGAAGAACCATTACCTTCTGATTCTTCAAAAGCAGGAATTGGATTTGATATTGTAATTGATATTATAGGAAATGGTACTGGTTCTATACCAACATTAGTAAATAATGCTAGTGGTTTAATTAAGATAAGTAATTATCCTCAATTTGTTTCAACTGCATCAATATCTTCAACATACATAAGTTCTTCTAAAAATAATTTTGATGTTATCTTAGATATTGTAGAAAATGGAACGGGCTCATTACCAACATTAGTTAAGAATGTAAATGGTTTATTTAAAATAACAAATCAAAATCAATATACAGCATCGGTAGCTGTATCTAAATCTTTAGCTAATAATATATCATCTAGCTTTAATAAAGTAATTAATATATTAGAGAATGGAATTGGTTCGTTACCAACATTAGTTACTAATACAAATAATAATATTAAAGTAACAACAGCAACTCAATATATTTCAGCATCATCTGCAACAACAACGCAAGTAAATGCAATATCCGCATCTATTTCAATTGTAACTAATATTATAGCAAATGGTACGGGTTCTATATTAACTAACTTACCAACATCATCATATAACGTTTCGGTATCATCATCAGTTGTATTGGCTGCATATGGTATATTAAAGAACAATATTTCATTTATACAGGATGAAACAATAGCTTATTTAAGTTCATCTTGGTCAACTGCATCTTACGATGAGGCTAAATGTCGTAGAGATATTGGTTTAATTATTAGTGGAGCAGCTGAAGACCTTATTTGGAATAGTAATTCATCTTCTGTTGTAAATGGTAAATTCTATTATGAATATCCATCTCAAGCTCAAGGGGCACAATTAAACCAAACATTAGATGGTGTTATTTACGCAAGCCGTTTAGCACAAAAAGTAATTTTAAATACACCATTTGTATTACCAACTTCACAATCATTAGTAGCATATGATATATTAGTAAATAATAAAACATTTATACAAGAAGAAACAATAGCATACTTGAGTTCTTCTTGGGCATCTCATTCTTATAACGAAACAACTTGTAAAAGAGATGTTGGTTATATCATAGATGCGGTAGCAACTGATGTTAAGTGGGGCGGTAATGAAAGAACAATTAAAGCTGGTTCATACTATTATCTATACCCATCTGCAGCAACAGGTTCACAAATACAGGAAACTGTAACTGGTATTGGATATGCTAGAGATTTGGCAGATAAATTATTAAGAGGATATACATTCTCTAAAGTATCTCAAAACAAACTTCAAGCTAAAGAATTAATATTCAAAAATAAAGGATTCATAGCAGATGAGGTAATTGCATATGTATCGGCAAGTTGGAGTACTGCATCTTACAATCAAGAAACTTGTAAGAGAGATGTTGGATATATTTTAGATGCAATCGCAACTGATATTGTGTATGGTGGTAATGAAAGAAGTTTAGAAGCTGGTGAATTCTATTATAGATATCCATCACAAGCAACAACTTCTCAATTAGGACCTACATTAAGTGGTATTAAGCATGCTAAGAATATGGTTGAGCAAGTTCTTAATAATAGAACATTCACAACAGCTTCTAATTCTGTACAAACTGCATATGAATTAATATACAATAATAAAGACCTTATCCAAACTGAAACTATTGGATTCCTAAACTCTGCATGGAGTTTCTTTGAATATAATGAAGCTAAGTGTAGACGTGACGTTGGTTATATATTAGATGCAGTAGCAACTGATATTCTTTATGGTGGAAACGAAAGAGTAAGAGAAGCAGGTGAATACTACTACTTATATCCTTCGTTAGCAACTGTTGATGGTGATGGTGATGCATTAGGACAATTAGGACAAACTTTAGATGGTGTAAGATATGCTAAAGGTTTGGTAGAAAAGATTGTAAGAAATACATTATTATCAAAACCAACAAAATCTGAATTAGCTGGTTGGGATTTATTAAATAAAAACAAAAAATTAATACAAAAAGAAACAATAGCATTCCTAAGTTCTTCTTGGAGTGGTATTGGTGGATTCTCATATAATGAAGCAAGTTGTAGTAGAGATGTTGCATATATTGTTGATAATGTGGCAACTGATTTAGTTTATGGTGGTAATGAGAGAAGTTCTAAAGCTGGTGAGTACTATTATTTATACCCATCCGCAGCAACTGTGACTGGTTCTATTTCACCAACAACAACTTCACAAAAAGGACCTACTATTGATGGTATCCAATTTGCAGCAGGTGTTGCACAAAATGTAATTTCTAAGAAAATATTAGTTGAACCAACTGAATATGTAAAATCTGCATATTCATTGATGAAACAAAATAGAACATTTATTCAAAATGAAACTATTCAGTTTATAGATGCATTCTATCCGTATTTAAGATACAATAGAGAGAAGTGTAGACGTGATGTTGGATATATTGTAGATAATGTTGCAACCGATTTATGGTATGGTGGTAATCAAAGAAGTATTATTGCTGGTGATTACTATTATCGTTATCCATCAAAAGCAACTAAGGTTGACCAAGTAATTGAAACTGTAGCTGGTGTAGAATATGCAAAAGCATTAACTAAGAAGATTGTACAAAATGTACAATTATCAGCACCAACATCAACATCAAATACAACTTCAAATATAAAAGTTGGTTTAATTAATCAATATACTTCATCTATTTCGGCAACAACATCTGAAGTAAATAAAGTTAGTTCATCATTTAGTATTGTTACCAAAGCTATCGAAGGTGGTTTAACTAAGTTACCTACAATTGTTTCAAATAATGATGGTTTAATTAAAATATCAAATGAAATAATAGTATCATCATCCGTATCGGCAAGTTCTGTTGAGGTTGGAATTGTGACTGCATCATTTGGATTAATTAGAGATATTATATATTGGGGTTCAGCTTCAGTTCCTGATAGTTTAGCAAATAACTACAATTATGGATTTGAATTATCAGTTCCTAAATTATTACACATTTCTTCTGTTACACAAAGTTTAGGAAGTGGTACATATAATTCACAAACATCAAGTGTAAGTTCATCATTTGGTAATGTAATTAATATTATTAATAACGGAACTGGTTCTATACCATCTTTAGTTACAAATACATCTGGCTCTATAAAAACAACAGCAGCAACATTAGTATCAATTACAGGAAGTAGCTCTGAAGTTAATAGAATTGGTAATTTGTTTGGTGTGATATTGAATATAGTAGAAAATGGAAAATCAGTAATACCAACATTAGTATCAAATACATCAGCAAGTATAAAAGTAACATCAACTCCTCAAATCATAAGTGGTAGTGGTGCTGATAGATTACAAGCTAAGCTTATATCTTCATCATTCTCTTATGTAATTGATATGTTGAGTTACGGAACATCTTCTGTAACATACGAAGCACCAAGCTTAACACCAAATACAAACGCTAAAATAAATGCAGCTTACAATTTGTTATTAAATAATAAGCAAATGATTGTTGATGAAACAATAGCATTTATGAGTTCATCTTGGTCAACATTTGTTTATAACGAAGCAAGTTGTAGTAGAGATGTTGCATTAATTGTGAGTGGAGCAGCTTATGACCTTTTATATGGTGGTAATTCGGCATCATTTGTAAATGGTAAATTCTATTTTGAATACCCATCTGCAGCAACTGGTTCTCAATTAGACCAAACAATAACTGCATTAAAGTTTGCAAGTGGATTGGCTGAAAAAGTTGTTAAGAATCAATTATTAACTCACATTTCATCATCATTCATTTCATCTTCTTGGGCATCATTAAGAACTAATAAACAATTTATTCAAAGTGAATCTATTGCATATCTAAGTTCTTCTTGGCAAGGTTTTGATTATAATGAAACAACTTGTAAGAGAGATATTGGATATATTATAGATGCGGTAGCAACCGATATTTTATATGGTGGTAATGAGAGAAGTATTATAGCAGGTAGATATTACTATGATTACCCATCTCAAGCAACTACTGCTCAATTAGAACCTACATTAACTGGTGTTAGATATGCTAGGGGATTAGCAATGAATATTGTTAGTGGTTCTACATTTGTATCACCATCAGTTAATAATCAAACAGCATACAACTTAATTAAGAATAATAAAACATTTATTCAGGAAGAAACTGTGGCATTTGTAAACGCTAAGTATCCTGAATTGGATTACATTGAATCTAAGTGTAGACGTGACGTTGGGTATATTGTAGATGCAGTAGCAACTGATTTATTATATGGTGGTAACGAAAGAAGTAACAAAGCAGGTGAGTTCTATTACTTATATCCTTCATTAGCAACTGAAAATGAGCAAGTAGTTGAAACAACAACTGCGGTTGATTATGCTAGAAGATTAACACAAGAAATAATCAATAGCAATTTGATAGCTGAACCACAAATAGTATTAAATACATTTAATAATATTAAAGTAACAAATATACCACAATATGTATCAGCATCATCTGCAACTACATATGAAGTTAATAGAGTAAGTTCATCTTTTGCAATAGTAACTAATATTGTTGAAAATGGTTTAGGTGTAACTCCTACATTAGTAGCAAATACATCACAAAGTATTAAGTTTACAACAACAAATCAATATTTAAGTTCATCTTATGGTACTTCTTATGAAGCATCATTATTATCAGCATCTATTTCAATTGTAACAAATATTATAAGTGGTGGTTTGGGTGTAGCAGGAAGTCCTGTAAATTATACAACACCATCAACTGCATCAAATGTTTGGTACGCTTACAACTTATTAAAACAAAATATTGGATTCATCCAAAATGAAACTATTGCATACATTAGTTCTTCTTGGAGTACGGCATCTTATGATGAATCTAAGTGTAAGAGAGATGTTGGATTGATTATTAGTGGAGCAGCAGAAGATATGTTATTTGGTGTTGATTCCGCATCTATTGTAAATGGTAAGTTCTATTTTGAATCAGCATCACAAGCAACTACATCTCAGTTAAACTTTACTTTAGATGGTATATTCTTTGCTAGTAAGTTAGCACAAAACATTTTACAAAATGTTGAATATGTAACCGCTTCACTACAAAGAAGAACTGCTTGGGAATTATTAAATTATAATAAATCATTTATTCAAAATGAAACTATTGCTTACATTAGTTCATCTTGGGTGACTGGCTCCAATACTGATTCGGCATTTGTTTATGATGAATCTAAGTGTAAGAGAGATGTTGGATATATCTTAGATGCGGTAGCAACGGATGTTTACTATGGTGGTAATGAAAGAACATTAACAGCTGGTAGATATTATTTCTTATACCCATCATCAGCAACTGGTTCGCAATTAGATGAAACATTAGATGGTATTAGATATGCAGGACAATTGGCACAAAAAGTAATTGTAAATACATTATTTGTAACCGCTTCGGCACATGCTTCAGCATCATACGCATTGATGAAGCAAAATAAACCATTCATACAAGCGGAAGTTCTTTCTTATATTACTTCTTCTTGGAATGAATTTACATATAGCTTAGATAAATGTAGACGTGATGTTGGATTAATCATAGATGCAGTGGCAACTGATACTCTTTATGGTGGTAATGAAAGAAGCGCTAAAGCAGGTACTTATTATTACTTATATTCATCAAAAGCAACGGGTTCTCAATTAGAACAAACAGTAGATGCAATTGATTATGCTGGTGGATTAGTTAAAAATATAATTCAAAATAAAACATTTGTAACAGCTTCTCAAATAATATCAGCATCTGTTGAATTACTTAGAAATAATAGAGCATTTATACAAGAAGAAACAATGCAGTATTTAACATCAAGTTGGGCTAACTTTGAATATAATAAAGAGAAGTGTAGACGTGATGTTGGATATATAATAGATGGTGTAGCAACTGACCTATTATATGGTGGTAATGAAAGAAGTGTAATGAGTGGTGAATTCTATTATAGATATCCATCTAAAGCAACTTTATTAGGAGATGGTGATGGTGTTGGACAGTTAAAACAAACTAATGATGGCATTAACTATGCAAGTAGAATAGCACAAAAAGTAATACAAAATATTGTATTTAACACAGCATCTTTAGCAGTATCTGCTTCAGTTTATTTATTAAGAGAAAATAAAAACTTTATAGCAGCTGAAGCAATTGCATATGTATCATCTTCTTGGAGTGGTGTTAGATACAACGAAGCAAGTTGTAGTAGAGACGTTAAATATTTAATAGATGCAGCGGCAACTGACCTATTATATGGTGGACAAGAGAGAAGTATAACTGCAGGAACATTCTATTATTTATTCCCATCAAGAGCAACTAATGCTGGTGTACCATCTGAACAAAATCAATTAGACCCAACTATTACGGGTGTAAGATATGCTGGTAAATTGGCTACTAAATCCGTAACTAATCCAACTTATGTTGATGCTTGGGTAGTTTCTGGTTCATTAATGAGAACTGCTCAATTATTAACATTTAATAAAACATTAATACAAAAAGAAACTATAACATTCTTGAGTTCTTCTTGGGCTACATTAAAATACAATGAAGTAAGTTGTTCTCGTGACTTAGGATTTATTATAGATGCTATTAGAACTGACTTAGTATATGGCGGTAACGAAAGAAGTATTGAAGCAGGTTCTTACTATTACAGAATACCTTCAGTAGCTATCGCAGAATCATATACTGATAATGGTGAAGTTGGACAAAAGAAACAAACTGTTGATGGTATAAACTTCGCAAGAGGTATTTCTGAAAAATTAGTTGCAAATACTCAGTTGACATATTTAGCACCAACGTTAAAAAGAAGACAAGCAGCGGTAAGATTAGTAGCAGCTAAAGAAGAATTAAAACAAAGAGCAATCGGATATACAAATGGAGCATTTCCATATTTAGTATATAATGAGGCGTCTTGTTCTCGTGATACTGGATTGATTGTTGATGCTTGTGCTACCGATTTATTATATGGTGGTAATGAAAGAGCAATAGCAGCAGCATCATCTTATTGGAACGCTCAGTACGGAAGTGCACAGGCGGTAGTTTCTTCTCAAAAATTAGAGACTTTGGAAACTAATAGATATTTAAGAACAAGAGCAGAGTTTATAGCAGCTGGTGCACCATTAGAATCATTTGGTTCATTGATTGTGGCAACTGGTATTGACTACTCTTATAATGGTAGTGGTGTGACGTTTAAAGCACTTCCGCCAAACCAAGGTGGTAGTGGAGCTGCAAATCCAATTTACGAAATTACGGAATTGGGTGGTGGTAGAATATTCTTCACATCTGGTAATCAGGATGGTGACTTTAGAATTGGTACTGGTTTAAGTATTAATCAGGCAACTGGTACTCTTGTGGGTAGAACATTTAGTAAATCTCTATTCTCATTAGTAACTCCGTTCTCATTGGCACTTCAAATATAAAAAGAAAAGAAAAAAATAAAAAATGGCAAATGTATTCGTACCGTTAAACAGGTTCCAGTCAGTAGTAACAAATCTGACTGGAGAAGAAGATGAGATATATGTAACCCCTACGGGAGTTTCATCTATTGTACTTTCTGCACAAATTACTAATAATAGTTTACAAACTCAACCTGTAACTATTTTAGTAACTTCTAATAGAGAACTACCAATACCATCATTTGAAGGGGTATATAGTGGTAGTTCATTTATAAGTTCGTCTGTAGGCGGTTTTGTTACTTTAGATAATTTTAGTGGTAGTTTTGATAGCGCATCTGCATTACTTACTTTGAATAGACAATTTATTAGAAAAGAAGTAGCAGCATATACATCATTCCAAAATAATTTATCGGAAACTCCTTTTGTATTTACATCTTCTCGTTTTGAAAATTACGCATTAGATTTGACAGATGCAATTTCTTATGATATAAATAATAATAAAAATATTAGAACTGATAAGGCCGCAAAAGCATATTTTACTAAAAATGGTGTTAATATAATTAAAACAACATATCCAGAAGAATATTCATCATCATTAGATGCAATTGATTATTTTAATTATCTTTCACAACAAATAATTAAAAACCAATCTGTAACTGGTTCTCAATTTGTAAGTAGATTATATCAAAACGTAGTAACTCAATCATTTACATCATTTACTCCAACAACATTACAATTTAGTAGTTCTGCTTGGGCGATTAATGCATTAACAAATGTTGTGTTAAATACAATAGAAAATGCCAATTTAGTAGCACAAAATCCAATACAATTGGTAACTAATGTAACAATCCCATCTGCAGACTCACTTTCACCAGTTGTTTCTGGTAAATTGGTGTTGGAAGAAGGATATGGTTTCATAGTTTCCGGCTCAACTGATTTAACAGTGATTTTATCACTGCTTGAATCTGCAAACGAATAACGATATAAATTATCCTATGATATTTATAGGTGATTTTTTAGATATTTATAACAAAGCTGGAAAGTACGAATGGCAATTAGTAATCTATTAACAGGAAGGGTAAGGGTAGTATCCCCAAAAAATGTAACGGCAGACCGATATCAGTTCATTGATTTATCTCAAGTTGAACCGAATTTGGGTGTTCCGAATTTTAGCGCTTCACTTTCTGGTTCTCCAGCTATCGTAGTTTCAGATGACCAAGGTAATAGAGGATTTGTAAGAAGTTTGGATTTAGATAGAGTAACTGGACAATTCACAGGTTCTTTTACTGGTAGTGCAACATCATTAAGTGGTAGTTTTACAGGTTCATTTAGTGGCTCTTTTTCTGGTTCATTTAGTGGAGATGGTTCTGGGTTAATTAATTTGCCTGGAGCAAAATTAATCGCAAGTGGCTCAGCAACTGCATCTTTTGTAAATAATGATTTATTAGTTAATACAAATACTAGAATTCAAGGTGACCTTTACGTTGATGATACAATCTATGCTGAACAAATATTAGTATCATACATATCATCTTCTATAATTTATTCTTCTGGTTCAAATATATTTGGAGATAATTACGATGATAAACAACAATTTACAGGTTCTGTTTTAGTAAGTTCTTCTTTAACAGCAGCTGAAGTAACAGGTTCTTCGTTTACTGGTTCATTTACTGGTTCATTTTTTGGTGATGGTAGAAATTTATTTAATTTACCACAAGCAACAAAATTATCAACCGGCTCAATAACAGCTTCAGTATCTCCTGATTATGGATTCAAAGTTGAATCGGTAACAAGCGGTTCTCAATTTACAGGTTCAGTTGATATAACTGGTAGTTTATCAATTAATCCATATAGTGGTTCATTAAAATTAGCATCCGGTTCATCTTATTATGGAGAAGGTAGATTTTTAAGAGAAATACCTCGTTCAGCATTAACACCTGATGCACTTTTATCAACATTAATTGCAAGTGGTAGTATTACCGCATCTGTTGACCCAAATTATGGATTTAGAGTAACTTCTGGCGTAAGCGGTTCTGAATTTACGGGTTCGGTAGATATTAGTGGTTCAATATCAGCATCTTTATTTATTGGTGATGGTAGTAGATTGTTTAATTTACCTGCGATAAGCGCAACTTATATAGCAAGTGGTAGTGTAACCGCATCTGTATCACCTAATTTTGGATTTAGAGTAGAATCTGCTCAAGTTGGTTCACAAATGACAGGTTCAGTAGATATTACTGGTAGTTTGTTAGTAAATCCTTATAGTGGTTCAATAAAATTAGCATCTGGTTCATCTTACTATGGTGATGGGCAATACCTACGAAATATACCAAGAACAGCATTAACAGAGGATGCATTAATAAGTACTGAAATCAAATCAGGTTCAGTAACAGCTTCTGTATCTCCTGATAGAGGTTTTGTAGTTACAACACCATTTACTGGTTCACAAATTGGTTCTAGATTTACTGGTTCGGTTGATATTACTGGTAGTTTAATTGTTCAAAGTGGTTCAATTTATATAGGAGATGGACAAGGATTACGAAATATTCCATTATCAGCATTAGCAGAAGAAGTTGTAGCAGCTACAAAAATTACAACGGGTAGTGTAACGGCATCCGTATCTCCGGAAAGAGGATTCCAAGTTGAATCATCTGCTAGTGGTTCACAATTTACCGGTAGTTTAAAAATAAGTGGTAGTAGAGTAGAATTATATTCTGGTTCTTATTCAGGTAGTGGTAGATTTTTATTTGATATACCTAAAACAGCTATTTCTGATTTAGATACATCAAAAATATTTAGTGGTTCTTATACTGCATCAATTACGCCAGATTTTGGATTTACTGTAAATACTCGTTCAACAATTAGTGGTAGTTTTGTAGTATCATCCTCGGCAGAACCTTTAGCAACAGCTTCAATAAACAAATATTTTTATGTAACAAATGTTGGAGCAGCTTCATATAATTTTGATGGAGCAATTCAGGGGCAAAATCCTGTATTAACTTTAGTAAGAGGTGTAACTTATAGATTTGAAGTAAACGCAACGGGACATCCATTTTATATTAAATCAGCACAGGTAACTGGTATTGGTTCTCAATATACAAATGGTGTTGTAAATAATGGAACTGATAGTGGTTCTGTATATTTTACACCACCATCTGGTTCGCCTGATATACTATATTACGTTTGTCAATTCCACTCATCTATGGCATCTAGTATGAGTATTGTTGATAACATATATCTTCAAGACAGAATACTATTTCAAGGTGATGCAGGAATAACAGGAAGTTTAACTGTAAGAGATGTTGTAAGAGCAAGAGAATTTACTGGTTCGTTTAGTGGTTCTAAATTTGTTGGTGATGGTGGTGGATTATTTAATATCCCTCGTTCAGCATTTACTGGAGATGCATTTAGAATTGCATCTGGTTCGGTAACAGCATCAACTACTCCTGATTATGGATTTAGAGTTGAAACTGATAGAACTGGTTCGGCATATGGTTCTCAATTTACTGGTTCAATAGATGTTAGTGGAAGTATTAGAGCTTTTGTTGTTAGTGGTTCATTAATATCTGGTTCATTTTTTGGTGATGGTAGTGGATTAAGAAATGTACCATCTGAAGTTTCAAATAGAATTTCAAGTGGTTCTGTAACTGCATCTGTTAATCCTGATGGAGTTGGATTTAAAGTAGAATCCGCACAATTTGGTTCTAGATTTACTGGTTCATTGTTTATTACCGGTGGTGGTATTTTCTTAGAAACTGGTTCATCATTTAGTGGTAGTGGTAGATTCCTTTACGATATCCCACGTTCAGCATTATCATTTGATATTGCATTAATAGCTAGTGGTAGTGTAACCGCATCAGTAGCTCCTAATTATGGATTTAAAGTTGAATCGGTAATAAGTGGCTCTAGATTTAGTGGAAGTTTATTTGTTAGTGGTGGTGGTATTTTCTTATCATCTGGTTCATCTTATTCTGGAAGTGGTAGAAATTTATTTGATATACCTCGTTCAGCAATATCTGATTTAGATACATCAAAAATCTTTAGTGGTAGTGTAACAGCATCTGTATCACCTAATTTTGGTTTTGTAGTAACATCGGTTGCAAGTGGTTCAATATTAAGTGGTAGTTTACAAGTAAGTGGTAGTACAAGATTCCATTTAGGAGTATCTGCTTCTGTATTTAGTGGTAGTGGTGCGGGATTGACAGATATTCCATTCTCAGCACTTTCGCAAGAATTATTTAGAATTGCAAGTGGAAGTGTAACAGCTTCTGCATTACCTGATAGAGGATTTATTGTTGAATCGGCTGGACAGGGTTCAAGAATTACTGGTAGTGTGGCAATTACTGGAAGTTTAAGAGTAACTGCAACTTCTGGTTCATTAATATTAGATTCTTCATCTGCATATTATGGTGAGGGTACATATTTAAGAAACATTCCTAGAAATGCCTTAAGTGAAGATGCATTAATATCAACTGAAATCAAATCAGGTTCAGTAACGGCATCTGTATCACCTAATTTTGGATTTGTTGTTAAATCTGCAGCTAGTGGTTCATTCTTTACTGGTAGTGTTAGAGTTAGTGGAAGTCTTTATGTAGAAAGTGGTTCGGTATATTATGGTGATGGTAGTGGTTTGAGAAATATTAGTGTTGCAAATTTAGCAATTGATGCTACTAGAATATTTAGTGGTTCGGTAACGGCATCCATAGCACCTGATAAAGGATTTCAAGTTAACACATATTCTACATTTAGTGGAAGCTTTATAGTTTCATCATCTGCTAGAGAAGTATTAACATCTTCAATATTCCATGTATATGAAGTTACAAATAACGGAAGTAGTGCTTATATATTCAGCGGTTCAATACAAGGTTCAAATCCAACACTAACTTTAGTAAGGGGTGTAACTTATACATTTAATGTAAATGCATCTGGACATCCTTTTTATATTAAAACAGTAAATTCAACAGGTACTGGAAATACATATTCTGATGGTGTTACAAATAATGGTGATGATATTGGTACTATATTGTTTACACCACCATCTGGTTCTCCTAACACTCTTTACTATAATTGCCAATTCCACTCACCAATGGCTGGGCAAATTAATTTAGTAAATTCTATTGTATTACCTGCGGAAATTAAATTTATTGGTGCAACTAAAATAGAAGGTACATTAACAGCATCAATGTATAGTGGTAGTGGTAGAGGATTGTTTGATATACCTCGTTCAGCATTATCAGAAGAAGTATTCCGTATTGCAAGTGGAAGTGTAACTGCATCTGTAGCACCTAATTATGGATTTAAAGTTGAATCGGCTGATAGCGGTTCTCAACTTACAGGTAGTTTACAAGTTACTGGTAGTATCTATATGTACGCTACAAGTGGTGCATTACTACTTGAATCATCTTCTAACTTCTTTGGTGAAGGTAGATATTTAAGAAATATTCCTCGTTCAGCATTAACTGAAGATGCTCTCATATCATTTGAAATTAAATCTGGTTCTGTAACCGCATCAGTTTCTCCTGTTGACGGGTTTGTAGTAACAACTCCATTCACATCATCATTAGGTGAAGCTGGAGCATTTACAGCATCTATTGCATCACACTTTACTGGTTCGGTATCAGTAAGTGGTAGTATTTTTGTATCAGATGTAAGTGGTGGTTTATTTATAGATTCTGGTTCATACATATATGCAGAAGGTACATATTTAAGACGTATTCCAAAATCGGCTCTTACTGAAGATGCACTTATTAGTACTGAAATCAAATCAGGTTCAGTAACAGCTTCTGTAAATCCTGATGATGGATTTAAAGTAATAACACCATTCACTGGTTCACAAATTGGTTCTCAATTTACTGGTTCGGTACAAGTTAGTGGCTCATTGACTGTAACTGAATTTTTCTATGGTGATGGTAGATATATTACAAATGTACAAGCGGCAGCAGCACCATTCATCGCTAGTGGTTCGGCAACTGCGTCTGTAGCAAGTGGTGATACTTTAATTGTAATCACAGCAGCAACAGGAAGTGGACAAGATGTACAATTTGGTTCTCGTTTCACTGGTTCTATTGATGTAAGTGGTAGTGTTAAAGCTCAATTTATTTTAGGTGATGGTAGATATATTACAAATGTTGTTGCGGCAGCAGCACCATTCATCGCTAGTGGTTCGGCAACGGCATCGGTAGCTAGTGGTGATACATTTGTTGTAACAACTGGAGCAACTGGTTCTGGATATGGTTCTCGTTTTACTGGTTCTATTGATGTTAGTGGTAGTATTAAAGCATTTGCATTTGTAGGAGATGGTTCTCAATTAACAAATGTACAAGCGGCAGCAGCACCATTGATTGCTAGTGGTTCAGCAACAGCATCTGTACAAAGTGGTAGAATATTTGAAGTAATAACTGGAGTTCAATCTGGTTCTTATGGGTCTCAATTTACTGGTTCAGTAGCAATTAGCGGAGCTCTTTCTTCTTCATATTATTTTGGTGATGGTGGTGGATTATTCAACATCCCAGCATCGGCATTGAAAGATTTAAAATTAGACAGAATTCAATCTGGTTCTGCTGAATCTGTTCAAAGACCTGATACATTAGATGTTAATACTCCTATTACTGCGGCACTTTATCGTGGTGATGGTAGTGGATTATTTAATATCCCATTAACAGCGTTACAAGATTTAAAATTAGATAGAATTCAATCTGGTTCTGCAGTAGCTGTTATTTCACCAAATAATGGATTGCAAGTAAATACTAAAGTTCAAGTTTCACAATCTTTAAATGTTAGTGGTGGATTATTTGTGACTGGTGGTAATATTGTTGCTGCAAGTGGTAGTACATATTTTGGTGATGGTAGTGGATTGACAAATATCAATATCGCTAACTTATCATTTGAAACATTTATATTAAAGAGTGGTTCATTTACAGCATCTATTTCTCCTGATAAGGGATTTGTAGTAAACGCTTCGGCAAGTATATGGGGTAACCTTTATGTTGGTAATAGTATAACTGCACATGATATAACTGCATCAAATAGATTATTTGCTCCATTAGTTACTGGTTCATTCTTAGGAACATATAATTTCCAAGGTGTAGGACCAACTGCATCTGCACAATATGATATTTTAAGATTTGATGAGAATAGAGGATATTTTATACCACAACCTGAAACATCATTAACTGAAACGGTATCATTTAATAATGTAAGTGATTTAACAATTGTACATAATTTGGATATTCGTTATCCAATAGTTCAGGTATACGCAACTGGTTCGGAAGACCAGATTATGGCTGGTACAATTAAATCAATTGATAATAATACAATTCAATTAAAATTTGCAGGATTAACTTCTGGACATGTTGTAATTGGTAGTGGTGGTTCATTGATTAATGGTACAATAACCGGTGATAGAGTATTTGGTGAAGTACTTTCAGCATCTTATGCTAGAAGAGCAGGATTTGCTGATTCGGTAACTGGATTTGATTCAGCATCACTATCAGCATTATCTGCTTCATTAGCAAATGCAAACGAATATGTAAGAAATAACCAAACATCTTCAATGGCGGTGTTTAGTGCAGTAAGTTCTTCTTACGCATTAACTGCATCATATGCATTGAATGGTGGTAATGGTGGTACTGATTTATTTATTTACCATACCAGCTCATTAGTAAAATCACAAGTTGCAAAAATAAACTTTAGTGGTTCTGGTGTGGATGTAGTTTCATCTGGTTCTGATGGTGTATTAATAACAATTAATGGTGGAGCAGCTCAAAGTTCACAAACTGCATCTTACATATTATCAACTGGTGTAGATGGACCTTTGGGAATGAATAGCATTTATTACGCTATTAGTTCATTAACTGCATCTTACGCATTAAATTCAGCAAATACTGATACAGCATCATTCTTAAACATTACAAAAGACCAAACAATATATGCTAGTTTGACTGTAAGTGGTAGTTTAGGTGTGAGTGGAAGTGTATTCCTAAGTAGTAGTGTATATTTACAAAGTTTATCTTCTGGTTCAGCACAAGAAGTTGTTGTTTGGGACCCTGTAACAAAAAGATTAGCATATAGAAACGTAGCAGCAGCTGTTGGTTCTTCGGGTACTGGTGGTACTTCTGGACAAGATGGTAGTAGTGGTTCTTCTGGAACAAGCGGCACATCGGGTTCAAGCGGAAGTTCAGGTTCAAGCGGCTCATCGGGAACAAATGGTTCATCGGGTTCAAGCGGCTCAAGCGGAAGCTCAGGTTCATCTGGCTCGAGCGGAAGTAGTGGTAGTAGTGGAACTGCTGGCTCAAGCGGAAGTAGTGGCTCAAGCGGAAGCTCAGGTTCATCTGGCTCAAGCGGAAGCTCAGGTTCATCTGGCTCATCAGGTACAACTGGTTCAAGCGGCACATCTGGTACATCCGGCTCAAGCGGCACAAGTGGCACATCTGGCTCTAGCGGAAGTAGTGGCTCATCAGGTACAACGGGGTCTGCTGGTACATCTGGCACAAGCGGCACAAGCGGAACATCTGGAACATCCGGCTCAAGCGGCTCGAGCGGCACATCAGGTACAAGCGGCACATCTGGCACAACAGGCTCATCGGGAACTTCTGGCACATCGGGTAGTGGGGGCACATCCGGCACAAGCGGAACATCGGGTTCGTCTGGCTCAAGTGGCACATCAGGAACTTCTGGCACAAGCGGCACATCAGGTTCATCTGGTAGTGGTGGTACATCTGGGTCATCTGGTACGGCAGGCACAAGTGGCTCAACAGGTACAGGCGGTACATCAGGAACTTCTGGCACAAGCGGCACATCAGGTTCATCTGGTAGTGGTGGTACATCATCGACAGCTGGTACGGGTGGTACATCGGGAACATCTGGCACATCTGGCTCAAATGGAAGTGGCGGTACAAGCGGCACATCAGGTACAAACGGTACGTCAGGAACTTCTGGCACATCTGGTAGTAGTGGTGAAGCTGGTACATCGGGAACTTCTGGCACATCGGGTAGTGGTGGCACATCTGGTACAAGCGGCACATCCGGTTCATCCGGCTCATCTGGTACAACAGGCTCTGCTGGTACATCTGGGTCAAGCGGTACAAGTGGAGTTGATGGTACAAGTGGCACATCCGGCTCAAGTGGCTCAAGCGGCTCGTCTGGTACAACAGGTTCTGCTGGTACATCTGGCTCAAGCGGAAGTAGTGGCTCATCAGGTTCATCTGGCACATCTGGTACATCCGGCTCAAGCGGCTCATCGGGCTCAACTGGTTCAAGTGGCACAAGCGGAAGTAGTGGAACTGCCGGCTCAAGCGGTATAGATGGAACGTCAGGTACAAGCGGCACAAGTGGCACATCGGGTTCATCTGGAACAACAGGTTCTGATGGTTCATCGGGTTCATCTGGCACAAGTGGTACTGATGGCACATCCGGAAGTAGTGGAACTGCTGGTTCAAGCGGCTCAGCTGGTTCATCCGGCTCAAGTGGCACATCTGGTACAACGGGTTCTGATGGCACATCCGGTACTTCTGGCACAGCAGGTTCTTCTGGTACTGATGGTAGTAGTGGCTCAGCTGGTTCATCCGGCTCAAGTGGTACAAATGGCACAAGCGGTACAACAGGTTCTGATGGCACAAGCGGTATAGATGGCACATCTGGAAGTTCTGGTACTAATGGTACAAGTGGCTCAGCAGGTTCATCCGGCTCAACAGGTACTGACGGCACATCCGGCACAACAGGTTCATTTGGAACTTCTGGCACAGCAGGCTCAAGCGGCACAAATGGTTCAAGTGGTACTGATGGCTCAACCGGCTCAGCAGGTTCATCCGGCTCAAGCGGTACAAACGGCACATCCGGAACTACTGGCTCATTTGGTACTTCTGGCTCTAGCGGTGTAGATGGTACAAGTGGCTCAAGCGGCAGCTCTGGAACAACAGGTACAAGTGGAAGTGGTGGCTCATCTGGTTCTTCAGGTTCTTCGGGTTCTTCTGGAACATCTGGTTTAGATGGTACATATTTTGGTAGTAGTGGTACATCTGGCTCAAGCGGCTCTAGCGGTAGCACGGGTTCGGCTGGTTCATCTGGCACAAGTGGTACAACAGGCTCTGCTGGTACATCTGGCTTAGATGGTACATATTTTGGTAGTAGCGGAAGTAGTGGTACAAATGGCACATCGGGTTCATCTGGTACAAGCGGCACAGCAGGAACTTCTGGCTCGGCTGGAACTGATGGTTCTTCAGGTACATCTGGTTTAGATGGTACATATTTTGGTAGTAGTGGTTCGTCTGGCACATCCGGCACTGGTGGAACTTCTGGATTTGATGGAACATCTGGCACTTCTGGCTCAAGCGGCTCTTCTGGAACATCTGGATTGGATGGAACATTCTTTGGAAGTAGCGGTTCAAGTGGTACAACAGGTACTGCCGGCACAAGTGGAATTAATGGCACATCTGGTGTGGATGGTACAAATGGTTCAGCTGGCTCAAGTGGCTCTAGTGGTACATCCGGATTAGATGGTACATTCTTCGGAAGTAGTGGTACATCATCAACTTCTGGAACTTCAGGTTCAACGGGCACAGCAGGAACTTCTGGTATAGCTGGTACTTCTGGCACAAGCGGCTCTTCGGGAACATCTGGATTGGATGGAACATTCTTTGGAACTAATGGTACGTCTGGCACAAGTGGTACGGATGGCACATCGGGTTCATCTGGTATTAGTGGAAGTAACGGTACAAGCGGCTCTTCAGGAACATCCGGATTGGATGGTACATTCTTTGGTTCTTCTGGTACAAGTAGCACATCAGGAACTTCTGGTACGAACGGTACAACTGGTAGCGCTGGTTCATCTGGCACAAATGGTACATCTGGCTCGAGCGGCACATCAGGAACAACAGGTTCTTCTGGTGTTAATGGTACATTCTTTGGTTCTTCTGGTATTGATGGTACATCTGGTACAAGCGGTGCTGGTACAAAAGGTGATGACGGTACATCAGGAACTTCTGGTACATCATTCTATGGAGTAACTTCAGGAACTTCGGGTTCATCTGGAATAAGTGGTGCGGATGGTACATCGGGTACATCTTACTATGGAACAACATCAGGAACTTCTGGCACAGGTGGTATAAGTGGTACATCTGGTACTTCACCTGCAGGATTTAGTTCTGGTACATCTGGAAACGGAACATCAGGAACTTCTGCATTTGCTTCAATTAGTGGTACAACTGATAATGGTGTATTAACATTGGAAGGAGCATCTCCAAATGTAAGAGCTGAAGATAATATGACGTTTAATGGAAGTACATTAACTGTAACTGGTAATATAATAGTAACAACATCGGTAGCAGCGAGTACATTTATATCAGCAACAACATTTAGAGAAACATATTCTGACCAAGGAACTGGTGGAAGTGTAACATTAGACCTTTCAACAGCAAATAACTTTAGAAGACAATTTAATGGCTCAGCAACAATAACATTTAGTAACGCACCTGCTTCAAACGCATTTGGATTTACATTCACAACTGTAAATGCTGGAGCTTATGCTATAACATGGCCGGTTAGTGTTGATTGGGTTGGTGGAACTGCTCCTGTATTAACATCATCTGGAACTGATGTATTGACATTCTTTACATTTAATGGTGGTTCAACATATTATGGATTTGTAGTAGGAAAAAATCTTTTATAATAATTAAAGTTATGAGTATAGCTAGAAAATTAATACCAACTGGAGAAGAAACATTTCCATTCAAGTTTCAAATAACAACAACTACTGCAAATACTGTTTTTACATGCCCATTAGCAGATTATGGTGCATTAACTCCAAATTTAAATATTGATTGGGGTGATGGTAGTAGTTCTGGATTGATAACATCATCATCATCAACTAGTAGAATACATACATACGTTTCTGCTGGAACTTATACAGTGTCAATATCAGGCTTTATGCCAGGCTTTACGGTAAATAATAGTTCGGCAATAAGAAATTTAATAACAGCAATTATTCAATGGGGTGCTGTTGGTGTAAGGGCAATTAATTTTTATGGATGTGTGAATATAACATCAATTCCATCATCAGCATCTTTAAGTGCAGTAGGTGGATATGATGGATTAAATGAAATGGTTTCTTATGCATCGTTTATGAGAGGTACTAGAATTACATCAATACCTTCTGATATGTTTGCATATTCACCATTAGCAACAACTTTTACGGATACATTTTCATCTGTAACAACTATATCTACTGTACCATCTGGTCTTTTTAATTCAAATGTTGTGGCAACTACATTTGCATCTTGTTTTTTTGGATGTTCAGCTTTAACATCTGTACCATCAACATTATTTGATTTAAACATAAATGTTGTAAACTTTTCTGGTACTTTTAGAAACTGCCGTTCATTAACAAATGTATTACAATTTACATATAATACAAATGTAACAATTTTTAATAACGTTTATAATATGAGTTCTACTGCAAATGCATTAACAGGAAATGCTCCTGATTTGTGGAATAGAACACCAACACCATCTGGTACTGATGCATTTAACAATTGTACAGGTTTATCAAATTACGCATCAATACCTTTAAATTGGAAATAAATTATGTATTTAAGAATAGTAAACAACCAAACAGTGTATCCATACTCTTTACAAAAATTAAGAGAGGATAATCCACGTACAAGCTTTCCATCTGAATTTACGGAAAGTTTGATGAATGAATATAATATTTTTGAAGTAAGAGCAACCCCAAAACCAAATGATTATACAAAAAATGTAATTGAAGAAACTCCGATATTAATAGAAGGAGTTTATTATCAAAATTGGGTACAAAATAGTGCTTCTCAATCTGAAATAGATAATAGAATTGAAAATAAGTGGGAAGAAATTAGAGAAATACGAAATGAATTATTAAAAGATTGTGATTGGACTCAATTAGGAGATATACCATCTGAAACAAAAACTGCTTGGCAATCATATAGACAAGAATTGAGAGATATAACAAGCCAATCAAATCCTTTTAATATTGAATGGCCGGTAAAACCTTAAAAGAGGGAAAAACTTATATTTATACCTATACGAAAAATAATCACGTAAAATGGTAATACACAGTCCCATATTTTCAGGTTCAATCATTCAAGATAGAAATAACGCATATGCGGATTTGAGTGGTTCGTTTACTGGTTCAGTTACTGGTTCTTTTAAAGGAACTATTGATGTACAACAAGCATCTTTTGATAATCTTGTTGTAAATAATAGTTTATCAGTAAGTGGTTCTATTAAAATGACCGGTTCGATGAATTTAACGGCTGGTGGATATTTAGTAGATGGGGTTAATGTATTAGATTCGGCTATCGCATTTGCAATAGCATTAGGATAAAAATAAAAATAAATGGCAAACGCATTTAAAAATAGTATAACAGGTTCAATAGGAACAACAGGTGTAGCGGTTTATACAACACCAGCTAACACATCAACAACTGTAATTGGAGTTGGTGTTGCAAATGTAAATTCACAAAATATTTCAGTTAGTGTAATGGTTAGAGATAATTCTGCAAATAAAACTGTATATGTTGTAAAAGATTCTTTGATTTTGCCTGGTAGTTCTAATGTATTAGTTGGTGGTGAACAAAAATTAGTTTTGGAAGCTGGAGATTTTCTTTCAGTAACATCATCATTAGCTAGTTCAGCAGATGTAATTGTTTCAGTATTGGAGATAACTTAAAAGTTGTAATGAATGGAGTATTTAGGTGGTAACCCTAATGGTTTAAATCAATTAAGTTCATCCTTAATTGCGTTATATGTAAGTGGAAGTAGAATAGCTAACTTCTCATCGGAATCGGTGAATGTGGTTGGTAATTTTACTGCGTCTGGTATTCAAACTAATTTAATAGTTAGTCAATCTAATTCTCCAATACAAATAAAAGGTAATGTTCAAGTTACTGGCTCATTAAACATATCATCATCAGTATCAGCAGCATTATTTAGAGGTGATGGTAGTGGATTATTTAATTTGGATGCAAACTCTTTAGGAGATTTGGATAAATTAAAATCCGGTTCTGCAATAGCACAAATTTCTCCAAATCAAGGATTAAAAGTTAATACTGGAGTTACTATAAACGATTTTTTAATTGTAACTGGTAGTGGTATTTTTAAAGGTGATATAAGTGTTGCTGGTAGAATTACATCTACTGAATTATATACAACATATATTTCATCTTCTATAATTTATGCAACTGGTTCAAATAAATTTGGTGATGCACAAAATGATAAACAAGAATTTACTGGTAGTGTAGCTATAACTGGTTCATTATTTATAGATGGATTAAAAGCAGACTCATCAAATGAAGTATTGGTTGTTAATCCTACAACTGGTAAGATAGGTACAAAAACTGCAGCAGCAACATCAGGTACATCAGGTACTTCGGGCACAACTGGCTCAGCTGGTACATCTGGCACAAGCGGAAGTGGTGGTTCTTCTGGAAGCTCTGGCTCTGGCGGCACATCTGGTACAAGCGGAAGTGGTGGCACAAGCGGCACATCCGGTTCAAGCGGAAGTAGTGGTTCATCCGGCTCTAGCGGTAGTACAGGTTCTGCGGGAACTTCTGGAAGTGGGGGCACATCGGGAACATCTGGCACATCAGGAAGTTCTGGCACATCAGGTAGTGGCGGTACATCCGGTTCTTCTGGTAGTGGTGGCACAAGCGGCACATCAGGTACTGACGGTTCTTCTGGTAGTGGTGGTACAAGCGGCACATCGGGTAGTGGGGGCACTTCAGGCACAAGCGGAAGTGGTGGTACATCTGGCTCAACTGGCTCAGCTGGTACAACTGGTTCATCAGGTACAACTGGCTCTGCCGGTACATCAGGCTCAACTGGCTCATCGGGAACAACGGGCTCTTCTGGTTTAACAGGTACGTCTGGCACATCGGGAAGTAATGGTTCATCAGGAACAGCAGGTAGCCCCGGTAGTGGTGGTACTTCTGGTACAGCTGGTAGTGGTGGTATAAGTGGAGCAGGTGGCTCTGCTGGTACAAGCGGAAGTGGGGGCACATCTGGAACATCTGGCACATCAGGTACATCCGGAACAGCAGGCTCATCGGGTTCATCTGGATTGAGTGGAGCTGGTGGTACAGGTGGTACATCAGGTAGCGGTGGCACATCGGGAACAAGCGGCACATCTGGTACATCTGGAAGTGCGGGCACATCTGGCACAAGCGGCTCATCAGCATCAGCTGGTACGGGCGGTACATCAGGAACTTCTGGCACAAGCGGTTCAACAGGCTCAGCTGGTACAAGCGGCTCAACAGGTTCATCGGGTACAACTGGCACAAGCGGAAGCGGTGGTTCATCTGGCACAACGGGTACTTCTGGTAGTGGTGGTACAAGTGGACAAAGTGGTGGTGTAAAGTATGATTTTAGTACAACAATAACTGATACAGATCCTGGTAATGGTAAAGTTCAATATAATAATGCAACAATATCTTCAGTATCTTTTATATACATTGACCTATTAGACCAAAATGGTAACAACCAATTAAACTGGTATAATAGCTGGGATGATAGTACAACTTTAGGAGCAAGAGGATATGTAATACTTTCTTCTAGAGATAATGGTACGGTAAATAATATTTTCTTAATAACAGATGGTGTAACAAATGCTTCTGGATATTTTAAAATTCCAGTATCTTATATAAGTGGTACACTTCCTTCAAATAACGCACAATTAGTTGTAAATTTTTCTAGAACGGGTGATGGTGGTACTTCTGGCTCAGGTGGTACATCTGGTACTTCTGGCACAGCTGGTAGCGGCGGCTCATCAGGAACAACTGGTACATCGGGAAGCGGTGGTTCTTCAGGAACTGCTGGCACAGCCGGAAGTGGTGGCACAAGCGGTACAACAGGTACTTCTGGTAGTGGCGGCTCGTCAGGAACTGCTGGCACAGCCGGAAGTGGTGGTACAAGCGGTACAACAGGTTCATCTGGAAGTGGTGGTACATCTGGCACAAGTGGTAGTGGTGGCTCATCAGGAACTGCTGGCACAGCCGGAAGTGGTGGTTCTTCAGGAACTGCTGGCACAGCCGGAAGTGGTGGTACAAGCGGAACTTCTGGCAGCGGTGGTACATCTGGCACAACAGGTACTTCTGGTAGCGGTGGTACATCCGGCTTATTAGCATTAACAGGTAATACTGATAATGGTGTAATTACATTAAATGGAACTGCTCCAAACGGAACTGTTGAAAGTAATTTAACTTTTGATGGTACGAATTTAAGAGTAACTGGTAATG
>Ga0255167_1000050_pt1 | contig 55714 bp, 24 predicted proteins | sample Atl_Miss_RepA_8d_FD_183177 | JGI IMG/M metagenome (GOLD analysis project Ga0255167, IMG submission 183177) | Freshwater microbial communities from Altamaha River, Georgia, United States - Atl_Miss_RepA_8d | ecosystem: Environmental > Aquatic > Freshwater > River | place: USA: Georgia | collected... | reverse complement strand
CATGGGGTCCACCACCCGGACCTGCAGCGGTTACCAAGTCTGGCTGGCCATCACCATTGATATCCCCGATGGCGGTTCTCACACCACCTGTGAAGGTTGGCGCATAAGCGAAGAACGAGAAACCACTTCCATCATCAAAGTTGATTTTAACAACCGGTCCACCACCCGCATCGGTGGAGACAGCAAAGAGCTTTCTGGGGAAGTTGGAAACCTGGGACTGTGAAGAACTTGCCGCTGTGATCTTGGTTACCTGAAGAACAACATCATTTCCGCCCGTAAAACTTGTTCCGGTTGGAAGGATATTACCTTTGTAGGTGACCTGAACGGTTGCAATTCTTCCATCAGGCATGGTTATGGACTTAGTTCCACCTTCAGGTAAATTCGTGAATGTTCCAACAACCGCATCGGTACCATCGTTGGAAATAATGCCAAACAAATCACCCACAGCTATGCTGTTGGCATCATTAGTGAAGTTCGGATTCAAAACTCCAGAAACCCCATTTTTGGTAAGGGTAACTGTTCCTGTTACATTGACCCTGTCGAAAAGGTTAAATGCCTGGGATCTGATGCTTACGTTGTAATTTCCCTGAATGGTGAGATCGCCCACCATATTTAGCGTTCCAACAGGTGAGGTTAAATTACCAGGTGCCAGGCTGCCACCGGGCAAAACATTTACCGTTCCCAAGGTTCCATTAGAACCACCCAACATGCCGTTATTAGCAATATTAGTTATAGTGGCGGCGTTGATCTTTCCACCTTCGTAGAGCACCGCGCCATTTTCAATCGTAGTGACCAAGCCAGCGGTGTTTGCGGAGCTATCCGTGCTAATGGTGACATTGCCGGTGCCCTGTTTCTTCAAATTCACCTGGGGTGGAATATTGATGATATTCCCCTGAGGAAAACCAACATAATTAGATACAAGGGCTCTTGCATTAGCACCACTTCCAGTTCCAAAAAGATCGGTAATTGCTATTTGGGGTGGACTTGTATACCCAGCACCAGCACTGGTTAAATTAATTGAAACAATTGTTCCACCGGTGGAAACAACAGCTCCGGATCCAGAACCGCCAACCACATTTAACAAAAATAAATTAATAGCAGAATAACCAAAACCGGGATTTGTAAGATTTAGTCCTGTTATAGCTCCGTTAGGATCAACACTGGAAACCGTAGCCCTACCAGAAGAAGGTACATTTCCACCTAATACTGGCTGTAATTGAACCGAATCTCCCACTTGATAATTACTGCCGCCCAAAATAGTTTGGAAATTATTTGACAGCCCCATGGTAACCGTTGCACGAGCACCAGCACCACCACCACCAATGATAGAAACGATTGGATTTTGATAATTACTGCCACCCGATAGCAATTCAATTCCTGAAAAAATTGCCTGAGTTAATGACTGAACAACCACTTCACCATTCAAAAATACATCGCCACCCCCTGTTCCGGCACCCAAAATATTATTTACCGGAATATAACTCGGTGGAGCGGTTGGCTGCTGATAAGGTGCAAGGGTGCTATCATTCGCGTATCTTTGAATCTGAGTTCTTCCATTAATTGTTAAATCAAATTTATTGTTCGTTAATGCTCCCAAGCTGGTATAGCCTATTCCTTCAGTGGTAGCTTCGGTATCAGCGATCAAGGTGGTCGGCCCGGGTCCAAGATCAAAATTTGTGCTATTGGTAATACTAAATATGCCACCTATTCTGCGTTCCCCCGCACCGCGCAAATTTAAACCTGCTGAACTATTAAATTGATCTGTCTTGCTATTTCCTAATTGAACAAAACCACTGTTTCCAAAATAATTCACACCCTTGAAAGTATTTAAGTTGCCCAACACAGCAAAATTATTAACGTCGGCAGTTACCTGAACTTCTTTACTAACATTAAAATTCCCCTGAATTGAAACCGTTCCCAGCAATTCAAGATTGCTGGAAGAATTCCCGGCAGCAATGTTGCCAAAGTAGAAAGTTTCACCCTCCACATTTCCATAAAAATTCACATCATTGGCTGCCAAAACCGAAAAAGTTTCAAAATTAGAGCCCTGGTATGAAATAATGTTAATGTTAGCCCCAATATTCCCACCAAAAACACTCGGGCCGCCCGCGTTAATGCTCACTACATTGTTGTTGTTAAAAATTTGCCCCAAGCCAATATTACCCGTGGTTAAAGGATATTTTGGCTGTGGCAATTGAAATGTACTGGTAGGATAACCAACTAAGTTAGCAATATTCACATCTTCATTAGAAGTGAAAAAGAAAGTCGATGGAACACTAGAAAAATAAGTATTTATGGATGCATTAGAGGTAATATTAACCTTATTTAAAAGTAAATCAGAATTAACCGTGTGAACTTCTGCGCCCAAATTCACAGAACCAGTAATAGTTTCTGAATTCAATCCACCTTTAAACAAAATATAATTACCCTGATCCGGATCTGTGGTTAGAAAACCGTTCACCCCCAAAGTTAAATCACCCCTGTTCTTAAATATAATGGGACTTTCATTCAAAAGAATATATCGCCCTAATATCGTATTTTGGGGCAAAGCATTTATGTCGCTCCGGAAAATAAAGCTGTAGGGATTTGTTTCGGTAATCAGATTTCGCAATAACATGCCACCATTAAAAGTAACCGTAGTGGCAGTATCACGAACCCTTATGGATCCAAAAATTTCGTTATTAAAAGGAAGGTTTGATGCCAACAAACCAACTTGGCCAATTGTTGTTTCATAAGAATTGATAATATCTAACTGACCTGAATCGCCCCTGGCCTGATAAATATTTATATACGATCCTTGTGCATCACCAGCATCCAATTCCAAATTAAAAGTATTCGAATAAATCCTGCCCAATGAGATGAAGTTGGATGTTTGCCCCTGGGACTGATAATTGGTTCGAATGACGCTGGGCCCATTTAGGGTAATGCCTATATCCAGATTTCCATTAGGTGTAGATATGGATTTAGAACCAATATTAATTCCGGTTCCCTTGGATTCAAGTAAAGCATATATCTGCGTTTGAGAAGATGGCTCAACTGTTAAGCCACCCCAAAAGCCCATATAATCGAATGAGTCACCAAAGATAATTCCACCCGTATTATTGAGGGAAGTATTGTTTATAACATAGGTATCAGCCAAAAAAGCTAATCGATAATTATTGGAACTCGAAGAAACATTACAAGAAATAGAACTTGCATAAAGTTTGTCATAAAAAGTTATTTGGGATCCCGCTGAAATCGTATTGAAGAATATATCCGGCTGGTAACTAAAACCGGTTACAGGATTTTGGACTCCCACTTGTCCAAAGAACGAAACTCCCCCATCATTATTATTTATATTAATTTTTGCCGCATCCACAGGATTACTAAATATTGTAATACCGGAATTAGCTAACTCCAGTAGTCCAATATCAGTTCCAATTGAGCCAAATACCACGATATTACCGCCCGAAACAGTATTTCCAAGATTATTAACGGGATTGGAAAACCTAGATGCATTAAAAATGATATTACTTGCCAAACCGCCCGAAATTCCCCCTAGAGACTGTACATTAATATTACAGGCATCGCCTGTTCCAAGTTGAAGTGTAACACCATCCCCAATGTAACAATTGGCGGCTAGAGTTATTGTTCCAGGTGTTAAAGGAACTTGGTTATTTACAGTGTCGGTTCTAATTAAGCTGCCCAAAGTTATCTTGTTTCCACTAACAAAATTGACAGGACCCAAAACTTTTAAGGAATTCAACCCCTGGTTTGCTGAATTTAACTCTCCAGTTGCAGGCAAGCCTGTATTCAGATCCAAACTTTCCACCAAATCAAAACCTTGAATTAAAACGGTTGAGTTACCGGTGGTGCCTGTTTCCACATTTTGGTTTACACCAACTATATTAAAAATGTCGGTATCCAAACTAGGATTAAGACTTGGACCACCATTAAACGAAAAATACACATTATTCACATTACTGTTTATTTTGTTTACATTAATCAAGTTAACATTGGATAGATTAAATTTATCATTGCCACCGTTCAACTGCACCTTGAAACCTGTAAACTGGCCTAAACCAACATAATTCGAATCTTCCACTTTAATATCAATGGAATTATTGATGACATTCGAGCCATAGGCAAAACCTGATAGTCCATAATTTAAGTCACTGATATTGAGAACATTTTCAAGCGTTGCAGTAGCCGTAGGAGCATTTCCGGCGGGAGGATTAGCAATTGTTACAACTGGCACTGAGCTATAGCCGAATCCACCATTGGTCAAGTGAATTGCATCAACTCTGCCTGTGGCACTGATGGTTGCCAGGGTTCCAGATGTACCTAGCAAAGATAAGTTACTAAGATCTAAATATCCTCCACCACCAGAAACCAGAGTAATTCCGTTTACAGATCCTCCAACCACAGAAACAGTGGCAAGTGCGCTTGAATTGATTCCATCAGAAATGGAAACCAGTTGACCATTCTGATAACCTGTTCCCCCGCTTATTATATTTAAATTACTGTTAATACTTAAAGTTGTATAAGCAGTAGCACTAATAACAGGAGTACCACCAAAAGTAACTGAAGGGTTTATCTGATATTGATTAGAACCCGCACTAGTTAAAAAGAGGCCAAATACACTTGAACCGGCCTTCATTTGAGCAGTAACATCACTAATATTATCATCGCCCAGAACATTTAAAACATGATTATTATCTACGAAGACCACCGTTCCGCTTGATTTTTCAATGTAGGTAATTACCACATCGTTACCATCACCACCCTTAGTTTCCAATTTATATTTTGCCCCGCCGGCATAAAAAAATCCATTTTCAGGGATAACTTGAGGTATAGTTGCCGTAGGTGTTAAAAAACCACTGAAAGATCCGCTAAAAGCACCACCACCCAAAAGTTCTATGATGGTAAATCTTGTTCCAGGGATAATAGAAGTATCCCTATATATTGGGTAAAGTAGCGGATTGTTTACTAGAGTGAATGTGGAATTTGCATAAACGTTATCGTAGGAAATTCCCTGAGTATTTCCGAGCAAGTCTACGTAATAAACAGCTTTATTCGCAGGATTTATTTTTTCAAAAATCACAGGTTTTTGAAAAGTCAGTGAACCAACATCATAATAAACATTTTGTTGTGTTGTTTGATTTTTAAGCGTAAAGTTTCCAGGAATCAACTCTCCCTGAATACGCACTGGCCCATCTACAGTCCCAGTTCCAGCAACTTGAGTTCCTTCCCTAAAAATGGCTCCGCCGGCAAAGGAAACCAAGTCTGACTTGTTATCCCCTAATATTACTTTTCCAGAATTTAAAAAATCAGCAATATTTGGCCCAAAATAATTGGTTTGGCTTACAAAATGTATTCCGTATTGCCCATTATTTGTCGTAATATTCACTGGTTTAATCTGTGTTCCGATATTACCATTAAATGTATATTTTCCAGTGCCATTGCTAGCATCATTCAGTGTGCCTGAAGAATTATTTTGAAGTCTTATTTCGCCAACTAAAAGATTGCCGAACAATGTAAAGTTATTGCAATCAATAATGGTTAGGATTCCCAAATTATTCTGACCCTGAACCCCACCCTGGATTTCAATATCACCAATGTCCACAATTCCTGAACCCGCTAAAAGGCTCAGGTTTGAAAAGAAACCATTGGAGTTTTGCAAGGTTACTCCGCCATTTAATTTAATTCCAGTATTAGCGGAATCATTACCAAGCGCTTGAATTAAAAAGGTTCTATTTTTGGTCCCAGAAGTAGCTTCGACAATATTTACCATTCCGTCAAATTCAATTTTGGTATTGGCTATAACATCCGCAAATAAATAAGTCTGGCTAGCCGGTGTGGTTGAAATAATAGAACCATTTACAGTTCTTAAAACAGAATTATTGGATGGGGTAAATACTGTGGAAGGTATATTAAGTGTTCCAACTGTGAGAGAACCAGCATTTTGAAAAGTAGCATCAAAGGAGACGATATTTTGATTTCCACATAGATAAAGATCATATTTACCACCATTAACGCTTTGGGCTTTAAAATCTCCGAAGTTAATTAAATTACCGACCTGAAATATCAAGTTGTTTTGCCCAGCTCCCCCATTAAAAATTGGCAACGCATCTTTATTAATATAAAATTGAGCGCCATTGGAAATACTTGAACCTAGATCGTTGATTGTAAAATCAAGCAAAGTTTTAACATTTCCATAAAGGCTTGCGCGGCTATTAGAATTATTTATGTTACTATTAAAAAAAGCATTACCACAAGATGTGTCACCGAAAATCGAAAACAAATCATAATCAGTAACACTTAAATTTCCTGCACCAATAGCCACATTTCCTAAAATATCCACTCTAGAATCTGTATCTATCGTTAGGTTATTATTTATACCTGTGAAAGAATTAGGACCGTTAGGGTTATTAGAATTTATATTAACTGGAGTAGTGGTTGTTAAACCCTGTAGCGTTAAATTTGCCCCCAAATCCAAGTTTGCTTCCAAATCAAGACGAGTTGAGGCCATAAAGGTAAATCCACCACCATTACTATTTTTAATATTAATATCTGTTAAAGAATTTTTGATATCAAGGTTTGATGTATGAGCAGATATTTTTGCGCCAATACCAGTAACGCTAGTATTATTAATAACATCAAATCCATCGATAAATACATAATTGTTTTTAGAAGAAATAATTCCTTCCACATTTAATGTGTTGTTTAAATCCTGAGCATTCTGATTTTTACCATAAAATTCAATTAAAAAAGGAGTATTTCCTGGCATGGTGCTAAAATCTAAATCAGTAGCACTAAGAATATCTCTACCACCTGCATTAAAAGGATCTTGTAAATATACCTTTAAACCTCTATAAGCATTTAAATTTTGAGTTAGGTCAATAGCAATAGTGCCATTGGCAGCCTTAAAATTTAAAACTTGCCCTGTAAGACCAACAGCGTTAGCTTCAGTTACAGTCAAAATATTATTAAATAACCCAATTTTTAAGTCATTGTTTGCATAGTTATTATTAAGATCAAGTTGATCTGATATTTCGATATATCCTCCGTTATAGGCAATTAGTGTTGGATTGGTTCTTGTTTCCAATAATTCAACGGATAAATAATTTGATTTACTTTTCTTAAAATTACTTTTTGTAAATAAATTCTTAATCCAAGAACGTATCATTTGGAAACTCCTGATCCCTTAAGGCTGCCGGGTATGTGGGGTATTCCACCACCCAGCCTGTCTCCTGACAGACCATGCCTTGGAAGTTAGATCGACCTAAATCCTCCATAGAATGATGAATCAGGAATATTTTGAAGAAACGATTTTCAGGGGATTTGTAAAAAATATGAAATTTAGGAATAATCGGTATCAATAGAAAAGCCATGCAGGATTAACCTGCATGGCTATGAATTTGAAATTTTTTCCTAAAGTATAGTGGTATTCGCAAAAACCCCTAAAGTCATTTCAGGGTTTAAAGCAAAGAATGAATCCACCAAACCAAAGGAATTATTGTAAATATTCACTTGAGGGCCACCACCTGGGCCTGCCGCAGCCATCAGGTAATTGGTTCCACCCGAAGTTGCGCTAGAGGATGAAATACCCACGGTTACTCCGCCTTGGAAGTTTCCAAATGGGTTCAGGTAATAAAAACCGCCCGTACCAAACGCCACGGCTACAGTGGCTTTGGTTCCGGTTCCGGTGCCAACGAAAATGTCATCCAATATTTGGCCACTGGAATTTGTGCCGTTCGAAAACCTGCCACCTGCAACAAAAATTCCACCGGTGAAAGTTGTGTCAAACACAAAGAAGTTTTGGATTAATTGCGGGTTGAATTGGTTTGGTGTGGTCTGAACCAATTGGAATACACTTACATTCGGCCCGCCACCATATCCAGCACCTGTCACAATTTCATCAACTCCGTCACCAGTTCTATCAGCCGCCGCAACGGTCACACCACCACGGAAAACATCGCTATAGGCAAAGAAATTGGTTAGGACTTGATTTTGATTAATCGCAAAAGCCTGGGCACCTGCAAAAGCTGTCACCCGGGGACCACCACCTGGGCCAGCACCCACGATAATATCCCCATAGGCATCCCCATTCAAATTCCCAACACCCAAATACAAACCACCCGTGAAGGCAGATTCAAAGGCGAAGAAACTTGCAACTTGAATCGGGGCTCCAGATGATATGTCCCACACTTTGATATGGGGGCCACCACCAATACCCACACCCGTTACCAAGTCGGTATAGCCATCGCCATTCACATCACCCATCGCAATTCGAACACCACCGGTGAAAGATGGGGAATAGGCAAAAAATGAAACCGTGTTTCCATTAGGGTAATTTAATGTGACCATGGGGCCACCACCAGCGTTGGCCGCAGTGGCAAATACCTGCGGAATTCCTGGTACCACTGGAGTGGGTGGTATCACTGTACTGGTAACAGTAAGGGTAACATCATTACCAGTACCCCCAGCATAAGATATCTTGAATGTATATACTCCCGAAGTAAAGGTAGTGCCTTCTGGCAAACCTTTGAAAGACCCGGTTATTGGGTCGGATCCATCATTGTTAATGATAGTTATGATATTTCCCTGAATAAGGTTTGGGCCTGTGGTCAAGGAAAGAGTTGCGGCATTTAAAGTAACAGACCCAATCACATCAAGGCTATTATTTGCAATTGAAGCGTTTGTACCCAGTATGGCGCTAAAAGTGGCCAAAGAATTTAAAGCCGTGCTTCCAGAAGAAAGAACTCCAGTGGGATCTCCAGGGGAAACTATTCCAGAGTAGCCCACTAAAGAACCGATGGAACCAATACCAGAGACTGAACCACCATATACCGATGTGGTTGAGATACTGGAGAAATTATCCAAGACCGTTACCAACCCATTATTAATATCCAGGGAACCCTTGAAAGAACTTCCCGTATTATTCAACAAACGCAAACCGCCAATGCCATTTTTAATAATTTTTTCATTCGCCTGAACATCTTCCCTTCCGCTTAAAACACTATCTTGGGCAATATCCAAGGTGACAATTCCAATATTATTACCACCCACAATAAAATTACTTGCAAGATTAAAACTTTTTCCGGAGATGATAGTACCCTGAGCGGTGACCCCACTACCCCCGGTTTCGGTTAAGCCATTGCTGAAAAGAAAAGAGGCTGTATTAATTTTTCCAAAAGTAGTTGATCCTGAATGAGCCAGGTTTGTTATTCCATTGATTTGATTTTTCAGCCCATACAAAAAGGCATTGTAATTGTTCGTCGTGAGGGTTGTTATAAAGTCCCCCGCCAAGGTCAAATTACCATTTAAAGTAATATTATTTACGCTGTCAAAAATAGTAAGGGTTGTGGCATTTACCGTGGAATTAAAAGTGACTCCGGCTGAAGAGAAAATATTAATAGCATTCAAACTTACAATGGATCCCAAAGCACCATTAAAACTAAACACGGAGGCGTTATTTCCGATAAGGGATATGGATTTGTTACCTGATTTGTTACTGTCTAATGTTTGTAGAAATTGCACATTTCCGCCATTATTTACAATCGAAATATCACTTTGCATTTCTACAGGGTTTTTAATGAGAATGTTACCACTTTCTGAAATGATATCTGCCGATACAATAATTTTTGAGGCGCCGCCATTCCCCAAAACAATTCCACTTGTATTTGTTTTCAGATAAGAACCATTGCTTATTATAAGTATTCCTGAATTGTTAATATTAATCAGGGCGTCATTGATACAATTTACCGGTCCACTCAATGTTACAGAACCGTTGGAAGTGCTGGTTGTTACATTCAAACCCGCAAGTTGGCCATATGTTTGACTGCCTTTAAATTCAACCGCATTGCTGGCCGATGAAACTGTAAAGGAATCGGCGGTAACACTTCCATTCACAGTCAACCTATTGGTTGAATTAACAAGAATCGCCAAAGGTGCCACTGAAGATCCGATATTCCCGCCAAAAAACGTGTCACCTATCCCCGCTGCAGTTTGCAGATTGGCAACGCCATCCAAGGTTGAGGAAAAAACGATGTCTTTCCCTAATCCAACCACTCCAAGCAAATTGGAGTTAAAGGAGATATCTTGATAGAGGGTAACACCTGAAGAAAACGCAATTTTACCATCGTTTGTGTTAAAATCTATTTGACCGATAATTCCAGGTGTTCCAAGGTTTACCAAACCGGAGCCTATCTGAGAAAAGGAACCGTCAAGATTTACATCCCCGTTAATTGTTAATATTGAGGAATTTTTGATATTAACCCCGCCCTGGCCATTCGATATCAAAACAGGGTTACTTGCCCCCGAAGAACCTATGGTAACATTTCCATTAGGGCCTGTGGTTGTTATATCCAGACTGTTCAGATTGCTGGAGCCATTTAATGAAAGCACTCCCTTACTTGTAAATGGACCATCTATGGTCCCTGAAATGGATTTTGCAATCACATCGGTACCAAATTGAACTACGGAAGGATTGGAATTAATAAGCGCGTTACCAAGATTGATGGAACCCAGGGGAACCGCCAGAGACCCCACCTGCTGGTTGAAGTTAACAGGCCCGGTAGTCACTAAATCAAGATTTTCCATTCCAGAAACAGACCCTGAAACTGTTCCATTCAGCGAAATACTCCCAAGACCTATCCCAGTATCTAAAACTGTTGAACTTTCCAGCAAAAGATTTGAAGCCAGTGTAATCGGTCCTCCTATGGTAGTGATGGCATTACCATTGGTTCGAATGTTGCCAGCCGCTCCTGACCTAAAATAAGCTTCACCTGAGCCTATGGTGACCATTCCGCCTGAGTTTATTAAGATATTGCTGGTGTTTAGGCCATCGGCTACCAACCGTGCCTCCCCGGAACCTGTGGAAAAAACCCCCCCTGAGGATCCAACCTGAATAGAATCAAAATTTTGATTTGGATTAATTGTTTTTGTGAAATCTGTTGTAAAAAAACCATTTCCTTTTGTGGAAACCTTCCCAGAGATATTCAACAGATCTCCGCCACTCGATCCACCGCCGGAAAAAGAAACCACATCCATATTAAAATTAAAATCATTTTGATTGCTAGCAGAGAGAACGTTTCCATCCAATGTTCCCAATGTAATCCTGTCATCCCCCAAAGAACCTCTGACAATGATGGAATTAAAATTAACAAGATTGATGGCATCCAGTTCAGCGGTTGATGGATTTAGGAAAATGGTATTCGGAACCGTCGAATTAAAAGTTGTTCCCACCGAGCCCGTAAATTGAATGGTTGTATTTGATGGGTCAACCTGAGAAATACTAAAAGTATTCGCTTCCGAGGCTAAAGCCTTAGACTGAAGTATTAGAAATCCGTTTATTGAGTCATAGGAAATATCAACAACTTGTGCTGGAGTTATTCTATCTTCCAAGCACAATAATTTAGGATTTATATTTTTCCCTGGAAATACCGTTGATTGTTTTTTCTTAGACTTGAAGGCATTAAACCAGGCTTTGAACATTTTATACCCCTTTTCCTTCCATCATCCCAGGAAGGTCATATTGAGTCCTGATGCATCATTCGCTTTTGCAAACGGACTGCAAACAAATGGATGCACAAAGGCCCTCACTATGTATCTAAACCCCACAAGGGTAAGGTGCAAAAGAAGCCTCAATAGAGTTGCTTAAAAAATGTTTTTTTCACCTGTTCAATCGTGAAAAACACCCTTCAAGGCAAACAAGATTTCATCCGTAACTTTCGTAAAAAGGAAAAGACCCCAAAAGGCTGAAGCTATTTGAGGTCTTTTTGAAAAAAGTTTCAAAATTAATTAAAGTGTGGTGTTTAAAAAGACTCCACCATTGAAAAGTGGGTTGATGGCAAACATGGCATCTGTTGTTTGTAAATTAAGATTCAATGCCCTGACTTCCGGCGCACCGGTAGGGCCGGCAGCAACCCCAAACACCTGAGTTCCATCTGCTTTCATCATTACCCCCGGCCTTGCACCTCCTGTAAATGCAGTTGTGAAAGGCGCGGTTGTCACGGTGGTTGGTGCATTTCCTGTGGCTCCCGGAGAATAAAAAGCTGTTAAGAGTGTTGGTGTTCCCCTACCGGTGCCCACCAAGATATCTGCAATTGAATCCCCATTCACATAGCCTGCTGCAACGAAAATACCCGTAGTTATCGCTGGGTTGAAAGCGAAGAAATTGTCAATCATGATGGAAGCTGCGTTAAAAGACCTTATATTCGGTCCCCCTCCAATACCAGCCCCGGTAATAATATCATCCACCCCGTCCGCATCCCGGTCACCAGCGGCAACAACCACCCCACCTCTAAAATTAGGATCATAGGCAAAGAAATCCAAATTAGGAGGAGCAAGGAAATTATTGATCAGATATCCATTTGTACCATAATAAGTCTTCACCCTTGGGCCACCACCGACACCCGCACCAATAATGATATCAGCGTAACCATCACCATTAATATTGCCGGAGGCCAGATAAGTTCCCCCAGTAAAGGTTGGCTCGAAAGCAAAGAAACTCGCGACACATACTGGCAGGCCTCCTCGCAAATCAAAAACCTTGATATGTGGACCACCTCCTATACCTGTTCCCGTTATCAGGTCGTCAAATCCATCACCATTAATATCACCAATTGCTACACGGACTCCTCCTGTATAGGAAGGGCTATAGGCGTAGAAAAGCCGACTAGACCCGTTTTGATAATTAATCTGTACCACCGGAGCTCCGCCAGAATCCGTTCCCACCGCAAAAAACTTATTGAACCCCGGCGCTGGGGCGGGAGGATTATTGCTTACAATGGTAAGAGTCACATCATTACCATCACCACCCACATATGAAATTGCAAACGTGTAGGTACCCACCTTAAACGATTGGCCTTCCGGTAAACCATTAAATGTTCCTGAGACTGGCCCAACACCAGTTTTGTTAATCAATGTGATTTGCTGGCCAACCCCAAGATTTGCAGAAGGTACGATATTTAAAGCAGCACTTCCAAGGTTAACAAGCCCCGAAGACCTAACTTGACCATACCGTCCGACAGAAGTAGCACCGATATTGGCAATAAAATTCATTTTTGAATCAAGTGCCAAATCTCCCAACACACCCAAGGTACCATATGGCGCACCAGGCGTAATTTTCCCATTAGTTCCGATAACTTGATAAACCTGTCCACCGCCAAGAAGGGTACCACCATCGATATTGATTTTTGCCTTGTTATAGTAAGCACTTATTTGCAATGAACCTGAAGTAACAGTGATTGTATTAGCATAAGATGGTGAATCACCCGTTAAAACCAATGTGCCAGATCCCTCTTGAAACAAGGCTGAACCACTCAAAGCACCACTTATTTTATTGGTTGTGGCACCCAAATTTAAATACAAGGGTGATGTCACCCGAGTGCTTCTTTTGGATTCAAAAGATCCCGAGAATGTAACTCTGCCTCCCATATCAAGGGATCCAGCCTGACTGAAAACCGCGGAACCACTAAAAATAGTGGAATTTGAAAATGACACCAAACCACTGTTGTTAAACCCAACCAGGCCACCAATCGAGTTATCTAATCCTGTAAATATTAAATTGTATATCTTGTTTGATATATTCAACTGGTTTTGGATATTTGCGGAACCAATAAAATTGATGTTTCCAGAGGAATTGCTGATGCTAAGCACAGAAGATATTAACCTGCCACCAAATTGGGTGGCAAAAAAGTTTTGATTCTGAATGGAATTTAGAATGGTGACAAAACTTAATGGACTTGTAACACCTGAATCACCAGCAAAAAGTATGCTTCCGGTTGACTCCACCTCAACACCACCCGGACCATTGACAGAATTTCCAAAGATTATTGAGGATGCCGATTGGGAACTTCTTAATGCCTTTAAAGACGATGTACCGGACAAATTCACAGGTCCTGAAAACGTTATATCACCCACTTGGGCCAAAATGTCCCCACCCATCACAACATTTCCTGACCCGGTTTGTTGAAAGGATCCGCTAGTTAAATTAAAGTCAGCAGAGTTACCTAGGATTAACTTTCCGGTGTTATTCAGAATTATATTGCCAGTAGTATTGACCTCTTTCTGAATTACAATGTCTCCATTTGGGTTGGTGGTAGTAATATTTAAGCTGTTAGCAGAAGTACCACTAAATGTCATCTTGCCTGACAGAATTACCGGACCAGTGGAATTATCAACCAAAAGAGATGAAGCTAAAATATCGCCAATTATGGATATTTTGCTAGCTCCGTTAAAAATCAAGTCACCTACTGGATTAAACCCAATCTGCTTTGCAATAAGAATTTCACCTCCCAAAGCATTGATTGTCATGCCATAATCACCATCAATCAATTGGTTGAAAGTGATATTTCCGCCATTGGAATTAAATACCGTGTCTGTTAAAAGGTTGACTTTTCCGCTAAAAAGCATGTCGTAACCACTTTGGGAAGCAAAAGTAAATGGGATGATTGGTGTCGCCTTAACACCCAAAAATACCTGACCTGCCCCAATCTGATTAAATGATCCACCAACCGAGATATTCGTTGTAAGGTAAAGCGGCCCGGCATTGTTGATATTCACAGGGGTTGGATCCATCTGAAGAACTGCTATCGCATTTGCCCCACTTCCAAAAATATCCCCAGCCGCATTTGAAATTGTCACCGAGGGAGTGCTTAAATAACCATTTCCCTGATTTGTCAAAACTATAGAGTTTACCTCCCCAAAAGCATCAACAATTGCACCCAAACCACTTCCGCCAGATATGGGCAGACCTGCCAAATTGGTAAACCCGGAGCCTCCGTTCACAATCCTCAGGGCAGTAATGGAACCATTTACAAGGTTGGTAGCATCCACGATGGCAACAGCTGTGGTTGTGCCACCCGTAATTCGTACGGTATCACCAACAAAGTATCCGACCCCGCCATAATTAATGTTTTGAATATTTTTTATACTAAGAAAAGATTTTGCTGAAGCATTCGAGCCGCCTCCACCAGAAATACTTACATTAGGGCTGATGGTATAACCATTACCTCCTGCTGTTATAGAAATTTCTGACAGTTTGCCGGTGGAAAGTTCCGTGGTGGTTAAACCGCCAAGAGTAATGCTGGAACCCGATTGAGTGTTTTTCAAACTAAGCCCAATTATTTGCGGATTAGTTTTGGAAACCGAATAATCCAAGGTTCCTGAATAATTTTGGTCAGCACTGATTGAAATTTGATTGGTCACCGATGCATTCAAAGAAGCTGCGTTAATTACCGTTGATCCCGGGCCTGTGGATAATGAATTCAGGGTGTAACCTGACGCATTAATTGCTCCCAAGGCAATCGTTGATCCCACGGAACCATTAAATGTTAAATCTCCTATGGATAATATTTGCAAATCATTTGATGCTGGGGTTGCTCCATCAACATTACCCAAAAATATATTTCCCGGAACTGTATTTCCGGTATTTAGCACTAGGCTGTTTTTCAAAACCAGATCACTGGTAAACCTAATATCCTGGCCATTGGTCCTGATTTCAATTGAACCGGTTTCTACCCTGCCAGAAGAAGTGCTCAAAATTGCCGTAGCTGTCGCAGTGGAACCCGCACCAACAATTCCGCCCGTAAATGTGACAACTGGCTGACTTGTATAGCCACTTCCCTGGGATACAAGATTGATTGCATCCACAAAACCAGTACCATTCACCACTGCCCCGCCACCACTACCCCCAACAACAGCCAGATTGTTCAAGTTTGTGTAGCCATTACCTATACCGGTCAAAGAAACGCTTTGTATGGTGCCTGAAATAGCGGTTGCTGTTCCAGAAGCGCTTATATTCGTTCCCTCTGAAAAAAATACGGGGAAAGATCCATTTACATATGTACCCCCATTGATCAGGTTTACCGAAGAAATGGAAAGCGTGGAAGTGGCAATTGCTCCGGTTCCACCGCCACCGGTAATATTGATAGCAGGATTAGTAACATAATTTGTTCCGGGATAATTAATAGTAATCCCCTGAATCAATGCGCTTTGGGTAAAAGATCCGTCCAGATTAATATTGCCGTTAAGCTGGAGGATTCCGGAATTGCTTATATTCAATGAACCCGAGGACCCTGACAAACTTGAAATATTTCCAAAAATAATGTTTCCAGGACCGGTGGCTCCGGCATATGTCACCAAATTCATACCTCCTGCGCCGGTGTAAACCTGATCAGCAGGAATATTTACATTACCTGATATTTTTCCCACTAAAGATCCGGCAGAGAAACTTGTATTGGGCACAACCATGTTCAAACCGGATGGGTTTCTGGAATTAATCTGGGCCTGATCCAACGTGGCTGGTTCAGTGGAAATCAGGGATACCGGAGTATAGAAGCCAACATTAGCATTAAAATCAATGGAACCCGTGGAAATCAGCCTTAGATTTGCAGAACCATCAACAGTATTGTTAAAAACAATTCCTTGTCCAGAACCCGTTACAATGGTGGTATTTTGATCCAGTTGAACCGGTGTGTTAAACACAACGGGGTTTGATGACCCTTGGTCTGCCACGAATCGTATTTGGCTTGAATTGCCAAAAATAACTTTCGAATTTCCAGCCAAGCCAACTGCGTTAGTTCCTGAAGAACCGGGACCCGGAACAATAGTAACCGCTTCACCAGGAATAAAACCGGCTCCGCCGAAAGTTATGGTTATACCGGAAATACTATTATTTGAACCCAATTGGGATACAATTCCTGTTGCAGCCAAAGTACTGCCAGCACTTGTTATGATAACGGTATCATTAATTGCATACCCCACACCCGCCTCACCGGAAGGGAATGAAACTGCCGTCAAAGCACCGGAACCTGAAACATTATTTTCTGAAAATTGAGCGCCTAAAAAAATGCTTTTGCTGTCATCAATATTGCCTATATTTCCGCCTATCAGAAGTATTCCTGAGTGGGTTACATCAACTTTCGTGCCTGTGGAGGCAAAAGTAATATTCCCAAGCAATTTGACGTCACCGGACCCTCCAATAGTTTTTAGTTGCAATCCGGATGTACTCAAATAATTTTGATTACCGCTTATTTGAATGCTGCCATCCACATCAGATAGAGTGGTCAGGGAATTGGCGTTTATTCCATTGTTAATGGTAAGAGCCGATGGATTCAAGGAATCAATAATTACGTTTCCCATCGGTGTAATTGCGCCAATGGCTCCATTGAAAACTATGGTTCCACCGGTTTGCAAAGTTAGGTTTTGGCTTGGGGCGATCGAGGCTCCATCAAGGGAAGAATTAAAATTAATGCTCCCCGTATTTAATGAACCTGTATTGATTGTGGTATCCGCAGAAAGCACGACACCAGAATTGAAATTCACAACTCCACCATTTGTAACTAATGCAGATCCGGAAAGATATATATTTCCCGACAGGGATGAGTTATTTCCTGAAGTAAGGTTTATAGCGCCGGTTCCCGTTTGAATTAATGCTCCGCTTAATATATTTAAATCACTCGTATTTTGAGCATTTGCAGTCAATGAGATATTACCGCTTGATGAATAGATGGCTCCCAGTGGATCAATCGTTATCCTTCCCAGATTTAAATTTGATGTTTGTGAATTACTGGTAAGGAAAGTACCCTGGCCTTTTGTGGTTACCTCGCCACTGATAGTAAGGGAATCGAATATACTGCCGGAGGCAACGGTTGCGGAATCCACAAGAATTCCAAAATCCGCGGAGGTCTTCAGCGGGGCTGAACCGCTATTGAGATTTCCAATAGTGAATTCATCTTGCCCCAACCCACCCAGCAAATTCAAGTTGGAAAGAAGGTTTGAACCGTAATCAATCGAAAAGCTGGTAGAGGAAATCTGGCTGACAGTCAGATTAGCCGGACTAAGGTTTGTCAAATTAAGGGTATTTGCTGTTCCTGTCGAATCAGTTCCCAAGGCATCCACCAAAACTACAGATCCAGAAGATGCATTTGAAATGGCAACTTGGTTGGCATCAGGCCCCGTGTTATTAGATGTCAATTGAATTTGTAACGCGCCATTAACCCAGGAAACATTCCCCTGAATTAAAACTGGATTAATTCTTGTTTCCAGAGGAAGCAACTGAGGTTTGAAAAATCCATCTGCCAATTTTGAGCGGGAGTTTTTTTTGCTTTTGGATTTGAAAAACAGCATGGCAAAAGCCTCTATGAAACAAAGCTTTCAGAAAAAAGCCCGGAAAAACATTTTTCCGGCTATCACCTGAAATCTAATGTCTAAATGTTTCACAGGAGGCAAAGAGCGCTTTATATTTTTTTTATTTTACCTAAACACCCATTATTAATTCATATTACCCAAACAACCAACATTAGCATATTAACCGGAATTTACCTAAGTTAACCTACGAGACCGAGAATTCCTTCTCGGCTTCGTAGGTTCTATAATAACATAAACCTATGATATGGAAGTGTTTACAAAAACACCACCCGTAAAGCTCAGGTCAAACACAAAGAGACTATCGATAACATTCAAGTTGTTGTTGTAGAAGGAAACCTGAGGGCCACCACCCGGACCTGCAGCTACCGCAAGGTATTCAAAAGGCTGTTGTGGGTTTTGTGGATTCGGTGCGCTTGCCACACCAACCCTTGCACCACCCCTGAATTGACCAAAAGGATATAGCAGAGAGGCCTGACCATTCGATCGGGTTACATTTACCATCGCCGGAACATTCGGATCCGCATTGGTTCCTGTAAAGATATCATCAATACCATCCCCGCTAATATCACCCGCACCAACATACACACCACTTCGGATGGATGGATCAAATGCCATGTATTCCATCAAAGGAGTTGGCAGATTGGTATTGCTAAGGGTGAACACACGGACATGGGGGCCACCACCAGGACCGGCCCCGGTAATAATCTCGTCAACGCTGCCCGCTGGGCCAAATACATTGCCGGAGGCAACTGTCACACCACCGGTAAAGGTAGGCGCATAGACAAAGTAGTCAGCTAATTGCGCATTTTGGTTCACATAGCTGGTTTGGCTGCCGGAGAAGGCTATCACGCGTGGACCACCACCTGGACCAGCCGAAACAATCAAGTCGTCGATACCGTTACCTGAAGATGAAACATCCCCGTTCAGGTTACCAGCGGCAACATAAACACCACCGGTAAACCAAGGTTCAAAAGCAAAGAAGTTGGAAACCATGGTGACACCAGTATTGGTGACGTTAAAGACCCTGATATTAGGTCCACCACCAGAACCCGCACCGCAGATAACTTCATTGGTGCCATCACCGTTGAGGTCACCCATGGTGACACGCACACCACCCTTGTAATTTATGCTGTAGGCAAAGAAGCTGTAGGCAGTGCCGTCCGAGAAATTAACCCTTACGATTGGCCCACCGCCAGCATCAGCACCCGCTGCAAACAACAACCTTGGATTAGCCGGTGAAGGAGTGGGTGTGGGGGTCGGGGTTGGTGTGGGGGTCGGGGTTGGTGTGGGAGTCGGGGTTGGTGTGGGAGTCGGCGTGGGCGTTGGGGTAACCGACATTACAGTAAGGGTCACATCATTACTACCGGTACCACCGACATAAGAAATCCTAAAAGTAACACCACCGGCAACAACCGTGGAAGCTTCGGGCAGGTTTCCAAATGTTCCAGAAACACTTGCCAATCCAGTATTATTCACAATTGTGTAAACTTGGCCAACCTTCAAGGATGCACTGCTTGTCGTAATAGACAAAGCTGCGTTACCCAAGGCTATGGAAGCTGCCGACAACTGGTCAAACTGGCCGATATTATTACCAAACAATTCAACCGCAAAAGTGGAGGCATTGGATAGCAAGGCGTTGTTGGAAGTTAAAATTCCAGGGCTGTTACCGGGCGCCAGAGTTCCTCCATTCGAGGTAATGTTTCCGACAACTCCAATGCCAGCCAGATTTCCAGCATTTTGGATGACATTGGATTTGCTGAAATTTGAATTAACAGTCAAAGTTCCGCCAGAAACAATCAGATTACCGGTATAGGCGGGCGAATCTTTACCCAAACTCAATTTCCCGCTGCCCGTAAGCTCTAACGATGAACTGCCAATCAAGGAACCGCTCATCGCCGAGCTACCGGAACCCGAAAGATTCAAAATGACATTTCCATCAATATTGGTTGGCTTGGAAACATTAACCACCCCGGGGGAATTAAAGGTTCCATTCAAGGAAAGGCTTGATGGCGAAGTCACGGAAAACCCATTTGCAAAAGTATTGGTGCTACCCGTGGCACCGATTTTAAGGCTTCCAAGGTTGTTAAAGCTTACCGAATTCGGGTTTGCGAACAAATTATTCAAACCAAGCAACTGCAGGTTATAACCCTGGGCAGCGGTAACCAGGTTACCTGTCAGATCAAGGTTGCCATTGAAAATGATATTTTTGTTGGATTGCGTTCCATTCAGGTTGATCTGATTGGCAGTAACATTGCCATTAAATGTCACACCCGCATTGGAATTGGCAATCGTTATATTTCCACGAGTGGTCGCCGTTCCCACCTGGCCTGTAAAAGATACCAATCCACCTGCATCACGAACAACAAGATCGCCAAGCAGGTTATTGATGGAATCCACGGTAATCGTAGAGCCAGCGATAGTCCCGGAATCCAACGTAAGGGTGTATCCATTCATCAGGATATCCTTGGTGGAAATAGCACCCAGGGATCCATTACCGGTGTCGATTTCACTTGAGGTGGTAATCGTGACATTTCCAAAGCTTGCGGCGGTGCCCGTGGTAAGGACCTTGCCTGCAATGGTCACATCATTGGTGCTAACACCCGAGACAAAGGTGATTTGGTCGGTGGCATCATTTCCAAAGGTAGTGGTGCCTGTGTTGTTGAACTTGGTGCTGGATAACCCCTTGATGGTGTTTACAGAACCCATGAACGCTATTCCATAGGATTTTGCGTAAGTCGTAAGGCCGGTAAGGCTTGCATTACCCAGGAAATTTACCTGGCCATTATTGCTGTTCAGCGTGTTGTCCATAAGGATCAGCGGTTGCAAGCTTGAACTTGGCCCTTCCACAATCGTGTTAATCTCGATTAAGCCGCCACCAGAAGGCCCAGCGCTGGAAATCGTGGAGGATCCTGTCACCTGGTTTAAGCTGACATTGCCCAGGAGCATGGTGTCCCCTGTGGTTAAAAGGGAGCCTGCCAGGCTGATGGATGGAGTCGTTGCGGTGACTCCATTGTTGAAGGTCGTTTTGCCATTGAATGTGACAATACCCGTGTTCAAGAAGTTCGCGGCATTGTTAATCTGGTTTCCGGTGACAGTGTCTGTGCTGTTAAAATTAATGTTGTAACTGCCCACGGAAGTGATCAACGATCCCAAGTTTACATTTTTCGCGAAGGAAACAGGCCCGGATGCGTTCAAGCCTTGAATGTAAGGTCATATGCCGATCCATTCACCGGAGCATAAAACTTCAGCGCACCAGAACCAGAGCCAATTTGCGCATTGTTTGTCAGGGTAACGGTCTTGGTGGACGAACCAAGGTTCATATCGCCCTGAATGGTGTTAAGGGCACCGGCAACTTCTATATTGGCAGCACTTACAGTCAGTCCGTTGGCGAAAGTGGTGCTGGAGGAGGAAGAACCGTTTCCGAATCTCACAGTTCCGTTGTTTCCAAAACCCGAAATCCCCGTCAGAAGGTTATTGGTGCCATTGAAATTCACATCAAAGGCATTAGAGCTTGCAAGCACTGAATCTATGGTCACATTGTCGTTGAAATCAACTTTTCCTGTTCCGCCGCCAAACTGCAGGCTCAACTGGTAAGAGGAAGTTCCATCCGTCAATGCGCCACCAAAAACAATCGGGCCAGAACCAGATGCAACCGAGGAATTCGCGACCATCGTTACCTGGGTATCTGAATCACCAAATATAAGGGTTGGTGGTGGCGGTGGGGCTATCACCACCCCCGGTACAATGGAATACCCGGAGCCTGGATTGATGGGCGTAAAACCTGTAACTACTCCTGAAGAGTTGATAATCGCTATGGCGGTGGCTTGAACGCCGCCAACAATATCTGGTGGTGTGATGGTAACCGTCGGGGCCAACTTGTAGCCAGCACCGGGGTTGGTTACGGAAATCGCACTTACCCCACCACTCAATAGCGTCGCAGAACCTGTGGCCTGGGTTAGGATCTGGCCACTGCCGGTGGTTACACTTCCACCAAGGTTCACCTGGCTTGGGGCGGTGGCAACCATTCCACCGGAGAATTTCATGCTATCGGTTGAAGAATCACCCAATTGCAGGGAACCGGTGTTGTTGAATACAACTGGCCCGCTGATATTGGTTCCTCCAATCAAATATAAGTTGTAACCAATTGGTCCCGAAACAACGTCTGATGAAATATCCATCCCTGCCGCGGTTACCAAGCCGTTGAATTTGATATCCGAGCCATTGGTGGAATTCACCACTTGGACATTATTTTGGACATTGATAGGCCCGATGAAATTGGCACCATTACTGTTGTTAATCTTAAGCGAGTTCAGCTTGCTTAGCCCGCCTGTGCTGTTATTCAAAGTGATAATACCGGCAGTTCCGCTATTTAGCTCCAGGGATTGAACACCGTTGCTAAGACCATTAATCGTGGAATTAAAGGTAATGTTCGCTCCAATTGGGTTGGAGGAACTGTTGGTAGTATCCACGGAGTTGTAAGGAACCACAGTTACCGTTGGCGTCGAGGTATAACCAGTTCCACCATTGGTAACGGTGATGGATGCAATTCCAGGTTGGCTGATATTAATGGTCGGCGTGCTGGTATAGCCAGATCCCTGATTGGTAAGGTTGATTTGGACAATCTTACCCGCATTTGCCCCGGTTCCAAGAACCGCGGTCGCGGTCGCGCCAGTTCCACCACCACCTGTTATGGTCACCACTGGATTTACCAGGGATGAATAACCCGTGCCCATTTCAGTAACTGAAATGCCTGCCAGACCTGGTGATGAAACATTAATACTTGGCGCACTTGTGTAGCCAACACCAGGGTTCGTGATGTTGTAGCTAACAATTTGTCCAGCGTTGGGGCCGGTTCCAAGAACCGCGGTCGCGGTGGCGCCACTTCCACCACCACCAGTTATGGTCACCGAGGGTACACTGGAATATGCGGTTCCGTTATTAACAGGAACTATGGTGGCAATACCAGGAGCACCAACAATCACATTAGGAACCGAGATAAACCCAGAACCACTGCTAATCACATTGTAACTGGTAACACCACCAGCAGAGACATTTGCCGTAACAACTGCACCGGATCCACCACCACCATTAATAATTACAGGAGGTTGGGCACCATAGTTACTTCCAGTAGCTGTTGGGCTTACACTTAGAATGCCGGGAAGCCCCAGAGTTGCTGTGGGGGCAATGGTGTAGCCATTTCCGAAATTGGTGATGTTAATTGCGGTAACCACCCCGCCAACCACCGTAGCGGTGGCGGTTGCTCCCGTTCCATCGCCACCAGATAGGGTTACCTGGGGAGCCACTGAATATCCACTTCCACCGTTGGCCACGGGAATAGTTGCTATGCCGGGGGCTGAAAGGGTAATCGTCGGCGCAAATGAGTATCCAGTGCCAGCACTTACCTGGGAGAAACCAATAACCTTGCCAGCATCAACTCCGGTTCCCAAAACAGCGTTAAACTGGGCACCTGAACCACCTCCACCAGTTATGGTTACTTGGGGTGGTACAGAATAATTGCTTCCGCTTGGCAAACCACCGGGTGTTGTAATACTTAAAACACCGGTGGGAGCAGGATCTACAGTTACATTAATTGGCCCGGTATAACCTGAACCAAAGCTCGTTACGGTGTAGCTAACCACCTTGCCAGCATCCACGCCGGTACCCAGGTTCGCCACGGCAGTGGCACCAGTACCACTTCCACTAAGGGTTACATTAGGCGCGGTGGTATACCCTGCACCCGTAGACACAGGATTAATGCTAAACAACGGCGGTGGATCAATAACCACCGAAGGTGCTACCGTGTAACCTGAGCCACCATTAACAATAAAACCAATCACCTTGCCTGCATCGGCACCTGTTCCCAAAACTGCGGTTGCTGTTGCAGCGGTGGTAAAGGTACCACCAACCAAAGTTACAGTGGGTGCTGTGGAATAACCCGAACCGCTTGGAAGGCCACCAGGCGTGAGAATGCTCAATGCTCCGGGACTTGCGATCGTAACCAGAGGATTTGATGTGTAACCAGAACCAGGGTTGGTAATGGTATAACCGGTAACCACCCCACCGGATATATTGGCGGTGGCAGTTGCTTGTACTCCACCCGGCTGATTGGGCGCACCAATGGTAACCGCCGGTGGCAAAGAATAACCAGAACCACCCGTTGCCACATTAATCGCCGCTAAGCCAGGGGCCGAAAAAGTTATTGTGGGTAAAGTGCTATAACCAGATCCCCTATTGGTAATGGTGATGCCCGTGACGGTATCTCCAGTCAGCGTTGCGACCGCAGTTGCCTGAGTTCCACCAGTAATATCCGGCGGGGAGATGGTAACCGTTGGGGCCGAAGCGTAGCCAGAACCACCACTTCCAAGAGTAATGGTATCGATACCGGGCGCAGACAAACTTACCACTGGCGCCGAGGTATAACCACTTCCGGCGTTGGTAAGCACAAAGCTGGTAACTTTGTCACCTGTTAATACCGCTGTAGCTGCAGCTCCGGTTCCACCACCACCAGAAAAGAACACCGTGGGTGCCGTTTGATAGCCAGAACCAATGTTCACTGGCGTTACGTTCAGCAAGCCAGGCTGGCTGATGGTAATATTCGGAATATTCAGGTTTGCTATGATGGTGCCGTTATAACCACCAAAATTCGAACTGATGGTGTAAGTATTCCCCTGAATATAACCAGACCCGCCATTCAGTACGGTAACACTGGTAATGGCCCCTAACGCATCTGTGGTGGCGGAGGCGGTTGCTACCGCTCCATTACCACCGGTAATGGTGACAGGAAGTGCTGTTTGGTTGGCTAAATACCCAGTACCACCAACAATTGGGGAATTAATAGTAACAGTAGCGTTTGTATAACCTGTTCCACGATTTGTAATCGTTATACCGGTAACGACTCCTCCCGAAATATTCGCTATGGCGGTTGCCCCGGTTCCATCGCCATTGATGGTAACTGTTGGAATCGAGGTATAACCAGAGCCGCCGTTTGGCACCGAAATTGCCGTTACAAACCCAGTTGACACCGTTGCGGTTGCAGTGGCTGTCGTGGTGGGAACTGTATATGTCTGAGTCAGCAAACCTGTGCTGTATCCAATACCCGAATTTACGTTGTAACTAACCACCTTGCCGGCATCCACACCGGAACCAAGAATTGCCGTTGCGGTTGCTGCGGTGGAAAAACCACTTCCACCGGTAATATTTACGGTAGGTGCACTAACGTAGGCCGAACCGGTCGGAAGGTTGGATGGTGTGGAAATCTTGGCCACGCCGGGGTTGCTGATAACAACCGTTGCGGTATCCACCAATGCCAGAATGCTGGAAGTGGAAGTTTTCGCTCCAGTTAAGGGATTGGTGTAAGTAATGCTATAGCTATTGCCGTTGATGTACCCAGTGCCGCCTAATCCGGTCACGGTAACACTGGTGATATTTCCATTGATATCGGTGTTGGCAATGCCATCAGCCGCAATACCATTCGTGCCGGTAATGGTGATTGGCATATTGGTTCGGCTGGCAGGATACACCCCAGGAGGGGTAACGTTTATTGTTGCATTGGTATAACCAGAACCGGTATTGGTAACCACATAGTTCACAATCTGCCCAGTCTGTGAACCAGAACCCAAAACGGCAATTGCAGTAGCACCAGTTCCATCGCCGCTAATTGTCACAACAGGCGGGGTGTTGTAACCACTCCCTGTAATACCGGTTGTAAGAGAAATAATCTTACCTGCATCAACTCCCGTCCCCAACACCGCACTTGCAGTGGCCGTTGTTCCACTGGTAATCGTACTGATGGGCGAAGTTATAGTAACGGTTGGTGCCGTAGCATACCCCGAGCCTGCATTGGTAATCTTGTAACCCACTACCTGACCGGCAAATGCGCCATTACCAAGAATGGCTACTGCGGTAGCTTGTGTTCCACTGCCACCAGGCGCCGAAATTGTAACAATAGGTGCGGAAAAATAACTGCTACCGGAAAGAATTGGTGTTATCGATGCAACTGTGCCAGCGCTTGCCCCAGTACCCAATACGGCACTTCCGGTGGCACCGGTATAGGTATTACTGATTAATGAAGTACTGTAATTCTGACCGGAAGTTGTCAAGTTATAGCTGATAACTTGGTTTGCAGTAGCACCAGTACCAATGGTTGCGGTTGCCAAGGCACCCGAACCGCCACCGCCATTCACGGTAACAGATGGGGCCACCGAGTATCCTGAACCACTTGCCAAACCGCCGGGTACATCAATCGATTGAAGACCGGGGTTGGAAACACTCACAATAATCGGGTCTAATTCCACCTTAACAGAAGCGGTTCCACTACTTTCGACATACACGGTCGGGGTGGAAGTATAGCCCTGCCCCTGATTGGTGATTGTGTAACTTACCACTTGGCCAGCAGTAGCGCCAGCACCTAAAACCGCGGTGGCAGTTGCGCCTGTTCCGCCGCCACCGGTAATTATTACCCTAGGTGGGGTGATATAACCAGCACCTCTACCACTGTTGACGCTACCAGAGGGAGTAATAGCTGTTACTTTGTTATTTGCATCAATGGATGCAACTGCCGAGGCAAAGGAACCTGCACGAGATAGTGTTATAGTAGGACTCGAGGTATAACCACTTCCGGGACTAGTTATAGTAAGTCCAGTGACCAATCCACCATTAATTGTTGCAGTAGCCGCGGCTCCGGAGCCACCACCACCCGTGAATATGACTGTGGGGGCCACAGTATAACCACTACCAGGATCCGTAATATCGTATCCTATAACCTGACCAAAGGTTGCATTAGTAGAATCGGTATCAATTATCGCCACAGCGGTGGCATTACCACCGTTGACAGCATAACTTTGCGTAGTATTGTAACCGGAACCCAAACTGGAAATTGAAATTCTAGAGATGCTTCCAGAAGCATCTGTAAACGCCGTTCCGCTTGCAACATTAATAACCCCCTGCCCAGTTAAGCTGATGGGGAAAGAAGAGTTTGGCACATAACCAGTACCGCCGTAGGTGGCATCTGGCAGATAGGCATTCTTAACCCCAGTTGAGGTATAATTAGTTCCTAAATTGGTGACGGTATAACTGGTTACTTTTCCTGCGTTTGCGCCTGTACCGAGGTTGCCAGTGGCTGTTGCACCTGAGCCACCACCACCAGATATGGTCACCGTAGGGGCTACGGAATATCCACTGCCTAAATTAGTGGGAGAGATACTTAGAATGCCCGGTTCATCAACGGTTACCGTAGGGGCACTACCGGAATATCCAAAACCAGGGTTTGTTATCGTATAGCTAATAACCTGACCGTTTACAACATTGGGAGTTGCAGTTGCCTGAGAACCATTTCCCCCATTGATGGTGACAGAAGGAGCGCTTGTGCCCGTCAAATAACCACTACCTGGGTTTGTGGGAGTAAGGCTTTCAATGCCAGGGCCACCCAATGAAATTGTTGGTGCAGATGTATATCCCAAACCTGGGCTTTGAACATCAATCCGGATAACCCTACCTTGATTTACAGTGCCAAAAGCCCCTAAAACAGCCGTGGCAGATCCAACAATCGTGGGGTTACCACCATTTATTTGTACTTTTGGTCCAACGAACGCAACACCAGACAAACCAGAGCCAGAACCGGAAGTTCCTGTCTGCTGTACAGCACCATTAACAAAATTTAAACCTCTAAAACTTTCACCAAAAATAACCCTGCTGCCACCTGTTAAAGACCTAGTTTGTACCGTTACACTTCCTCCAGTAAACCCACCACCAATGCTCAAATTGTAGGTTACACCTTCCACATAACCAGACCCACCTTGGTTAAGTGATGCGCCCGTAAAAACACCTGTGGTGGCATCTGTTGTAACAGTAATCGTTCCCCCTAAACCAGTAATGGCTTGTACTTGACCACCACTTCCAGAAACACCACCTAAAGCGACAATATTTAAAATAGAACCACCAGTGAAACCTCTTGCAAGACCCAAATTCGTAATTCTAACATCAATAATATTTCCCGATGCATTAGTGGTTGCCAAGCCAATTGCTGGGACATTTCCAGCACCTGCACCCGTAATACTTACAGGAAACTCTGTGTTCGCTGGGTAACCACTACCAGCATTTTCTATTACCACATCCCCTAAAACACCTAATGTTGTGCCAAAGGCAGTGGGCAGAATAGTAAGTTGAAACGGTGCTTGATTAGCACCTGCAGGACCACCGGTTAGTGCAGTTCCTGAAATTGCAGTTATTACACTGCCTAACTGAATAATATCACCGATTGCTGGTACCGTATTATTGCCTAAGCTTTGGGAAATGGTTATGGTATCGCCAACGCGATAGCCTGAACCACCAGTCAATGACACACTTTCAACACCTGTAAAGTAACCTGTTCCAGATTTATCAACAGGTATTGTGTAAATTTGCCCTACAACGCCTTGTGTAGTTCCATTCCCCAATACCGCATGGGCAGTTGCCTGTTGACCCACATTGGCAGTTGCTGTAGCCGCTGTTCCCACGGTAGCGGCACCGGTTGCCAGATTACCCACATTGGCCGTGGCACTGGCAAGTGTACCCAATTGCAAAAAGCCTGTAGCCTGCTGGCCAAGGTTTGCAACCGCGGTTGCCTGAGTTCCCTGACTTATGGTTGCACTTGCAGTGGTACCTGCCGTGGCTGTGGCAGTTGCTGTGGCACCACCAATAGTGGCCGTTCCAGAGGCCTGTGTGCCATAAACCGCGGAAGCAGTTGCGTTGGAACCCAAGGTTGCAACACCCTGGGCGGTGGTTCCCAATGTGATGGCACCCGCGGTGGCTTGGGTACCCAGGGTAACCGTGGCTGTGGCTTGATTTCCCAAAGTTGAAGTGGCTGTGGCTGTGGTGCCATTTACCGCTACAGCGGTGGCTTGCACACCCATATTGGCGATTGCAGTAGCCCCGCTACCACCACCGCCAGTAAGTACAATACCCGGTGCGGTCTGGAAACCGGCACCCGGATCAACCACCGGCACGGTTAGCACCTGGCCGGTTGTGGAGTTAATGGTGGGGGTGCCCAGTACGGGCATGGTCACATTTTCTGCGAGAACCACTTTGCCATCAAAGGTGATGGCGTTTCCAGAAGTCCTTACCGAGCCGTTTAAATTAATGTTGGCAGTGGAACCAGTACGGAAAGTTACCTTGTAGGGGAATGTGGTAAGCGATTGATCCGCAATGGAAATATTACCGGTACCTGACGCGTTACCATAAATTACAGTTCCAGCCGTGGAGAAGTTGCCAATCACACTGTTGGTTACAACAATATCGTTGGCGCTGAAGCTGTTGTTGATGGCCATGCTCTTGGAAAGGGTGTTCGGCTGCAAGGTAATGGTACCGGATGCCGAGGAAACAAAGCCCGCCAGATTGAAGGCATCGGAAGTAAGCGTGATGGGATTCGCGCCACTAACGCTGATTGCCTGGGAATTGATACCCGCGGAACTGTTGATAACCACACCGTTAAGTGCCTGACCACCGCCCACATCCTGGGCAAAATTAACAATGCCTGTATTACCAGCGGTAATATTCAAATTAGCGGCACCGAAAATAGAACCGTTAAAGGTTACATTTGCCCCGCCAACACCCGGCGCCGAAATCAGCGCATTGGTGGTATCAATCTGCATATTCCTGGAATTGAGATTTACGGAACCGGTAAAATTAATTCCTTTGTTCAGTGTCACAAAGGAAACAGAGGAACCGGCCGAAGGATTCAAAACGATTGGATTCAAGCCAGTTGCATTAAAACTTTGGGTACCGTTGGTGCGGTATAAATCGCCGGTAAGTGTGATGGAACCCAGGCCAGAATTATTAACGGCGGTAATAGTGGTGGCACCTGATGTGGCAGGAGCAACACCCGGGGCAACACCAAACTGGGAAGAAGATCCGATACCTGAAATAGTTACCTGATTGCCTTCAATGGAAAGGGCGCCCAAAACCCCTGAAAGGCCCGCACCAATCAACCCGGTGATGGTCACATTACCGCTCTGGAGGCTACCAGCGGCATCCAAGGTAACCGTTTTCTGGCCAACCGCGTTCAGGGTGCCATTCAGGGTTATGGCACCGGTATTATCCACAGTGTTTGCAGAAGTATCGATCACAACATTGGCACTGACCGAAACCGGACCATTCAAGGTTACACTATTTCCAGTGGAGCTGGAGGTAACTATGCTACCGCCCATGGAAATGCCACCATTACCCGTGATAGCCACGGTATTGATGCCATTAGCATTGCCAAAAGATCCATTGATGCCACCAATCTGGTTGATGGTAACCTTGCCCGATTGGGCATTGATGGTCACATCCTTATTGGTGGAAAGGTTGTTGCTGGTGATAACATTCGTGGAGACATTTCCACCGTTGGTTGAAATATTAAGATCGGATTGATCAAGCTCCAAAACACTGGTACTGAAAGTAACAGCGCCACCCTGGGTGATGAAACTGGTTATGGGAGAAGCCGCGCCCGAAAGAAGAAATGATCTAGCCGCGACACCTGAATAAACTTGGGAACCGGAAGAATTATAATTATTGCCACGAAAATTAATCCTGTTATTGGGCGAGGCAATATCATTGGTAAAACTAGAGATATTTACTGTACCATTAACACCGGCTTGCGATGCATTACCGATGTTGTTGAGTTCAATCAAACCACCAAAAGCTACAAAACTCGAAAGAGCATTATTGAGAATATCTCCACCAACAAAAATATCCCCAATGATGGAAGGATTGCTGCCTCCTTTGGCAGCATCTAAAATTAAACTTTGCTGGGTTGGGCTCGAAATTGTGGAATTTGAAGAGAAAACTATGTTACCAGAATTGCCTGTATTAGTACCAAATGTGGAAATCCGGTTGTAGGTGTTTAAACCAGTGACAGTATTATGCTGACCAAGTTCAACGGGACCACTTAAGTAAACTTGGCCACCCAAGCCTGTTAAACTAGGCGAGCGGCCACCGGTCGCACTGATGTCACCTTTTACGGTAATCTTGCTTGAAGCCGTTACTGAAATAATACCCGCATTAAGATTTCCATTTATATCATCGAGCAACGAGTTGCTTCCTCCGCTTGCAGAAATATCCTCATTAAAAACAATGTTATTACCCACCAAAGTGATGTTTCCGGCATCTGTTTGATTGGCAACACCGGCATTATCTTCGCTGTAGCCCTGTGTGCTTAAAATTCCAAAAGTAATATCCCCACTTGCGGTAACTTTCACGTCACCACTTTTGGAAGGCCCAAAAATATTGTCGCTAACTGTGGATAGATTAAATCCAGACGCATCAAACGTCGTGCAATTTACATCTATACCACCTTGAATATTTCCAAAACCAACAATCTGGAACAGATTAGCCGTCAAAACCCTAAGTTTTCCATTTGAAGTGAAAAGGTCTGTGGAATTTAAAAATATATTACCGGCAGAACCTGCACTTAGAGTTAATTGACTGTCTCCAGTAATAGGTGAATTGCCGAAATCTATATTGGCACCATTGGTATTTCCACCATTCGTAAATATTCCGGTTTCGTTCGAAACTAAAACTCCGCCATTAACTGTGACGGATCCACCGGAAGTATTAATTTGCGCGGGGTTATTAAAACCCAGAAAAATACCAACGCCTTTTAGGTTAACGGTACCACCATTTACGGTGGTGATAGTTCCCCCATCCAGAAAAATGCCTGATGAACCGGTGCCATTTGGAGGTTGTACATTATATGTTCCAACATCAATAATAACATTTCCATTTCCTTGGGTAAAAACAGGGCTGTTAATAATAACATCACATTCAACTCCATTATTGGGTTGGACGTTATTACTTGTGGTTGTAATGCCAATATTAGGAGTATTTATAATGTTTCTTAAATCAAAATTACCAAAATTAAATATAGTTTCAGCATTGTTAATTCCACTATTTGTTGGGCCATTTGGTAATGGCTGAATGCCAATATTAATTAAACCGCCATTAAAAAAATTTGGATTGTTTAAATTTATTTCCCAAGATGTACCACCAGTGGGGTTAACATATGGGAATATAGCAGATGACACAGTTGTAGTGCCAAAATTTCCTGGATTAGCATCATTAAAAAGTTTACCGTCGGTGTATGTACCTGAAGAAGAAATTTTCAGAATTTGACCAGTAATACTAATAGAAGTGTTAATTGTTCCAATATTTGCAGGATTAGGGACATTTTGAGTCAAAATAATACTTAGCTCATTATTTTGATACAGAAAATTATAAGCTGGCGTGATTCTATCTTCCAATCTTAAAACCTCAAATTCTCGAAAGAATTTAGGCTTTTGGATAAAGCGCTTCTTTTTATTTTTCATAATAAAAGGCGAGCAAGAAAGGATTTTTTCCAAAAAGGAAGACTTAGGCATGATAAACCTCAAGGAGGATTAGAAGTACATATTGTCAAATATTGCCATGTATCGCAAATTACCCAAATTACGCAATATCAACAATAAAATACAGGATGATGAATAATAGACGCAACAAAACTTTATTCATAACAACACATTTTAACAGTCGCACATCCCTAAGATCGTGAAAATCGGAAAAATTCATTTATTTTTACAATAGTTGTCATCCTGTTGATAAACATCCATTTGTGAAGGTGTTTATTTACCGATCCGCTTATCCGGGATTTTCGGATTCTAAGGCTTAGATAAAAATCAGAGCATAGATTATTAGTGATTTTTGGTTTTTCCGTTTTTTGCTTACTATTATGTTAATTCTTGCGTATGATGATAAGTCCACTTCCTTTTTATTTAATTTTATTTGCAAATCTGTGAAGGGGATTACCCATGATCTTCCGTCGCCAGTCCAGCTTCAAAAAGAATGTGTTCCGCGCTTTACCAAGGCTTGAGATCTTGGAAGCCCGCTTGGTTCCAGCGGGAGAATTTTCCCTGCACAGCCTGCCTGGGGCGACCAAGGTTATTTATCTGGATTTTGACGGACACACCACAACCGGTACCCGGTGGAACCAAACATATGGTGCGAGCATTATCACAACGCCTTATACTATCGATGGAGATACGTCAGCAAATTTTTCTTCTCAAGAATTAATGAACATACGCGAAATTTGGGAAAGAGTTGCTGAAGATTTCAAGCCATTTAATGTAGATGTAACAACAGAAGACCCCGGAATAGCAGCATTAACCAAATCTAGTACTTCTGACAGCACCTTTGGAACTCGTGTTTGTGTTGGAGGAGATACTTTTAGGTCATTCGGCGTAGTGGGTGTTGCTTACCTTCAATCTTTTTACAATATGGTTGATCGAACAGTTGATACCCCAGTATTTGCATTTACCAATGAATGGGCAAAACTTGGTTACCCGGCAGGTTATGCTTCTGGAACAGCAGAAACCATCTCCCATGAAGTTGGCCACGCTTTGGGTCTTGATCATGATGGACGAGGCAATCAGGAATACTATGGCGGGCATGGATCTGGAGTTACTGGTTGGGGCCCCATCATGGGTAACCCAGATAAAAACCTGACTCAATGGAGCAAAGGTGAATATAACGGATCTACCAACACTGAAGATGATTTGGCAATAATCACCAATCTGGCCACAAATGGTTTTGGTTATAGAAACGACGATTATGGAAGCAGTATTGCGAACGCTTCCAACCTGAATGTACTGAATTTTACTTCCATAAGCACCACAGGAATTATTGAACGCAATACAGATTTGGATTTCTTCCGATTTACTCTTTCTGCACCTGGAAACATTAATATAAACATAAATCCTGTAGATAAAGGTCCAAATCTAGACATTGAGGCAAAGCTATATAATTCTAGCGGGACTGTTTTAGATACTCAAAATCCATCATCTTCCCTAAATGCGACTTTCAACATGCAACTTTCCGCCGGAACCTATTACCTATCCATTGATGGCGTTGGAATGGGTGATCCATTTACCAACCCTCTTAACGCAGGTTACACCGGTTACGGAAGCTTGGGTTTCTATTCAATCACCGGCACCATACCTGGCTCAAGCCAACCTATTATAACTGGCCCCAGCGGAGGACCGGGAGATCCCAATAGCATTAAATCCATTCCTGAGAACTCCACCAGCGTATTTACATTCATTGCCAATAAACCTGTCACTTGGTCTCTTGCCGGCGGGGTTGACCAAACAAAATTTATTATTAACTCAACCACAGGGGCTCTATCATTCGCCAGTAATCCGGATTTTGAGAACCCGGCTGATAGCGATAGAAACAACTCCTATACCGTAATTGTCAAAGCAACCGATTCAAATGGACTTTCCTCCCAGCAAAATTTAACGGTCTCTGTCACAGATGTCTCAGATACTCCACCAGCCATAACTGGGCCAAGCGGGTCTCCCGGGGCAGGCACTTCTAATGCCATCATTAATGAGAATTCAACCAGCGTTTTCACTTTCAGGGCAAATAGACCTGTAACTTGGTCCCTTGCTGGGGGAACTGACCAAGGTCGATTTTCTATAAATGCCTCCACAGGTGCACTGTCTTTTATTGCTGCCCCGGATTTTGAAAACCCCACAGATAACGACCGAAATAACTCTTATAACGTTATCATTAAAGCCACTGATTCCCAAGGAATGTCCAGCATTCAATCCTTAACGGTAAATATAAGGGATATTAGTGAAAATCCGACTAACCCTGGAAACTATCTAGGATCGAAGATTACTTCGGCCATACCCATTGGCTTGGATAATGGCTTTATCTCGGGCTTCCGTGTGGCGTTTAACAACTCCATGCTTCCATCCTCTTTCACCAGTTCTGATATTTTTTTTACCACGCCATTAGGAAACCAAATAATTGCACAAAACCCAATTGTTATCCCTAATTCTGCCAACAAGGAATTTACTTTTTCCCTGTCCACCGTGGCAACCGGGGCAGGCACTTATAATCTTAAAATCGGCCCTGACATTTTGGACTCTTTAGGATTTAAGATGAATCAAGATGGGGATTTGTTTTTAGGTGAAAACCCAGATGATTCGTTCAAGGCTGCCATTGTTAACAAAACTTCGAGCATTAATATTGAAAACACCAGTTTGAAAGACCTTCTGGATAACAATTCGACATCATCACAAATTACTATCAATCAAGACATAATCATAAAAGATTTAAATATAAGCCTTAATTTGTATCATTTAAACCGCTCTGACCTTGTTATTAGGATCAAATCACCCTGGGGACAAATTGTAACTCTTGTTAACCAGAGGGGCGGATCTGGAGATCATTTCTCAAATACTATCTTTGATGACTCGGGTACACTAAGCATTTCAAGCCTTTCTTCTTCAGGAAATGGAAGTGGCACCTATCGCCCAGAAAGCCTTCTTAGTATTTTCAATGGGAAAAATGCTCGTGGGGTTTGGACCCTTACTATCGAAGACAGAGTCAGAGGAAACGCGGGTACTCTTAATTCCTGGAAACTGAATTTTCTTACCGACTCTGTAATATCCAGTTCTTCGATTGCTAACTCTGCTGGTGGAACAGTTTCCTCTTCGGTTTCCAACGCCAAAATAGTTTCTTCCATCCAACAAAGTTCTGTTGCTTTAACCCAGCCGGCTTCTTTTCAAAGTGCATCCTTTAAAACCATAAGCCCAATTGGTTCCTCGCAAACCACCAATCTGCTCAATGCGGTTGCTCAAGCTAATATCGCACCATCTGCGCAGTCTAATGCAGCAAGCCAACCAACTCGCACCGATGCGTTGTTCAGCACTGGCAACCCGTTTTCTCTTTTTAATTTTTAAACCTTACCAAGCACCTTCGCCAATGCCAGCCGGGCTTCGGGGAAGGGTTCCAAAGTTTTTAGGATGACAGGCAGCATACTATTCAGGGGGGCATCATCCGCAGGGGTGGGCTCCCCTTTTTCCTTGCTGGAATTCTTCAACCAATCCAGCGGCTTTTCATTGAATGCAGTAATCTGGGCTCGAAGCACCGCCTGGCCATGTGCCTGCTGAAGCTTCTGAAACCACTGACGAATGCGTTTCGGGCAGCCGGATTTTTTCAGTTGCAACTTCCAGAAATGAAACCTTTTTTCCTCCACCCCGGCAGCACTGGCGGCAATTTCCGGCATGCCACCCGCCTGCACAAACGCAAGCATCTCACGCATTTCCGAATCGGTTGGTGGTTTCATGGCTATTCACTCTTGGCTTCCAAAACACCCAGAAGAACCACATTCACACCATGAGCAGTTCCCTGCCCTGTCGTGGGTTCATGGCTTCTCCCACAAATTCAAAACCAGCGGTAAGTCTGGTGGTTGCATGTTTCAATTTTGGCATGGCATTGGAACTTGCACCTGCAAGCCCCGGCTTTCGTTTTAACACCCAATCTCTGGAACGCATACGAGAAGCTATTAGCCCCGGGTGCGTGGTGGTGCTGATCGCCCGGAATCCCTGCGAGCGCCAAAGCGAGGCTACTGTATTGGATAATGCCTGGCCGATGCCCACACCTTGAAAATCGGGCAGACAAACCGTGCGATGTTCCCTGCGGGTGGGCGGCCCCTTCCCTACAAACGGCAGCCAGGCAGAAAAAGCCACCGGCCTGCCATTCCAGTTGGCCTGAAAACAAACCGCACTGCCTGCGATGGAATTGCTTAAATAGTGATGCCCAGCGAACAAACGCCAAGCCGATGATCGCACCCGAAAGATTTGCAGTTGGATGTCGGGCCGCCGCCGAAGGCACCTCCATTCAAACTGCATGGTTTCCGGGCGATAGGTCCAGTCGGGCTGCAGCCAATCCACAATATCGTGATGGCAGGAAACAGCGACAAAGCGCAGGTTTTTCTGGCGCACCATCTTCGCAAGCGCGGCAGAACCAATCTGGGCCACCGTGCGATCTACCACTGAGGTGAATTCATCGAACACCAGTGGGTCTTCCGGCGATTGGATTTTTCGCGCCAGCGCAAGGGCTAGTTCCACACGAAACTGCTGACCTGTGGAAAGCGCACCAAACGGGCGCAGCCAGGATGGTGGCGAACTAAAACCCACCGAGGTCAGCAGATTGGCAATTTCCAAGATCGATATCCCAGCAGGGAAGGCATCAAGCAGTGATTTGCAACCATCAAATTCCGGCCGACCATGGATAGTATTCCCCCAAATGGATTTGGCCAGAGTACTTTTACCGGAACCTGACGCGCCAAAGATCAAGCCAATGTTCCATGGCTTTTCATCCAAAGGCAGGTGATGTGTGGTGGAAAGTTCGGACCGGGTTTGGGGAGCCAGATCAAACATGCCCCGTACCTGTGCCACACGAGGAGTTTCCAAAATATCGCAACCAAGCTGTACCTGAACTTCCATGGCAATCCTTTCAGGAAATCAATGATTTGCAATTCAACCCGCGGGATTGCAGATCCGATAACAACTCGGATTGCTGTTCCTCGGTTTCACAAGTGACCAAAACCAGAAACTGCCTGGGCAGTGATTCCAATTTTTCGCCATTGGTTTTCAAGGCTTTGTTTGTCTCTTTCGCCGCCTGACCGATGGTGTTCCATAATTCATGAACCGCTTCGGAAGAAGTGGTTGCAAGCTGCCTTAGCTGATCCAGGGTGTTGGCATCCTGCCTGGCAAGACATGCGAGGGGATCCAATGTCAGCAGCAGTGCGTTGGCCTCTGCCGGCGTGACATCCAGTATTTCCACGATCACTTCCTGATCGTCCAGAAGTTCCCTGCGAAGATGACCATCGATCAATTGCAATTTGCCATCGGGAAGTTCAAAGGCAAGCAGGCTGCGCGCAAAACCTATTTCATGCAGGATGCCTTTGAGGGCGGACCGCTGGAAATCGGTGTGGATGCGCGGGTTCAACGGGTGGGCGACCAAGTCGCATGCAAGCACCCTACGGTGTTCGCGAATACGTATGCGGGTGGTGTTGTTCATGAAGGCAGGGTACGAAACAACTGCGCGTCGGGTGCAGGGGGAAATTTGTGGGAAGGGAGGGGTTTGTTATTTGAATATGGAAATAAATCTATGCATGATCATGGTAGAACATATGAAACTTATTTGAGATTAGATATGCCCAACAAATCATGGTTTCATGTTGTGTTAACCTTTTATGGAAACTGGTTACCTGGCGACCCACGCGGATTTCGAACCAAGAAACACAAAAAACACATTGAGGGTGATTATAAAAATCCACCCCCCAAGGATCTTTACAAAGGTTTGTATGAAGCCAGCCTGGATTCATTGAAACAGCCAAAGATGTTGCTTTTACCTTCTCAACAAATCATAGTTGGAAAAGCTTTTTTGGAAACTTTTCAAGCCATGCATATTCCAATTCTGGCGATCGCGGTTTCCCGTACCCATTTGCATATGCAAGCTGAATTTGAAACCAAGCAGGTTCGAAACATCTGTGGAAAGGGAAAAAAGAATAGCTGGCATCGCCTTTGCGAACATAACTGGAAAGGAAAATTATGGGCAAAGGGAGGCAAATATCTGCCTATCAAAGATTATTCGCATCATAAAAACACCCACAATTACCTATTAAAACATGCCTCCGAAAACGCCTGGGTCTGGAAATGGAATAAAACTGGCGGCTGTGTTATCCACATTCCCTCTTAAATGCAAAAAGCCCTAGGGTCGCGACCCTAGGGCTTGTGACCGATGATCCCGATTATTAATAATCATCCGCGTTGACGACTTCGCCGTCCATGCGGTTGGCCAGTTTGCGGATAGAATCCGCAGAGATAGAGACCTTGATGGAACGCACGCTGCCATCGCAAAGGCTGAACTGGCACACGCCGGGGTGGGCGCTGCCAAACCGGTTGGTCACCTGCTCGGTGTTGAATTTAGCCAAAAGCACAGTGGTACCTGCGCCCGCGGGAGTAGAAGAACCCACCTGCCTGCGCGCACCCGTTTTATCACCATTGTAAATTGAGCTGTCGTAATTGATCAGGCCAAACTGGTCAGGTGGCACATGCTTTTCACCCACCAGCAAGGTGTTGGAAAGTCCATCGGTAATATCGCTAATCTTCATGTAGCGAGTGCCTTTGTTGGTTTCCCAATCATTATCGATGATGCCAACGCCGTTGCAGGCAGCCTTGGTCTGAGTGGGGCTGGGTGCCCACCAGTATTCCGCTGTGGAACCCGGGTCACCCGCGTTGATGGCATAATCGCCCAAAGCGCCTGGAACATGGGCGGTGCCGTAAGTTGCAGAATCAGGTATGTCGCCCGACTTGCTCAATCCAGCGGAGGAAGGCGACCTTCGGCCGGGGCAAATATATGCCTTCACGGTGGTTTCACGACCGACCTTGTTTGCGGGATCATAAAAAGCCTTGGTAAAATCCCAAAGCCTGTGAGTGGCATCGCCCTCCATAAATGGAAGAATAAAGACCGCCCAAGTAGCACGGGGGTCGTTTCTGCTGGGGGGAAAATAGCTGTAAGTGCCATGGTAATTTTGAAACGCCAGGCCGATCTGTTTGAGGTTGTTGGAACAGCTCATGCGGGCGGCAGCCTCGCGAACCTTTTGCACGGCCGGCAAAAGTAAGCCAATAAGAATGGCGATGATCGCAATCACCACCAGTAGTTCAATCAGGGTGAAACCCCTGCGCCAAGAATGCTTCATTGAAATAACTCCATAAAGAAATGAAAGAAGATGGATTGAGGGTAATAAAAAAGCCCACGGATTGCAATCCGTGGGCCAGGGAGTTGTTAAGGTATTTACACCTTGATGATGTCTTTAACGGTCATGCCGGAAGGAATCATCGGTAACACATGTTCCTGGAATGGTGTCATCACATCCAGAACATAGGGCCCCTTGCTTTCAATCATCTCGATAAGGGCGCTATCCAAGTCGGCCGGGTCGGAAATACGCTTTGCGCCAACTCGGAAACCCTTGGCGATGGTCACAAAATCGGGGTATGGCGCCTCGTTGAAGCCGGCACCCAGATAGGTGTGGGCACGGTTGCCTTCAAAGAAGCGGTCTTCCCACTGCACCACCATTCCCAAGTGCTGGTTGTTAAGCAGTAGAACCTTCACGGGAATCTTTTCGGTGAAGCAGGTGGCAAGTTCCTGAATGTTCATCAGGAAGCTGCCATCACCATCAATGTCGATAACCGTCTTCAGGGGGTGGGCCACTTGGGCGCCCATGGCCGAGGGAAGGCCAAATCCCATGCTGCCCAGACCACCACTGGTCACCCAGGTGCGTGGCTTATTGAACTTGAAGAACTGTGCCGCAAACATCTGGTGCTGACCCACGCCGGTGGAGACGATGGTATCGTCCAGCATGTTGCGTTCTTTCAGGATCTGATAAAGACGTCTGATGGCATATTGCGGAATGATGGCATCTTCACGAGGTTCGCAGCGCAGCGGTTCCTCTTCACGCCATTTTTCCACCTGACGAATCCACTCCTGATGCCCTGCGGTAAGCGGGGGCGCGCTGGAAGGCCTGGAATCGATCATGCGATTCAGGTCCTGCAATGCCTGGCAAATGTCGCCATGGATCGGCAGATGTGCCTTCTTGTTCTTGTTCAATTCGGAAGGATCAATGTCGATGTGTACAATCTTGCCATGCTTGGCAAACTCGCTTACCTTGCCGGTCACACGGTCATCAAAGCGAACGCCCAATGCCAAAAGCAAGTCTGCCTCATTGATGGCGTAGTTGCTGTAAACGGTGCCGTGCATACCCAGCATATCCAGGGAAAGGAAATGCTCGGCTGGGAATCCGCCAAGGCCAAGCAGAGTCATGGCAACGGGGATTCCTGTCTTCTCGGCAAAGGCGCGAAGATGTTCGGATGCATTGCTGCTTACGATACCACCACCTGCGTAGATGATGGGGCGCTTGGATTGCCTTAGCATTTCCAGCACTTTTTCAAGTTCTTCGCGGGTTGCCTTGCGTTCTGGCTTGTAGCCTGCGAGGTTCATCGGAGGATCATAATCGGGTACGATCATCCTGGTTTGAACATCTTTTGGCACATCCACAATGATTGGACCAGGGCGGCCCGTGGTTGCAATGTGGAAGGCTTCCTTCATAACGCGGGTGATATCTTCGGTTCGCTGGATCAGGTAATGATGCTTAGTGACAGCGCGGCAAACTTCAACAATCGGGGTTTCCTGAAAAGCATCGGTTCCAATCACAGGGGTGGAAACCTGGCCGGTGATGCACATGATGGGGGTGGAATCCAACTTGGCATCCGCAAGCGAGGTTACAAAGTTGGTTGCGCCAGGGCCGGAGGTGGACATGCACACACCCATCTTGCCGGTGGTGCGGGCATAACCCTCTGCAGCAAATGCGCCACCCTGTTCATGGCGGGGCAGAATAGTCCTAAGTTTGTTGGTTACCTTGGTAAGCGATTGATGCAGCGGCATGCTGGCACCACCCGGATACGCAAAGATGGTATCCACGCCATGGTTGATCAGGCACTGAACCAATATATCCGCACCAGACTGAGGTATTCCCTTGGCATTGCTCATGGTAACAACCTTTCAAAAAAGGCTCCTAATTAGAGCTTTTATCTTATCAGGTAACAATATTTATGTAAGGGGAGCAGGAAGAGAAGCTCCTCTAATTATTATAGTAGGGACGCTACATCCGGAATATGGGGGATAAAATTACACAAATTCCACATTTACCGGGTTGGGAATGATTCCCGCCCTGTGCCCCTCTGCCAAAAGCAGCTTTACCGCCTGCCGGCCTCTATCCCCATAATCTACTGTCCAATCGTTCACATACATTCCCACAAACTTGTCCGCAAGAGCATGATCCAAGTCTCTACCATACTTCAGGGCGTATTCCAGGGCTTCCTTGCGATGTTGCAAACCGTAGTGAATGCTCTCGCGGATCAGCCTGCTGACATTCTGGATGATGGCGGGTCCAAGATCCTTCCGGACCACATTACCCCCCAGAGGTAGTGGCAGGCCGGTCTTGTCGTTCCACCATACACCAAGATCCACCACCAAATGCAGGCCCTGATTTTGGAAAGTTAGTTGCCCCTCATGGATAATAAGGCCGGCATCCACCCTGCCGTTGGCTACGGCATCCAGAATCTGGTCAAAAGGGATCACTTCGTAGGAAAAGCCCTTGCCCAAAAGCAGGCTCAGGGAAAGGAACGCCGTGGTCATGGTTCCGGGTACTGCAATTTTCAAAGATTTTAGCTCTTCGATCTTGAATGGCTTTCTAGCAACCACCATGGGGCCGTAACGGTCCCCCATGCTGCACCCCGAGGAAAGCAGGGCGTACCTATCCGTAAGGTGTGCGAATGCATGCAGGCTGACAGCGGAGATTTCCAGTTCGCCCTTAAGGCAGCGGCGGTTCAAAGTCTCTATATCTTGCAATTCATGGCGGAATGCCAGATCGCCGGTTTCGATCTTGTCGTGCGCCAGGGCATAGAACATGAATGCATCATCGGGGTCGGGGCTGTGGCCCACGGTAAGAAGTCGCTTGGTCATGAATCGCTCCGCACAATTAGGATCCACTCTTAGTATAAGAAGCAAAACAGTGCGCCGACCATAAACCTAGCGCTGGCCCACTTTTGCATTGCGACCAAACAACCTGCCGTTTTCTTCCTTACGCCATTGAATCCGCATATTGTCGTCGGTGGTAAGGCCAATGAACATGAAGCACATCTCATTGGTGGTCTGCTCACCAAAGCGGACCCAGGATGGCGGACTGCTGGGGTTGTTGGGATTTGTCGCGGAGTTATCAAAAACGGCCTCAATATCAATCCGCGTGCCGGCCTTCAGCCTCTTGGGTTGGTTCAGGAAATAAATCTCCTGCCAGTTGTAATCCCAATCGTCAATGCGGATGACCTCGTGCTTTTCGCCACCCGGTTCGGTGATGTGCATGACAAACTTCCTGCCCAAAAGATGCATGTGGGGATCCACCGAATGCATCAGGGCATCCTTTGCCAGCCAGACAGTATTCTTCACCGTGAAGTCGGCCTTGTTGGGTGGGATCAAGAGGAAGTTACCCGGGACAATAAGGGGTTGAACAAATCGGTTGACAGGCTGCCTGGCAAAGTAAAGGCCCACCCGGGTGCGATCGCGTTCCTCCTTGCCCGTGCGATGGTAGTGAATCTGCAAGATGAAATCGGAACCCTTGGGAAGAATGTAAGCCGTATCGTTGGGTAAAAACTTGGGTGAAATACCCGGGGCCCAGCCGCCCATCTCGCCGCTGGGGGCAAATCCAACTCCCATGGAAACTGTATAGCCGGGGCCGCTATCGCCCGATTTATCCTTCGGGTTTGCCTTCCAATCGGCTGAAAGCTTCCTGCCCCTGCCCTCAAAGTCCAGAAAATGCAAGGTGTGATGCACCACCCTGCGGTTACCCGGCCTTAGCTCGTAGGCAACCACATATTTATCCTCGGGAAGATTAGTTGGCAAAGCAAAGCAGCGAAACAGATCCTTGCCCTCCGGGCCAATGACCATATCCTGCGGCAATTCCAAGATCAGGTCCGGTTCCCCCAGTTGCCAGCCTTCGGCGAATTGTTTTGGCAGCGGCGCCTGTGCAAAATCACCCTCGGCGCAACCATCCTTTACCCATTGGCGGATCTTTTGTATCTCTTCTTCTTCCAGCTTACGCTCCCCGCGGAAATGATACCCACCGCTGGGCAGCCAGGGTGGCATCTGTTTCTTTTCCACCACCTCCACCAGAAGATCCCTCCAGCGCAGGGCCTGCTGGTAACTGGTAAGAGAAAAAGGTGCGACTTCACCGGGCCGATGGCATGCCTGGCATTTTTCCTGGAGGATTGGCGCAATATCCCGATGATAGGTAACCTTGGAATCGGCGGCCTTTTTCTGGGGCCGCTCGATCGGGCAGCCAACCGCATCGGTGCGGGTTACCTGGATGGGTTTTTGCGCCAGCATCGCATCCATCGCAGCCACCAGATCGCTGCTTTTGGGTGCGGGATTGCGCCGCATCCGCGCGGTCCAGGAATCGTCAATCCTGCCGGAGTACAGGGTTTTTCCCTGCTTATCCAAAAGGAACACCTCCGGGGTGGTCTTCGCGCCCAGGCTATCCGCCAGCACAAATTTGGAATCGTGCAGTATCGGGAATTTCAACCCATACTCGGCCGCTCGTTTTTGCAGTTCCGCGCGATCTTGTTGGTCTGCCATCACCCCGACAAATTGCAAACCTTTGGGCTTGTATTGCTTCTCCAACCGGACCAACTGCGCTGAATACTCCGCGCTAATCGGACAATCAAACTGCAAAAACATCACCACGGTTCCCTTTTCCCCGGCGAGTTTGCCAAGGGCAGACCGTTCTCCCGAAAGCGTGGGCAGTTCCAGTTCCAGGGGGTTTGCACCCATGATCAGCAGTGTGGCAATCCATGGCAGCATGATGGTTCCTCGTGAGGATGTGTGCATGAAAACAACACACCTGTTGAAGGCATCTTACAGGAAATGCATCAGGATTTAGGGGAGGGTTCTTTTTCCGGCTTGGGCTTGGAGATGGGGATAATCTTGCGGGCATTGGTCACCCGCACACCCCCAGTGGGAATATCCAACCCAACCTCAAGGATGGCCCGCGTTGCACCTTCAGGAATTTCCACAGCCTCGACCGAAGCCAGGAAAGGTTCTGCTTTCTGAGTTCAGCAATCTGCCTTGAACTGATAGACCTTGGTGCGGGAATCAAATGGCTCATCACCCTGGTAAGTGACCGCCAAAGACATCTCACCCAGGTAAAGGCCTTCGGGGCCGGTCAGGAATCGCTCGCTGGGTCCACGAGTGCGAAACGCTTTGAACTGCACTGTGGGCGCAAAGGCAGGATCCCAGCTTTCCGGGGTGATGATATCCACGCGGATGACATCACCATCGCGCAGCACTGGCGCTTGGGAACAACCCACCACAACCAAAGCTATGAGAAGCATTCTTTTCATAAGCATATTGTACCAAAAAAGTAGCCCACAGGTTTTAGCCTGTGGGCCGGAAAAATACTCCATCGCCTACGGAACCTGTGGGTCGTTGGTCAAATCTCCGCCCTGTGGGGTTTCCGAGAAGTAGAAATTCTGGTCCGAGATGTTGGAATTAAAAGTTACCACGCTTCCATCCGCCATGCACATGTTGATGCTGGAGCCCATGCCCTGAAGCTTCAACGGGTGCACTTCATCCCAACGCTTGTTGAATTCCGGTGCCTTGTGACACTGGCAGTTCCAAGGCTGGGTCTGGAGGTTTGGATCTGTAGTCCAGCTGGCGTTTGCGGCAATCAGGTTCACATAGCCGTAGCGTGACCAATAGCTACTGGAATAGGTGGAACCATTGATGGTAGCCATATTGGCAGGATTCGAATAACTAGTTACCACGGGTGGCACACCGTAAGCCCATAGAGAAGCACCTTCCAAGGGCAGGCCAGTTGGCCGCTTGGAAACAGAATATTTCTCACCGAACACTGTGGTGTGGGATAGTCCATCCTGAATACTGGTGAACTTCATGCCACTGTCGCCAAAAACCTGCCAGTTGGCAGCGTAGCTGGAAAGCCCCCATCGAGTTCCAGATGTGGCATTTGCCTGGGTAGCCCAGGTCGGCCAGGGGTTGGTGGGGCTACCGGTTGCCCAAGCTGGCACTGTATTTGGCAATGTGATCACACCGTTGTTCATGCTCCAGGTGGGATCCAGCGGATTGTTAAACTGCTTGATGGCCGTGCCGCGCGCGGCATCCTTGCCCAGCCTGAACAGGGCTTCCTGTTCAAGGTAGGGAAGCAAATTGAAAAAGAAGGAATTCTGGTTGGCGATGGGGGCGCCTGGCTGGCCAATGGCACCAAACATGGCCGGGGTAATCTGGTACTGGTCATGGCAGTTGTGCAGGGCCAGACCCAGTTGCTTGAGGTTGTTCTTGGATTGCGTTCGGGCGGAAGCCTCGCGCACCTTCTGCACCGCGGGCAAAAGCAAACCAATAAGAATGGCAATGATCGCAATCACCACCAAAAGTTCAATCAGGGTAAAGGCCTTGCGCTTGGCAGCCTTAAAAATATCGATCATGGAAAACTCCATTACATGGTTCTTGCGTATAAACAAATATTGAAAAATACGGATTGGCAGAGGGTCTTCGCAGGAGCTCATCCTGAGCAGTTCACGAAGCGCCGGTCACGCCGGTCGGATGGTTATCGAATTCAGGAAAAGCCTTGACCAAACGAAGTGGGATCACAGGCCATTGGCTTGGCTTTGAAGAAATTGCAGAGGTAGGAAAACAACTTTCGCATTTCGCGCTAATATCTCTAAACAATTATCACTTTTATATTAGTGCAAGGATGCCGATAATCAACAAAATAATGCGGCTAATAAGGCTAGGAAGTTAGCTTTTTAAACTTATGGATGAATCGCAGGAAGACTTTTTCTAATTTGCCGGGTTCCCTGCATTCCCGCTGCATCCTTAGGTTTAATTCCAACCTGGAGATGCCTGGACCTTTGCCAGACCGACCCAGCAGCATGGTAAACTCGCAACCCTCGGTGGGGTAAAACGCAACCTCTTGCAAGCGGGTATAACCCAAAAGATAAAGATCATGCATTAACAAACGAAACGAGCTTGGCACAAAACACCAGGCATGCAAATCCAAAAACTGACCCTTTTCCCGAATGGCACGAATAGCACTGGTTGCTTCCTGCGCCGTATGAATGTGAGCAAATTGCCCGGTGCTGAAGCTATGCCAGTCGTTCTGGCCGCCCCGCGAAACCACCTGCATGAAATACTCGGCGGCGGTGCCTTCGCTATGAATCCGATTTTTGCCGGCATGGCTGTCTACCACTCGGGCCAAACCCGTCAGCGGGCGGAAATGATCAAAACAATAACGCTTGTCGGGCACCACCAGTGCCAGCACACCGTTGTCATTCAATACGGTTTCACAATCATTTAAAAAGGCAATCAGGTCGGGAGTATGCTCGATCACATGGCAGGCCACAATCCAATCGTAATGATTTTTTTTACCAGTCAGGTCTGCATAGGTCTGGCCGCTCCACAGGTAATCCACTTCTTCGATGGGATGATCCGATTTGTACCCTTGGAACTTTTCCAGCAGCTTTTCCCTGGGTTCGCAATCCACGATTTCCACTTTATACCCAGCCGACTTGGGCAAAACCGGATACGGGCCTGGGCCGATTTCCAGACCCGATCCTTTTGCGTTAATCCAAGGTAAAATCCTGTCGCGTCTCGTCATTCGCCAGTTCCCATTAAAAATTCTTCACCGGCGACTCTAACCAAAGTGCTTGCAAAAACGCAATCTGGAAACAAAAAGGCCCCAGGTTCCAGACCCGGGGCCATCAAGAAAACCTTGGAAGAAATAATCACGACGATACAAACAAACCACCCGTAAACTGCGGGTTTAACACAAACAGACTGTCGGTCTGGCTCAGGCTGTTATTCACCACACTGTAAACGTTGGTAACCGGACCACCACCAGGCCCTGCAGCCGCCACCGCATAATTCTGGTTATCCGTCTGGGCTACTCCCGCTCGAATCGCCCCCGTAAAACCGGGGAACGGGTTGGCCAATATCGTGGTGGGATTGCCGGAACCGGTCTGGTTCAACACCACTCCAAATTTGCTGTTGGTCGACCCGATGATGATATCCGATGTGGCTCCAGCATCCAGGTCTTGCAAGGCTATGCTGAGGCCACCCACGGAAGTACTGTCATTGAACGCAAAGAAGTTGTCCACCACGGTCGGGCTGTTGCCCATGCCGTTCACATCGAACGACCGAATGTTAAATCCGCCATTGCTCGCAGGGGCTGTGACCACTTCCTGACCGGCATTCCCATCCCGGAATCCCGCGGCCACCACCACCCCACCCGTGAACGCCGGGCTGTAGGCAAAGAAATCGTTCAGCGTGGACCCAGTTACCAGGCCAGTCGCACTGCCAGCATACACCTGCACCCGTGAACCACCCGTCGCACCCGCTCCCACGATCACATCGTCGAAACCATCCGCGTTGGTGTCTCCAGCGGCAACATACACGCCACCGGTAAAGTTCGGCGCTCCAAAGGCAAAGAAGTTAGTTTGCAGGGTAACCGCACCTGTGAAAAAATCCACCGCAAATACCTTCACATTCGGCCCACCGCCAGCACCAGCGCCGGTCACTATATCCAAGTTTCCATCGCCATTCACATCGGCCGCCGCTACACACACCCCACCCGTAAAGGCGACATCATATGCAAAGAAACTGGTGTAGGTGCCATCAGGGAAAGTCAGGGTCACCTGCGGGCCACCACCCGCATCCGCTCCCACCACCATGAACTTGTTCAGCACAGGCTGACCTGAAACCATCGGCTGTAATGGGGTTGTTTGCACACCCAGCACCGTCAGCACCGCATCATTCCCGTTTATACCATCGGCACCCTTGTAACTGATGCTGAAGAAGACCGTATTGCCATTCGTGTCCTTCGCGCTCACGGTGGATCCCTCGGGCAGATTCGCGAAGGTGCCCACAATCGCGTTGCCACTGCCGGCCACCGTGTTGTTGATGATGGTTAGCTGGTTGCCCGCTTGCAAACCGCTGGAAACACTGGTCAGATTCAATACCGCATTACCCAGTTTGATTGCGGATCCGGTTTCCAAGTTGCTGGCTATCGTGGCACCCGTGATTGCCACATTGTAATTGGTGGCTGCGCCAAGGGTGATCGCCCCGGTGGTAAGCTTGCCGCTAGGGGTCACATTACCAATCGTGGTGTTCAATGCGCCGATGGTGCCACCCGCGCCGCTAATGGTGCCGTTGGTGAGGGAGGTTGCGGCCGCAATCTTACCGGTAACATTCAGGGTACCGTTGGTGACATTGATGCTGTCACCAGTGGTTGTTGCAGAGGAATCGCCAGACAACGTCAGGGTGCCTACACCTAGAAGTTCAAACGCTCCGGATACACCACCATTGATTACGATCTGTTTTGCAAACGTGCTGGTTGCAGAAGTTGAGTTCAGAATCAACTGAGTTCCATTTAGGATCTGAATTCCACCAGTATTACCGGCTTCGCCGATATTAAATGCGCCACCCGAAACGATGGTTCCACCCAACGTTACCCCGCTGGTTGCGTCACCAGTAATGGTTGCGCCATTGGTCAGCGAAGTGTTACCTGAAAAACTGGTAATGCCAGTATTTTTAAATTCTGGTAAACCCGAAAGTACCGTGGTGCCAATAAAAGCAACACTGTAAGCCTTGGCAGCGGTTGTAAGGCTCTTGCTGATGACCGTATTGCCTAAAAAATCCACACCCGAGGTGGTGTCGGAAATAGTCACGCTTGCAGAGTTCAAATTGTAGAAAACTGAATTAGCTGAATTCACCACGGTCAAGCTTGCAAGAGGTGTTAATCCACCAATCGCAGTGGAACTGCTAGCGACAATATTCCCAGTAGTTTCCAAGGTCAGGTTTTGCGCACCATTGGTATTACCTAAGTTTATATTCCCAGCTTGACCGCCTGCCTTCATCGAAACTGGACCTGCCAAACTAACAGAAACACTATTCAAAGAAATCAGACCATTGGTGGTGGTTAAATTATTGGCCAGGTTCAAATTACCAGCACTATTACCTGTATCAGTGATATCCGTTGCAGCGCTGATATTCGCACCACTTGCAAAGCTGACGGTATTGACGGGGTTGAGAATTTTAAAAATAACTGAGGCCGCGGAGGTTATGGTAGCATCCTTGGAAAAATTAATCGAATTGGTTTGCGCACCAGCTGCAATGATCACCACATCACCATTAGCGGCAGTTGTGGTCAAAGCTTTATTAACAGATACCGTTCCAGTACCACCCGAGCCAATCACGATATCACCTGATGTGGTGGAAACCGTGCCGTTGATGGTCAGGTTACCTGTGCCGGTGGCACTGTAACCCTGAGTAAAATCTGCACCCAGAAGAATATGAGCGCCACCACCAGCGGAAACATTGCCATTAATGACGATGTCGCCGGAAGTGATTGTATCAATCTCGATGTACGAACTACCAGTTGTAATAGCACCAGAGATGGTAATATTACCTGTACCACTAGTTACAGTAATGTCATCAGATATCGTGCTGATCCCAGCAATACTGATGCTACCTGCTCCAGAACTTTCTACATAGACTTCAAATCCATTCGAAATGATATTGCCGGTGACCGTTATGTCGCCATCTACGCTATTCAAGTACATATCAGCATTAGCATTTGTTATTTCAATACCCTTAGAGAAATTGATGGTGCCCGTTCCTGAAGCATCCACAGCCAAAGCAAAACCAGCGCTACCGGTTGCTTTCACCGCATCGGCAAAGTTGATGGACTTTGCGAAATCTGTCGAGGAAAAACCAATACTGATAGATGCCGCAGTAACCGTTCCGTTTGCGGTAAAGCTGGTTTTCCCGGATGCATTCAGCTCATCCAACAAACCGGAAGCGCCCACTGCACCACCGATAGTGATGTCACCGTTAAGCGCCGTAAGGGTCAGGTCGTCGGTGGTTGCATCACCATCAACTTTACCCGTGATAGCGATGGTACCTGTTAGGGTTGTTCTAATTTCTGGAAGTATATCATTCCAAGCCACCAAATTACCTGTAACCAAAGCATTAGCGCCGTTCTGCACATCCACCAAATCTGTAATCTTTGTGGCCTTGGCAGAAGAAGTGGCTTCCGAGGTGAAACCACCCGGCCCAGTGGTGGTTACCGTGTTGTCAAACATCACATCGCCCGCGGTGGACTTCGCATTCACACTGGCCGCGGAAATCGCCCCGCTGACGGAAATGTTCCCAGCAGCATTTAAGCTTACAGAACCCGTAGTGGTAACCGCCGCAATACTTATTGCGGATGCTGTTGCATTCGTTGTGGTTATGGAAAGATTACCGCTTGTTGCAAGGAAGGAATTGGCAAGCGTTACTGTTCCTGATCCAGCGTTGATCGTCAGATTGTTCGCCGCTGGCGTTATAATTCCGGCCGATACATTTCCCGAGGTGCTGTTGATGGACACATCGCCACCCAGGTTCAACGCACTGCCAAAGCTGATGTTGCCCGAACCCGTGGTGATATCACCTGAGCTGGTCAGGTTTACCGAGGAAATGTTCACCGCTCCACCATTGGTGGTGATATCACCCGCCGCTGCTATCGTCATGCTGGAGGTTCCAGCAGAAGCGTTCAGGGTTACACCGCCGGTTCCCTTGGACTTGATCACGCCATTTACATTTAGCACATCCGCATCATTGCTGCCCTGGGTCAGATTGATGGATACCAACTGATCTGCCCCACCCGGCGCATTGCTAAGATCAATTCCCGCGGCACCTACCGTTACGGAATTGAAATTTACCGTGTCATCAAAACCCAGTACCGATATACCAGCGAAGCCAGTAAGACCACCGGTGCCCGTGTTCACCACAATGCTGTTATTGTTCACCGTCAAACCGGTACCACCGCCGGTATTGTTCTGGCTGCCAACCGTGTTGATGGTAATCTGGGACCCATTTACCGAAGTGTTCAGGTCGCTGATGTCTTCAAAATCCGCAAGCTGAATAACAACCTGATTGTTCAACACCGAGATAGTCGCCGGAACAATCCTGTCTTCCAATCCCAGAAGCTCCAGACGGCGGCTGATGGCCCTCTTGGTTCCCTTGCTTTCCTTTTTACCACCGAAAAACTTCCTGAATATGCTCGACATGGGAATCTCCTGAGTTAGATGCACAGTTTCAAATATGCCACGGAATCGACGGATTTATCAAAAACGCTAATACTTTTAGAATTATCTTCCACTTACCATGGCATTACCACCTTCTTATATTATCCATTTTCAGCACCTTTTCTATATTGCCATGGTTTACCGACTCTTTTTATCGACTTGAAATCTTGCCCCTGCACCCAACGCACGCACCCTGCCTACACTTCAGCCATGCATCCTTCCCAACTTTTGGCCTGTGCCTTTGATCCGGCGCGCATCCTGCAATTGCAGGGGTTTTCACCTGACCCATGGCAGTGTGAACTATTGCTTTCAGCGCCCGCGTACACCCTTTTGAACTGTTCGCGCCAGGTGGGAAAATCCACCGTGGTTGCAGCGCTGGCACTGCACCAAGCGCTTTTCTTCCCCAATGCCCTGGTGCTGTTACTTTCCCCTTCGCTAAGGCAATCATCCGAGATCTTCCGCAAGCTGGTTTCCCAGTACGAACCATTCCGCGCTGCGGTGCCCTGCAAGCGGCAGACAAAATCCCTGCTGGAACTGCATAACGGCGCACGCGTGCTTTCTTTGCCCGGCAAAGAGCAGTTCCTGCGTTCGTTTGGCGGGGTGACACTTCTTATTTTGGATGAAGCAGCACGCATACCCGATGCGCTGTACCATTCGGTACGGCCCATGCTTGCTGTCAGCGGTGGTAACCTGATCGCACTTTCCACACCGTTCGGCAAACGGGGCTGGTTTCACGATGCCTGGATCGGCAAGGAACCCTGGCGCCGCATTGAAATACCCTGGAACCTGTGCCCCCGCATAAGCCCCGCGTTTATCCATTCAGAAATCGCATCCATGGGGCAGGCCTGGGTGAACCAGGAATATTGCTGCTCGTTCCATCAGGGTAAGGGGTTGGTGTTCGCCGACTTTGAACTGGCCATTCATGATCTGCCATTTTCCAACCGGGGAAAGCTGGTGGGTGGAATCGACTTCGGCTGGAACAACCCCTTCGCGGCCATTTGGGGTCATCTGGATCAGGACGATGTGCTTTGGATTTTCGGCGAAGTGTATGAAAGGCAAACACTGGTGGATGATCTGGCCCAAAGGCTGCCCAAAGGCACAACTTGGTATGCGGATCCTTCCGGCCCGGCGGAAATTGCCGCTCTTCGCCGCAAAGGACTCAACATAAGGCCCGGCAACAACAGCCTGCGCACCGGAATTGCGCTGGTTAGCTCGCGTATTCGCACCGGCAAGCTTCGCATCCTTCGTTCTGGCTGCCCCAACCTGATTCGCGAATCCGCCCTGTACCGCTACGAAGTTGAGGGGTCGGAAAAACCAGTGGACCGCGACAACCATGCTCTGGCGGCGTTGCGCTATCTGGTGGCCAGCCTCGAACCGCCCGCCAAGCCTGCCACCACACCTGCACCCGCAAACACCACTCTGCTACATTTCCCCAACCCATGGAGGAGAATCACATGAGAAAGCTTCTTGCCCAGCTATGGAAACGCTGGTTCCGTGCCACGCCAACCCGCTGGAAATACTGGGGCACACCCGGCGCCGGTGGATCTTTTTTACCGGCACCTGCCAACCCCACCGACCACGAACTGCTTACCGAACTGAAGGGCACGGTTTATGCCTGCGCGATGCTGAATGCTTCGGTTTGCGCATCGTACCCGCCCCGCCTTTACTATCGCGGTAGCCGGCCACCCTTCCCCACCCGCGCAGCCACCGGCAAGAACATCACCGGTATCCATGAGGTATTGGAGCATCCGCTTCTAGAACTGCTTCGGCAGGTGAACCCCGTGCATAACGCCCACGACCTTTGGGAACTGACCGCGTTCGACCAGGAGATTTTCGGCACCTCGTACTGGCTGGTGGAAGAGGACCCCAAAACCGGCCTGCCCGCGCAAATATGGCCGTTGCCGGCACACAGGGTGCGACCCAGGCGCGAAGCGGAATCCCGCAACCCCGTGGACTACTACGAACTGCGCCGGCACCAGCGCACCGAAAAATTGAAACCCGAACGGGTGGTTCATTTTCGCCTGCCCGACCCGAGGGACCCGTACGGCCCCGGGCTTTCCCCACTGCGGGCGTGCTTTGAATCGGCGCAGTTGCAATCCATCTTCCTGGCCACCAAACGCAGCCTGTGGGAAAATTGCGCCACGCCGGGGGTTATCCTCAGCCCGGAATTTCCACTGGGGGAGGAAGAACGCGAGCGCCTGGAAATCCAGTGGAACAACCGTTTTCGCCATTCCGGCAATGGCAGGGTACTGGTCGCGGAACAGGGGATGAAAGTTCAAACATTGAAAGCATCGCTGGCGGATGCGGCGGCCCTTGCCGAGGCGGGCGCCACCCGCGATGACATTGCCAACGCCTTCGGGGTGCCCCTGGCTTTCCTGACCCGCGAAACCAATCTGGCAAACCTGCAGGCCGCCGAGCATCAGCATCTTTCCAAGGCCATACGCCCACGCCTGCGCCGCCGGGATGAAAAACTGAACGAACAACTGATTCCTTGGTACGACACCACCGGCAAACTTTTCCTGGCCACGCCCGACCCCGTGCAGATCGATCGCGAGTTCACCCTGAAGCAGGAGGAACTCGACCTGCGCTACGGCGTACGCACCCCGGAGGAAATCCGCCAACGGCGATAAGACTTCCGAGCGGGGGGTGTGAACCCCCCGGTGGTTTTTTAAACGATAACGAATAGAACCGGGGGGTTGACACCCCCCGCTCAGGAAAAATTCTTATTTACCTAATCTCAAATTCCTAGGAAGATCACAGATCTTCTTTTTAGAAAGGATTTCACCTGCCCAATCACTGGCTCTTAACCTGGACCACCTACGGCACCTGGCTACCCGGCGATGCAAGGGGGTTTGTCTCTGGTATTCGCGACGAAAACGGTCAGCGGCATCATCACAACCAACCGCAACAACCCTATCCCGCGGATATTCCAGCTTTGGAAAATTATTCCCGAAGCCAGATGAAGGGGCCCATGATTTTGCTTACCACCGCCCAGGCAAAGTTGCTGCATCCCCAGTTTCTTGAAACCGCCAGTCACCAAAATTATGCGCTTCATGCCGTTGCCATCATGGCAAACCATATTCATCTGGTCTGTAGCGCCATGGATGAACACAAGGCCTCCACTCTTTTAAAGTACTTCAAAAGTTATGGTTCGAGATGCCTGAACAACGCCTTTGGTGAAAGACGCTGGTGGACAGTTTCCGGTTCTGTCAGGCGTTTACCCGACACACGGGCGTTGGAAAACGCCATTGGGTATGTGATGCGCCAACATAAGCCACTATTGGTGTGGAGAAACGAAGAACCCGATTGAAAACATTTCTTCTCTGAGCGGGGGGTGTGAACCCCCCGGTGGTTTTTTACACGATAACGAATAGAACCGGGGGGTTCATACCCCCCGCTCGGAAAACAATCTTCACACCCCCGCTCATGTCAAAATTAAACCAAATAATTCCCTGCTGACCTGCACCTGATGGCGAACCCTTGTTAATGTACACTTGTACAGTAAAGGAGATCGCCCCATGTCACAGCTTTCCACCCATTGCATCCATTGCGAGCTTCAGCCCGCCGCTTTGCCTTCCTCGCTTTGTGTTCGCTGCAAATCTTTCTCAGGCATTCGCAGACTCTACCTGCGCAGGCGGGGATGGACTCAGCGCTGGGAAACACATCTGCTGAAACTCACCCGGCGGGCACAGCAGCAATTGCCTCTTTTCCCTCATTAAACATTACCCACCAAGGATGAACAACATGAGCAAGCAACCTGATTGCATGGAAGAAGATGTGGACCCTTTCTGGAATACCCGGCCTGTGGTGGATGAACTTTCTCTGCGCGAGCCGGACATGGACCTGCTGGCCACGGTACGCTGCCCCATTTGCCATTTCCCCCTGATAGCGGCAATGGGCAACCGTGGCCCCAGATTTTACTGCGGCTGCGAAGATCGCCAATCCAACTAACCGGAGAACCACCATGCAGATGACCCGAGGCCCGTTCAATCTACCCATGACATCGCCCCAGGCATTTCGGCTGGAGGCGATCTTGAAAT
>Ga0255167_1000006_pt1 | contig 173175 bp, 232 predicted proteins | sample Atl_Miss_RepA_8d_FD_183177 | JGI IMG/M metagenome (GOLD analysis project Ga0255167, IMG submission 183177) | Freshwater microbial communities from Altamaha River, Georgia, United States - Atl_Miss_RepA_8d | ecosystem: Environmental > Aquatic > Freshwater > River | place: USA: Georgia... | reverse complement strand
ATTGCGTTAATATATTCTGCTAGTGCTTCGTTAGTGGTGCTGTAGGAACTGATATTCAATAACAGAGGATATCTTTTAGTTATCTCTTCAATTTCCTTGCGATACTTAGTAATTAACTGACTGGGGTCTCCCACCTGGGAATTTATACCATACCGCTTAAATAGATACTGCTGAGCACTTTCTACACGACTGTTAACGGCACGTACATCCCGAAAAATATTAAAAAATTGTACATAGGGACTACGAGCATCAATCAGCGCAATAGCATCATTATGCTTGAAAACTTCTTTAAAGTCAATGGCCGACTTAACCATACCCATCACAGTGTCCTTGTTCACTTCGGACAATTTTTCCCGAACAAATTGGTCTATGTTTATCCAATTTTTTTGACTTTCCACAGTCTTAAGATCAGCCTTTCTTACTCCAAAAATCTGACCTGTGAAGATGTCAGCCTTTACCAAATAATCTTTAAGATCCTTGGCATCATCAAATACACCCTGTGCCTGGTAACCAACTAGAGGCACATAGTAAAAGGGCTGTGACTTGTCGTAGCTGGTAAGTTTACCAGCATCAGCCCAGACATATTTTTTCTGATGACTGTATCCTCCACGTACACTACGCTCTTCCAGACTGAGCAGAGTAACGTTTTGACCTAGGCCCGTGCTAGCACGTGGTTTTTTGTCTAGATCGTCAATGTCAAACATTTGCTCGGCAGGAGGATTTTCTAGATACTGCCAGAACTCATCTAGTTTCATTGGCTGGCTATGATCCTTGGCTTCAATGACATAGACCACTACATTATGTTCGCCCTGGGGGATTATACTATGTCTACGATAATGATGTTTAGTACGCTCCAATCCACCCAGTTTGGATTTGTTTACTACAAAATGAGTAACTGTGCTGGCAAGGATTTCCCAGAACATCAGTTGGTCTGGTGTGTTGGGTTTATATTCTTTATGGGGCTTGCGACTCTGACAGGTGTCCATACCACGTGATCTGCTAAAACTTTTAATAACAATATTAAAATTAGCAGCAAGATCATCAACGTAGGGGCGAAAACGATGGACACTGACATAACTAGATTGTTGGGCATTAATTAATTTAAAACCACTGTCAGCTATGTATTGTTGCACTGCGGGACGCCAGAGCAGGTGATGGCTACGTTCAATAAGGTAGTAGCTACGTTTCCAGAGGTTGTCAATTTTGTCAGCTTCTTCTGCCACCTTGACAGTGAGCTGAGCCTTGAGTTTTTCTAACTTGCTCTTGATAGCCAGAATAGTCTGCGGAACATAGCTAAGACCTTCACGGCTGGCCTGAAAATCCAGTTCGCCAATGTCAAACTCCATAACAAGACCGCATTCTAGAAGTTTAGCTAGATCACCAAGTCCTTTGTCTGCATTAGGTACAGAGATTGGATACTCAATGTTACCCATAATAGCCACACTGTCGCCGTGCCGCGACTTGGAGGAAGTATGCACACCGGGAATGATATCCTGATCAAGGTATTCTGGTTCGCTAAATGTAAAACCTTCACAACCTGAAATTATGGGACGTAGTTTAAAGTAACGATAGACAAAGATAGCCTCCTGACGAAAACGATCAAAGTCCGAACGATCGTTTACGCTAAACTTAACCTCAACACCGTTGGGCTCGTCACTGGCATCCTGCATCATCAGGGCAATACTGGGCACACCTTGATCATTGATAAAGGCAGTATAGATGCCACGCTGACCATTCTGCACCGCGGTCACAGTGAAGTTGTCAGTGTAGCTAAAGGGACTCTTGCTACCCAGACCAAGAGCACCAATAAAATCATTACTTTCGGTCTTGGTGCTTTCAAAGTAGGTGGTGTAGATGTTGGTGACCTGCTCGTGGCTAAGGCCTGTGCCGTAGTCACGAATGCTGAACCAGGGTTCTAGCGCATTAGGAAGATGGACGTCAAAAGGTAGATCACCACGCTGAGCAGCCACGTGGCTGTCCACAGCATTGCACGATAGCTCTCGTATAATTGCACGAATTTTGTTGGCATAAAGACCTGACGAAAGAATGTTAAAAGCTTTTGCACTGTTACGGATACGGAATTCCCCTATCTCGTTAACATTGCTTACCACTGCCTGTTCTTGGGGTGCATTATTGATAATCATTAATTTACTTCCAGTTCTTTAATTTGATTATAGAGTTTGTTACGCTGTTCATCAATACGAGCGTTAGTTTCTTCATCAAAGCAACCAGCCTGCTCATCCAGCATAACAAGTTCTTCGTAGAGACAATCCAGTAAAGTTTTATTCATATTATTTACGATCCATAATGTAGGTAAATAACACAAATTTTGCACGATTAAGAAGTTGACGCTGATCCTCAATTATATTAAAGTCAGGCTGTTCAAAAGCCATCATCTCCTGTGCGTCGCTCATCATACCAGCAACAACCATCTCAGGACCAGAAAGTCGAAAAGTAATACTAGACTCCACTGCTTCGCGCATCTGCGCTTCAGTGCAACCGTACATCGAAACTTCGCGGATTTCTTGGGTAGTAAGGCCTTGGAATGCTGTTCTCATTTTTTAGCTCCTTGTTAATTACTATACCGCTATTATAGTGGAATTAGGAATTAATGTCAACCAAAAGTTCAAGCTCAGCCCAGGCTTCTTCAAAGGTGTCAAAGCCGCAAGCGTCGTAATCTGTTGCAAAATATACAACACAAAAAGGACCGTTCCCAGGGCTTGCTTCTCTGTCCACGCTGACATAGCCCACGTCGGGTATTGCTTTAATTATACGCTCTGACATTTTGCGCTCCTTATTAGTTACTATACCGCTATTATAACCAATTTGGAGGTTAATGTCAACCAGATTCTTTATTGCTAGGCTAACAACTAAGTTGCTTAATTGTTAACTGATTCCTTTTTAATTGCAAAGCGATAAAGTGCATCACATTCAGTAATAAACTGTTCGCCAACATCTAGACTCACATAATCCACACCCTGCATACCTTGCTCTGTGTAGGAAACATCCAGTATGGCATCAGGACTGAAACCAAAAGTTTTTTCCATACAGGTCAGGAATGTGTGTTTCCAAAAAATATCAGAATAAATTAAGCCATCGCGATCAACGTTCCAATCTTTAGGATCAAAGTAGGCACGAAGTTCACCGTAGCTACTATCATCGCTAATACTAGCTAATACCACACGGTTGATTTTTACAGTTTTTTTTGTCTCGGACCAATAACCTTTACCATCTGTTTTTGTTATAAAATTTACCCGGCGATCAAATTTCATATATACTCCTGTTTAATTTATTTTTAAAAGTGTTTAAATTTTACTCTTTAATAGCTGCCAGGCGTTCTTTAATTTCCAGATAAAAAGTATGGTACTTGGCGATACGGGCAATGTCTTTTTCTGTTACGCCCTTGAGGCGGCGGATATCGCTGTTGTGTCTAAGGTCTGCTGATTTGACACGCATAGCATCTTTGTTTGCGAATATTCTTTCCTTGTACTCATCTAGAGTTTCCCCAGGAACTTTGGTAAGTGCCCTTACACCAGCAATGACTCTTTCTGTCATACCAGCTTCACGAAGGTCTGTGTAGGTGGTGCTGGTGTCTTCCACTACATCGTGCATAAGTGCCATTGCCATTAATTCTTCGTCATCGCTTTTTAGATAGTGCATAACTTTAAGCGGATGCAGAATGTATGGTGCGCCACCTTTATCAAAATGTCCGTGATGGGCATTAGTGGCAATTAGTAGTGCTTTATCTAACAATTCGCCTCGTTTCATTTTAGGCTCCTTCTTCACTGTAATTACAGTCTAGCAAAAAGGCACCATTTTGTCAACTATGTCCTGAGCCGTCTTTATGGGCAAAGTAACCCCAGATAACTATTAACAAAAATATAACAAATATCCAGATCATTTGTTGCTCCTATAGCAAGAAGTATTTTACTAGAGGTAATACTGTATAAATTGCTAACAGAGTTGCATTAATTACAATTAAACTCCATTCACGCCAGATAATACTTACAGCCAGCCAGGCCACGCTGCCTATACTAAGCAAAATGGGACTGGCGGGGTAGATATTCAGTGCCGTACATACTGCGCCCACAATAGTAATAAATGTTGCAAACCATTTAAGATAAAATACTATGTTGTTTTTCATATAACCTTTTTCTAATTTAATACCAGTAGTCTACAGTTTTTGGTAGAAAAAGTCAAGTAATATTACCAGTTTACTGCCTAAATTGCAGATTTGTAATTAAACGGTAATATGCCTGTGTTTAAATATTTTTGTGCAATGCACATTAAATGGAGATTATATATGAAAAAGTTTTTATTGGTATTGTTTTCCTCACTAGCTATATCCGCTGAGGCAGCAGACCTAACTGGAGCAGGTGCTACCTTTCCCTATCCAATATATTCTAAATGGGCCGAGGCTTATAAAGCTTCAACTGGTATTGGATTAAATTATCAATCAATTGGTTCAGGTGGCGGTATTCGTCAAATCAAAGCCAAGACAGTTGATTTTGGTGCCAGTGATATGCCACTAAAGCCTGAGGAATTAGATAAAGAAGGACTTGTACAGTTCCCTGCCATCATAGGAGGCGTAGTGCCTGTGTTTAATCTAGATGGAGTACAACCTGGACAACTTAAACTAACCAGCGATGTCATTGCTAATATACATCTAGGTAAGATTACAAAATGGAATGACAAAGCAATTGCTGATTTGAATCCTGGTGTTAATCTACCTGCAATCAATATTACAGTTATTCATCGTGCAGATGGATCGGGCACAACATTTATTTGGACAAACTATCTAAGTAAAGTTAATGCCGAATTTCAAAAGGCCATTGGTGAGGGCACCGCAGTTAAATGGCCAGTGGGCGTAGGCGGCAAAGGTAACGAAGGCGTGGCAGCTAACGTTCAACGTGTTAAAGGTTCGTTTGGTTATGTTGAATATGCCTTTGCTAAAAAAAATAAAATTGCCTATGCACAATTAAAAAATCGTGATGGTAATTTTGTACAACCAGATGATAGTACATTTAAAGCGGCAGCAGCTAATGCAGACTGGGCTAATGCTCCAGGAATGTATTTGTTGCTAACAGATCAAAAAGGTAAGGATGCTTGGCCAGCTACAGGTGCAAGTTTTATTTTAATGCACAAGCAACAAACTGATGCACTAACAGGTCGTGCAATTCTTAAATTCTTTGACTGGAGTTATAAGAACGGTGCTAAGATGAGTGAAGAGCTAGAGTATGTTCACTTGCCACAGTCAGTTATCAAGTTAGTACAGGATAACTGGAAAAAGGATCTTAAAGGTCCAGACAATACAACAATTTGGAAATAAGGAAAAAAATGAAAAAATTAACAACACTAGCTCTGGCCTTTAGTCTTGCATTTTGTGTACCAGCCTATGCAGACGATTACCTTGATACTTTAAAAATTTTAAAGGACAAAGGTATATTGACGCAGAGTGAATATGACAGTAAAGTACAAGCTCACGAAGAACGAGCAGAAAACCGTAAGTTCATAGAACAAAGAATAGACAAGGATGTCAGCGAATCAAACAAATATAGAATCGCAAGAGTCAACGACGGCGCAGTCACAGAAAACGGAATCGGTCTCAAAAGCAAAGATGGCAACAATACCATTCAGCTTACAGGTCGACTACATATGGACTATCGTCAATACTCCCCGACTTACGGTGCAGGTCAAACCACGGATTCGTATCAGGACCTAGCAGAAATGCGCCGCGCACGTTTTGGAGTGCGTGGACAATTTGCCAAAGACTTCAAATACGAACTAGTTGGTAACTTTGGTAACGATGTAGGTGCAGCTAGTTCGTCAACTAATATGGACGTAGCCTGGGTCAACTATGCTGCTAATCCAGAACTACAATACCAATTTGGTTTGTTCAAGATGCCATTCAGTCTTGAACAACTACAAAGTTCTAACAACATTGATATGATGGAACGCAGCCTAGTTGGTCAAGCGGAAGGCGAACTAATTCCCGCAAAAGAAACTGGATTTATGCTACACGGTGTACCAAAAACTGGATTAACTTACGCTCTAGCAGTAAGTCGTGGTCGTGGCAACAAAGATGCTGTATCAGATGGTCTAGACTATATTGGTCGTGTTACTACTAACATTGCTGATCTTACTGGCAGTAAGACGTATGTTGCTCATTTGGGTGCTGCTTACAGTACAGGTGAGATAAAAGGTGGTGTAACACCTGCTAGTGCTAGGACAGAATCACGCTCACAAAATGCCTGGTTTACTGGTCCAGCACTCGGTGGCATCACTACAAGAACACGTCAAGGTCTAGAAGCTGCATTTGCCTATAACGCATTCAAAGTACAAGCAGAACAATTTAATTTTAAATATGATCCTACAACAGGTGCAGATAAGGAAATTAAAGGTTACTATGTATTGGCTGTGTACAACCTGACAGGCGAAGGTTATAACTACAAGGATGGAGTGTTCGGTGCAGTTAAACCCAACAATCCTCTAGACAAAGGTGGTCGCGGTGCCTGGCAAATAGGTGTACGTTTAAGCGAGTTTGATGCTAGCGACATCACCGTAGCTACAGGTAAATCAAATCGTGCTACAGCTATTACCTACGGTCTAACTTGGTTCGCTACTGATAATATGAGATTTATGCTTAACTATGTTGACACGCAGTTTGATCAACTTGTAGGCTCTGCAGGTGGTCGAGTAACTGGTGATCGAGCCATAATGTTTAGAAGTCAATTGAACTTCTAATTAAAAAAGCTCCGAAAGGGGCTTTTTTATTGACTATGTAATGGATTTGTAATTTGGTAAACCTTAAATATTTGTATGAACAAAACTTATCGTAGTATTTTTATTAGTGATGTTCACCTAGGTACTAAAGATTGTAAAGCTGAAGCACTCAATAATTTTTTGAAACATAACACCTGTGAAACTCTTTATCTAGTAGGTGACATTATAGATGCTTGGAAAATCAAGCAAAACAAATGGCGTTGGAAACAAAGCCACACCAACGTTGTTCGACGTATTTTAGGTCACGCAAAGCGTGACACAAGAGTTGTGTATATAATTGGTAACCACGATGAATTTTTAAGACCCTTTTTGCAGTATAATTTAAATTTTGGAATGGTGGAATTACATAATCAATTTGAACATATTGGTGTTGATGGGAAGCATTATCTAGTTACACACGGCGACCTATTTGATGGTATTACTAGACTAGCCCCCTGGTTAACTTTATTGGGAGATCGTGCATATGATTTTGTATTGGGACTTAATTCACGATTCAACTGGATACGTCATCGCCTTGGTTTTGGTTATTGGAGTCTTAGTCTATATCTTAAAGGAAGAGTTAAGAAAGCGGTAGACTTTATATTTCAATTTGAAAAGAATCTAGCCGCATACTGTAAAAAACGTGGATTTGATGGTGTTATATGTGGGCACATACATCACGCAGAGATCAAGAACATAGACGGTGTTGTGTATATGAATGACGGTGACTGGGTGGAATCAATGACTGCTCTAGTAGAACATCACAATGGCACTTGGGAAATAGTAACTTGGACACAGGAGCAAGATGATGTGGTTGATGATATTGATAGCGGTACACGTAAACGATCCAAAGGACGTTCCCGCAAAACTAACTCTGGAATTTCCTGATCAGACAACGTGCGAACAAAGTTTAAAATCAATGAGTTATTGGGTAAAGTTTGAATCATTTAAAATTGACGGAAAGTGTTTTAAAAATGAGATTAAAAGATAAAATTACAATTGTGATTCCCTGTTATAACGAGGAAAAGTATATCGGGCATCTACTTAACGATCTTAGAAAACAGGAAATAGGTTCAACTAGAATTATTATTGCTGATTACTCTACTGATAATACAAGACAGATTATACAAAATAACAGTTTCTTTTTAAACATTGAAATTATTGATGGTGGGCCTGTTTCTGTAGCAAGAAATAATGGAGCAAGACTAGTAAACACACCCTATATATTATTTATTGACTCGGATGTGAGATTTTTCGATAATTATGCTATTCGTGACGCAGTAGAACAACTAGAAAATAATAATTTAGATTTAGTTGGATTAAAAATTAGATGTTATGACGATGATGTAAGAGCAGCTATTGGATTTATGATTTTTAATGGTATTAATGACGTTTTAAAATATTTTAGTCCTTTTGCTGTGGGTGCATTTATGTTGACCCGTAGAGACAAGTTTGAAGAATATGGAGGGTTCCCTGAGAAATTTGCCACTTCAGAAGATTTCTTCTTGTCAAGAATGTATCATCCTAAGAAGTTTAAAATTGTTGATCATTATTTTGGACAGGATTCCCGTAGGTTTAAAAAGATGGGATACCTAGGTATGGCTTGGTATTTGATTAAAAATTTTATAAATCGTAATAACACAAAGTATTGGGATAACAATAATTCTAAATATTGGAGTTGAAATCGGGTGTGTTGATAGAGCGCCGCTGGAACTCGTAACCAGCAAAAAGCCCCTTGCGGGGCTTAATTTTTTATTAACGATTTGCGATGTACATTGTGATTTCGAAACCAAAACGCATATCTTGTGCTGCTGGTGTTGTCCAAGCCATTTTCATTCTCCTTGATAAAAATTGACATACTGTCTCTGTATGTATCCCAATTATAACTAAAAATTCCCAAGATTCATATCCAGTGAATCATTATTTTATACTAAGTGATTTCATTAGCATATGATCCAAAAGTTCTTAACACTAGTTTTAGAACTATAAATATTTCTACCTAGAATCTAACATAGGTGATCAATGAACCGATATGACGAACTCGAAAAACTAATTAAAAAATTTACTAGATCAATACCCGACACTGAAGAATATACTAAAAGACTTGAAGAAGAACTAGAGATAATAGCTAAACTGGGATTTGCCAAACATTTTTTACGTGTAAGAGAAATACTAGACCTAACACAAGACATACCACATATAACTCGTGGCTCAGCAGGCAGCAGTTTAATCTGTTACGTGATGGGCATCAGTGATGTAGATCCCATAAAAGAACGTATACCCCTTTCACGTTTTATGAATCCCAAGAGGGACGATCTACCCGACATTGATCTTGACTTTCCGCATTATCAACAAGAAACTGTAATGAACAGAATCTTCCGCCGCTGGCCCGGTCAGAGTGCCCGTGTAAGTAACTATGTCACCTACAAAGAAAAATCAGCAAGACGCGAAGCTGCCAAACGCTACGGCGCCAAGGGTAAACTCAAACGTAATTTTAAACTATCAGACGTTGTGGCAGAAGAATACGTTGATGAAGCAGAACGTCTAGCAGATAAACTACTAGGCAAAAAACGATGTATCTCTAAACACTGTGGCGGCATACTGATATTTGATCGTAGTGTACCTAAAAGTTTAATCAACGGTGAGAATCAGATACTACTAGACAAATATGAGATAGAAGATCTTGAGCATTTTAAAATAGACATATTATCCAACCGTGGACTTAGTCAGCTCTGGGAAATAGAGCAACGTGACCTCTTGGATTATCCTGAAACAGATGACAAAACCTCAGCTCTATTAAGTCGTGGAGACATACTGGGTGTTACGCAGGCAGAAAGTCCTGCTATGAAAAGATTATTTAGAGCCATACGTCCCACTAGTCGTGCCGACTGCGTATTGGCCACAGCACTAATAAGACCAGTGGCCACACAAGGCCGCCGCCGAGCCAGTGCCTTCCAGGACTGGACAAAAGATAACCTATCAGAAACTATTGTCTTTGAAGATGATGCCATTGAACTAATAGGACAGATACTAGGTTGTGATCAGTATGAAGCTGATATGTGGCGTCGTGCATTTGCAAAAAAGAATGAAGAAAAAATGTTTGAGTTTATGCAGTTAGTGGGTGATCATCCAAGACGAGATGATGTACTACTAGCACTACGAGAACTCAGTCACTTCGGACTTTGCCGAGCACACGCCATAAATCTAGGCAGACTTATCTGGGCCTTGGCCTACCAAAAAGCTCATAACCCAGAAAAGTTTTGGCAAGCTGCACTCAAACACTGCCAGGGTAGTTACGCACACTGGGTCTACTGGCAGGAAGCCAAATTAGCTGGCGCAGTTCCCTCATTGGGAGAAGGTGGCGAGGTAAGTGATCTCATTGAACAGGGACGTTGGCGTTCTTCAAGATTTATACCAGCCTGTCAGGAAATACGCAAGCCCGGCCAGGTGGAGTTTTGTGGTCTAGTGGCTAACTATCGTGTGTTTAAATCAGGAGCGAAAGATTATATAACCTTTGTCACACTGGGTACTGGTAATGGCCGTTACCTAGATGTTGTGCTACCACACGCGGCAAGTTTTCAAGATCATCCAGTTTTGTGGGGATTCGGTAAACTTGGCTACAAAAACAACACAGAATATGTTACAGTGTTTAAATCTAAAAAATTAAAATTAATCGACATAGCACACATACAATGAAATCAAGAATACACTTACATTCACACCAAGGACCAGGTACACGAGGTTATATTGTAGCAGAACGATCCGCACTAAGATCCCTGGCTAGACATCTAGAAGATGCCGCCCAGGGTCTAGCGGGACTAGAAACCGTCCGATGCTACAGTTCAGATGGACACGAATACGAACTAGTTATAGTCTGTGACGTCAGCGAAGAAGAATGGCAAACCTTACCAGTACCTAGCGACAGTAAATCTGATCCTAGTAAAATTGCCATTGTTCAAACATATGATGAACTACGTCAGTCATCTAGTTCGTCTTCGTAATCTTCATCTTCTTGTATCCACTGACCTTTTTCGTCATAGGCTTTATAGTAGCCTTCATTAGGACTAAGAATTCTAAATTTGGTTGCATACTTTAAACCTAACATAGTCTGATCGTGTTCGTGCAGGATATCACAGATAGTCCAGGACGTACCACAACCACCAGATACAAACTTAAATTCAGTATGCTCAAACTCATTGTCTTTTAATGCTTTATGAACTTCACCGTTATTATAGAAAAGAATCCTAAAGATTAATCTTGGGTGAGGTAATTTTTTATCTAATAGCCCAAGTTTTGTAATCGTAGCACAGTTATCATCGTCGATGATTAACTTACAATTTTTAAACTTTAAACTACCTTTGGTATGGGAATTATCTGGAGTTTCCTTGGTACTCCAGGGAACTTCTGCGGTTACGTGATTAACGTAAAAGGTTACACCGTGACTTTTAACTACCCACATAGGGATGGTGTCGTCCTCTAGGTGTCGTTTGTTGAAGTGAAATACTATATCTTTACATTGGTAAGCTATCTAGGCCATTGTTATTCTCCTATTCTTTAAAAATGTCTAACTTTAATTCTAATGCTTCGCCTAACCATCTTGCGCCCTCAGTATGATCACGTAAATCGTCATTAATACTTTCGTGCAACAATACGGTATTAGTCGTCCTATGGTTTCTAAGAAACTGTTCAACTAATTCTTTATTACTACTATTATATACAATTTGATACATTGGCAATGGATGCGGCCCAATAGGCCAATCCCAAACTCTACCCATCACACATCCTGATTCTTCGAGATAATTTCTAAAAGAAATAGCACGAGCTCTTTCTTGATCATTTCTCCAATAAATATGTGCGTGGTACTCCAACTACATTCCTTTTTTAAATTTAGAGCACATTAGCTCAAATTCAAACTGTTTGTTTTGCACCTGACTATAACTAGCTTTGGGATTACGATCACGATATTCTTGTTTTTGTTGCTCGATGCAATCTGCATATTTGTCTGCACAGCCAGCCAGGGCGAAAACCATTATAACATAACGCATAATAGTTACTCCTTTAACTACTGGGTATTTATTCCCCGTCCCATTTCATCTTGATAAATTCCTTGCTGGATACTGGCTTTTTAGGAGTAGTGCTAGATTCAAAGAAAACTTGGTAGCCATCGAATTCACCGGACTTATAAAGAGCAGCTATTTCAATTACTTTTTTTCCAGTGTGGGCTTCTGCTTCTTTAATAACCATTTCTTTTACAACCTCAGGACTGAGTAGGGCACTCATTGCTATTTCAAAATTATATGTTTGTTTTTTCATATTGTTTATTATACATAACAATGAGTGTAAATCAAGAATTATGGTGATATTTAACTATTTAAAACCTTGGCAACTGAGTTGATTACTGCGGCAATACGTCCAATGTCACGAAGTTGTTCTACTGTGTAGCCTTCCTTCTTGAGTGTGTCGTAGTGTGCCTTAACACAGAAATGACACTTGCCCACAATACTTGCAGCGAGGCTATAGGCTTCAAATCTTGCCTTGGTAGTGCCACCGTGACTGGCAATTGCATTCATACGTAGTTGCGCTGGTAGACCTTTTAAATTTTCATCTTCAGCCATTTCAACATAGGGATACCAGACATTGTTCTGTGCCATAATTGCCGCTGCTGTCAGTGCGGCGTCTCGTTCAAGGGCATCTTCCATATTTGACTGTATAAACGTAACGAGTTTTCCATTACCGGTCGCCATTGCGGCTGCAAGAGCGCATCCATTAGCTTCGGTAATATCAAGACTGCTACGAGTAATAACAGCATCGATATTAAGTTTTGTATCTTTGGCATACTCAGGCAAACTTTCTTTAATTTGATTTATCCAACTCATTTTTCTTTTCCTTTTCTTTTTGTTTTAGATCTGTATCAGTATCTTGTTTTTTAAAAATTGCGTCCCATCGTTGATCAAAAGTTTTCTGATCCACACTGTAGGGTCTAGGTTTACTTCCCTTGCTCATTGTTTGTTACTCCTACAACTGGGGCAATGATAATTTTTTAAATAGTCAAAATATTCTCTATAACTCATTTAGTAAGTACTCCTAGTTGTCTATAACCACGATAGGTGGGGTGTACCTTATCAGGGGAAAGTTCAGGAATATTGACAAAAGTATCCCCAAAGTGTCTAGCAATTTTTCTAACTAGTTCTTGTTTTTCTGGTTTAATTGCAGGTACTATCCAGTAAACGTGATCGGAATTTACGTGCGTTCTTAATGCTACTAATTCAATTTCAGTGTTAAGGTTGCGGTAGTCGTTACTGCCTAGACTTATAATTGTACTACGGGCAGGTACGATTTTCTTAACATACTTGTCGTTCCAGTCACTGCTGTTGATACCACTTTGCACAAAGGCAGCACATTCCCTTCTTACATCACTTATACCCTTGGCAATGCTGTCTCCTAGAATAAGACATTCTAACATAACAACCTCAAATTAAAATAGTAGCAATTAATGCCAGTACTAAAAAAACTATTATAAATGTACCCGATCTATCCCGTCTGGTGGGAATTTCCACAGCATTGGGCATTGGTAGGTTACTGATGCGTCCACGCATTTTCTTTATTAAAGTTTGTATTAATACTGGCTTCATAGTTTACCTTACAGTGTTTCGCCGCCAACTGTGCGATTGCAGGCACATAGTTCGCCGGTCTGTAGTGCATCAAGAACACGAAGTGTTTCTTCTGGGCTACGGCCCACGTTCAAGTTATTGACAGTAACGTGCTGGATAACGTTGTCGGGATCAACAATAAATGTGGCACGTAGAGCTGCACCTGCTGGTGCATAGAATACACCTAGTTGCTCGATTAGGCTTAACTCACCACGCTGTGTGTCAGCAAACTGAATGTGTTTGATCTTTTTTAGATCTTCTTGTGCTGCTTGCCAGGCTAGTTTACAGAACTCATTGTCTGTACTACCTGTTAGCAATACTGCGTCACGGTCAGCAAAGTCCTGGAATAGTTTATCGTATGCTACGATTTCAGTTGGGCATACGAAAGTAAAATCTTTTGGATAGTAAACAATTACTTTCCACTTGCCGGCAAATGATTCATCAGTGATGGTAAAGAAATCATCTCGACCGGGATTAACGCCAGTTACTGCAAACTTCTCAATTTTATGTCCTACGGTTTTCATTAAGTTTCTCCTTATGTAAAAATTAATCGATAAAATATTATACTTTTATTTAACCTATAAATCAAGCATTTTCAATAGGTTTTCCATTTTATTTTTTAATGGACTTTATAGAATCTTTTTATTAAAAACTACGCCTATAAATATCTCTATGATAGAATTTAGTAATATAACAAGTGTTCATCTAGAACTTTCTAGTTTTTGCAATGCACGTTGTCCTGGTTGTCCTAGAAATTTTGGTGGATATCCCTACAATGGCGGTTATCCTGAAACCAATCTCACACTAGAGCAAACCAAAAAAATTTTTACTCCACTGTTTCTTAATCAATTGAACCATATCCAAATAAGCGGTAACTTTGGTGATATGATAATGAATCCCGAAACACCAGAAATAGTGGAATATTTTTTAAGCATCAATCCCAGACTCTATATTGTGTGTAGCACCAACGGCAGTGGTCGCGATAGAGAATTCTGGCAGCGTCTGGGACGACTTAAAATTACTGTAGAATTCTGTCTCGATGGACTGGAAGATACACATCATCTCTATCGCCAAAACACCAGCTGGCGTCAGATTATAAAAAATGCTGACATATTTAGAGCCAGTGGTGGCACAGCAGTTTGGAAACTTACTGTCTTTTCACATAACAAACATCAAATAGATCAATGTGAACAACTCGCTCATCAACACGGCTTTAAATTTATTACTCGTCCCAGCTACGGTTCAAATATGCCTACCTACGATAAAGAAGGTAAACTATTACACGTGGTTGACAATTTCAATAATGAAGATCATACCAATACACTAGAAAATTTTAAGTATAATGTTAAAAACAACATACCTGTAAGAGATGCCGAATTATATGTTAAACCCAGGGACAAAATAGTATGTGATACTGTACAACATAGTGGTATCTTCATAGCAGCCAATGGCGAAGTCTATCCCTGTTGTTATACTGGCAGCTTCCCTAAAACGTTTGGTAAAAATCTCTGGCACGAAAAAATTAACAAACAGATAGCGGCACTAGCCACGGAAAACGATGCAACAGTCTATCCCACGGAACACACTGTTAAATGGTTCCATAAAGTTCAAGAATCTTGGTCTCAACCTACCTATGCGCAAGGTAGAATGATGATCTGCGACAAATACTGCGGAAAAGATGTATAACTGTGTTGTTCCCATCACTTCCTCACAGCCTAACGACTCCACCTGCCGGGTTTTTGCATTCGGTGCGAAATTTCTTTCGCCGTGCCACCTTCTTCGAGTCAAAGGATTTATGCACCCAACCTCAGACAACCAATCCGAACCACATTTCACATAAGTGGTCACCGTTCGCTCTTGATTAAGTGTAGCGACATCACTGAGAACTCATTAAAATGCCGCGTAGTAGTTGTATTTTTTCTCTTTGACTTTGGTAAGCGTTAGTACACTGCCCTTTTCGTCAGTAAACACAAATCGACCCTGATTGGGATCAATTTTAAGTAGATTAGTATGACTAAATCGAACACGTTCCCAGTCCCATTCGTCATTTTCCATATCCACAACCTTGTAGTCTAGTTGTATATTGTTCTGCAGAGGGTTGCCGTGCCAGGTGGTTGATTCTAGTTTTTCAGCGTCAATCTCTTCACCAGCTACCTGTAGTTTGACACTGTAATTATTACCACTGTCAAATTCAGGTTTAATGTTGAGCATACGCAGGGCAGTCTGAGGATCTTCACCATAACGGTTAACTTCTTCTACTAAAGCCTTGAGCATATCAAAATTAAATTCGTTGAATAAACTAGCAATGTCACAGATGTTTTCTATATGTGATTTATCTTTCAGGTTGTCCTGGCAGTACTCTCGAATAAATTCTGTTTCTAATCCACGGAAGTCCAGCATATAGTAGATGCGTCCTGGACGATTGCGCATATGATGATCAATACGCCACTTATCATTACAGGTAAGGATAAACAGCTTCTTGGTATGGAACACACCATCTAGTAGAGTGAGAATATGTTGCTGCTTGTCGCTGTCATAGACTTTCTCAAATTCGTCAAACAGGATAACACAGGGCTGCTCAATACTTTGGATGAAACTATTAAACCCATCACCAGCAAAGTCAGTGTTAACCACAATAGTGGGCACATCTGCTTCAGCAGCACGTACACAAACTGTCTTGGCTAGTAGGGTTTTTCCGCTGCCTTTTTCGCCAGTTAACAACACACCAGTGGTGTTGGGTCTTTTAAGGAAGGTGTCTAGAATGCGTTCTGCATTACGATTGTTATCGCCGTAGCTACGTGCCGCAAGTTCAAAATTATCTATAGACTCAAGATAGAACATATTGCGTAGGTCGTCATACTTGACCACGTAGGTCGCGGTGGGTAGACTCTCGTGCAGATCCAGTGCTTCACGACTAGACACTCTAAAGGTATTACCAGATTTTAGAAAATAGCTCATTGGTTATTTGTAAATTAGTTGATAGCCTAGTATAACTTAAAATATCCCCACTGTCAAATAATTTGAAAAGGTTAGGTCTAATTAAGACAAAGATGGAGGGTATCTATCAAATCTTAGAGTTGCGAAAACCCTTAATTTATTGCAGTTAACCTCAGCCCTATGTGGAATACCAGAATTCTGCCAGCTAAAATTAGTACTTTCGACTCTAGCCATTTCTAATTCGGGTATAATTTCAAAATAGGGAACACTGCTAGTTGTAACGCTAGTATTAAGATAGTGCCATTCCCCATCTTCTGGATTACCAAGCATACTGTCTGATTGTAGGCAATCTAGAACTTTAGGTAATTTAAGTGGTGGCGGATCTTTATACCAAACTGTATAACTTTTTTCACAATTTATAACAGGGAGACCTAGCACTATAGGGCAAGCACCTAGATCGATATGCAAAGGAGTATAACTACCTGGTGGAACTGCCATAAAACCTATCCCAGTTGTTATTTTATCTATTTCTTTATCTTTTAAAAATAAACATAATGTGGGACATCTTTCCCTAATATAATTGTCATAAGCATTATAAAAAAATCTACAAGTTGTAATATTTAAATTTAACACAAATTTATCCAAACATTTTTTAATTCTTTTTGAATCTTATTTTTTACGTTGTTTTCAACAGCGCAGCCCAAATAAGTCCAGCTATAATCTTTGTATGGCATATATTAATCCCCCAGATCTATACCTGTGTTTTTAAAAAATATTTCTCTAGGTAAAGGAGTAAATCTCAAGGTGGCCATTAATCTAAACTCTAGATGTTGCACCTCGGGTCTATGTGGTATAGATCCATTTATCCAGAGTGGTTGATTACTGTCTACTCTATCTATTTCCTTTTTACGATCAAGTTTAAAATAGGGAATATTTGCTGCTGCTTTTAATCTTTCTGTTGTGGCATTTGTTCTGTGACCTTTATACAAAATTGTATCTTCTTCTACGTAGGAATTAACGGAGGTGCAGGTTATCTGTTCTACATCATTATACCAGACGGTGTAGGAATTACTACAATTTATCACAGGAAAATTAAGTACATAATTATACCCCTGGTCAATATGTATGGGAGTCATTTTTCCCGGAGGAACAGCAAAATATCCAGTACCAGTACAAAATTCATAGAGACGTAAACGTCTAAGTTCAACACACAAAGTTTTACAAATACGTTGAAAAATATCGTCAAAAGGTGCAAAATAAAAACGAGATTTTAAAACAGCGGTATCCTCTCTTAAAAAGTCCCAGAGGTACCTTAACTCACGATAGATAATTGGTAGCTTTTCCTTATCAACTAAAGTGTGTCGATAGGTCCAATTTACTTCATAGTGACTCATTTAATTAGCCTATTTACAAAGGCCAATAAAAGTTTATGATGATATTTGTTGTGCCAGTGTCTGGGTAGCCAGCTATAGTCATCATACCAACTTTGCTCACTCTCGGGATGACATCCTATTACACCTACATTACCCTGTATAAGTGCCATTGGGTCACCATTGGGGTAGGTAGCCCAAATTTCACTGTTTACAACACCTGGTCCAGAGAAGGCGCAGCCATCGTAAAAATACATTTTTAGATTTTCGCCACGCCAGCGAACTGGTTGAGCCTTGGCGTGTGGCCTACGAGTATCTGCATTCGGGCGTTTTATATATTGATGCACTTCTATGTCCTTGAGGATATTAAAATAGTAACTATCAGCCCAGTAGGCCCCCATACATATTCCCAAATACTTACCCTTGCGATTTAAATAGCTTTGTATGAGATCAATATGGTAGTCCATTAACCAGTCCCAGCTATCACTGTCACCAACACCTCCGGGCACACAGAAAAGATCTACGTCGTCAAAAAAATCATCGTCTACTTCGTGGCGTGTGAAAATTTTGAACTTATAATCGTTACCCAGAGCACTTAGGATACCATTCACACTCTCTATACAGCATCGTGGTTGATGTACAAATAATGCTACTGTTTTTTTCATTTAGGTCTGGGCATTTGTTACAGTATTTATTCAAAAAAATAGGGACCGAAGTCCCTATACTATTTTGGGTAATAAGGCATAGTTGCCCCAGAGGTTATGCTGCTAGAGCAAAGACCTCGTCATTAGCTGCGTTTGCAGTTATAGATTTGCTTCTTTTACGGAGATCGCCTACCGTGTTGTCCATATCCTTACTCCGTGCCCTGTCGAAACCAAATTCAGGCCCATCAGAAGCACTCTAAACTCTTTCTCGTCCCCTGAACGATTGTCATCAGATACTTGAGGAGAATGCTTCTGGTGGACCTGCCCGGGGTCGAACCGGGGTCCAGAACACCTTTCATTCAACTTCATACAACAATTCTTTTAACTTTTGGACATACTCTTGGCACTGTCCGCAGTTGTGATCCAGCTGCATTATGCGTTGGATCATTTCCTCTTTTGTTTCAAAATCAGATTCTTTTATGTTACGACAAATACAAATTATCAAATCAGTTACCTATATAAAAAATAACCTATCTAGGCTATAATTGTAGCAGCTCATATAGCTAATGTCAATAGAGTTTTGTGGTACATTTATTGTAGATAACCTTTGTAAGTACAACTAGCATTGATCCTATGTTTTTCGTAATTCCAGTTCTTTTCCATTTGTTCTTTGGATTTAATGCAACTTTCCTGCGATCTCATTCTTAACTCAAAACTACCCGCTACCTTGCCCACACTATCTGGGGTTTGGAGATAAAAAACTACTACAAAAAGTGCCCACATTATAACACCTTGATGTATCTACTGTGCAATACCACAAACTGCATACCATCTGTCCAGGCCCAGTAACCTTTTTTACGAGCATAACGGGCTATTTCTTCGCCGTCGGCATACTCATCAAGATCTAGTGGTAAATTATCATCGTCTTCTAGGTTTAAAATTCCCTTGCTGGGTCCGATTATCTGAGCCTGTACCTCGGCGCCGCCGTAACCGCCACCACTGTAGCTTAGACCCTGGGCATTAAAGAAAATACCCTGTCCAAATCTAGGTTGTGCAAAACCCCTAGCCCGGATTTGGCGTGCAGCCTCAGGGGTGGTCTCGTGAGTTAGAATCTTGTTAAAAATTCCATCTGCAGATTCAATTATCTCTTTTAATTTCATATTGTTTGTCTACTTGCCTTGGTTGGCATATAGCCTGTAGTTGATTTTCTCGATGATGTGTTAGTACCGGTATTATTTCCTCACACTCTTCGCGACGTGAATAACTGTTCCATTCACGCCATTCACCATCTGCAAAGACTAATACTACTAAAACCCAGACTACTTTCATTTTAGCTCACTCTTACCCTCGGGGCACGACTCCTCTGGGTAGGGCAGCAGCCGCCCACACACGGTCCTAAGGTGTGTCCGGATCTTCTGGTCTAGATGGTTTGATATACCACTCGTACCAGAGAATAACGCCAATAGCTAGTACGCAACCAGTCAGCATTGTGCCTAGCAAAAATCCAATAATAAAATATAACTGCTCGGTTCCCATACCATATTTATAGAAAAAGCGGGCACTAGGCCCGCTTGTCTTGGCTTACAGTCTGCTTAGACTGTTTCGGCTTGCTTTTTACCAGCCTTGGCCTTGATACTGTCCAGGCTGGGCTTTTCAGCCTTGGCCTTGCCAGGTTTGCTAACCTTGACAGCATTAGCGCGGTTAACCATAGTGCCAGCACCCTGGTACTTCTCGTCGGCTGCGTCGATGGCAGCGGCGTAGACCGGATTTTTATAGAGCTCAGTGCCCTTGAGGAAACGTGCAGCCTCACCACGGCTCATAGGCTTAGGCAGCTCAATAAGATTGATATCTTCGATACCTGCCTTGTGTAGTGCCTTGGTCTTGACAACCATATCAGTGCCGAAACGGGTCTTGTACTCACCTTTACGAACAGCAACGCCTGCCACTGTAAACATACGGTCATTACTCATCTTTGATACTCCTTGTATTAAGGTTGTTGAAATAAAAATGTGTTGGTACTAGCCAACGTATCAGCATAGTAGCTGGAACTGCATATAAAGTCAACCACTATTTTGATTCTGTTTACCAAAAAGATTGCAAATATTTTAATTCTGTGCTGCACTTACTGTGCTATGAGCAATCATTTTGACGGTTCCCACCACGGCTGTGGCTGTACTATCAACCAACTTTTGAGCAGTACGTGGGCTGACCACATAGATCACGATCAAGCCTATAAAGATCCATTTGGTCATAATTGTTTACTCCGAAAATGATTCTGCTGCCTGTTTGGCCAGCATTGCTATAGCACGACCCGCGGCCTCTCTAGCATTGGTATGCGCCCAGTCATCACTTAAACTGTTAAAGCCTGCATAACGACGCCAGGTACCATCTGCCTCCTGAATTTCTACTAGTATGTCGCTGGCAAAATCCATTGGGTCGCCTAGATGGACAATACGTACCTTACCAAAATCGTGTGCTACTCTCATATTACATACTCCAAAAAGATTCAGAACTAGGGGAACAAAAACTAGGAGTATCATAACGCTCCTGATACTCATTACCTGACAAAAGATTCTTACGAGTTACATAAGTCTCAAAAACTTCCACAATATAGCCTGCTCTGCGGTCCGCATTTGCCACCGTATTGATATAGTCCTTGGTACTAGGTGCAAAGTCACGCTCTGAAACAAAACGCAGACCTTTTTTATTGCGACCATACCGTTCGTCTTTTTTAATACGACGGTCTGCTTTGTAAACTACAACAGTGTAGGCAGTAAGCTTGCTCATTTGTTACGCTCCTTATTAATTACTATACCGCTATTATAGCCGAATTGGTAATTAAAGTCAACCAGATTTAGAATTCCGCGGTGAGGTCACCTGTTGCATCTTTGCTAACATAAACCTTGCAAGTTTCTTCGCCAGTGCCCGCTTCGTCAAAATAAGTTGCAGAATAGCAAAAGTCACCGCTGTTGGTAATACCCAAAAACTTAACAGATTTAAAACTTACGCCTGTATAACCTGTACGGGCAAGAATCTGGCTAAGATCGTGGCGGCTAAGTGTTACTAATTTGTTAACTTGGTCAGCTAGTATCATTTCTGCTCCTTGTTAATTACTATACCGCTATTATAGCCATTTTGGTAGTTATTGTCAACCAGATTTTTTTGTTGCTAAAAAGCAACAAAGTTGTTAATTAAATAACCATACCCAGTTTACGTAGTTCAACAACAAAGGTGGATCGTATCTCGGGCTGTACTTCTAATACCTGTATAGCTCCAGTTTCCAGGCTGTCAGCAATGTCTTTGGCTTCTTTAAGTCCCAGTCTTCTTTTATCGTAATTTCTAATACACTTGATAAGACTTACTTTGCTAGCCATTGGTCCTTGAAAAGGTTGTCTAACGTGAATTCTATCCTGATGGTAATTACCTGTGAGCAAGGCCATAAAGATGTCACCTTTAAGATCTGGACTAACAGTGTCTGCAATTACTTCCCAAAGCTGCATTCCTTTCTCGGCACCATAGATGTCTGTTATGGTTTGCATAAAACTAATGCCGGAATTTACTAAACGATTTCTAGAATCGTGATCAATGATCTGCATTTTATTCACTCAGCCGGTCTAGATTTTCTGTCTTGGCATTAACATCACCAGATTGTATAGGCACACAGCGTCTAGTTCTAATAACTTCAGAAACAGGTCGCCCCTGTGTGGCAGTACGACGCTCAGCATCGCGCACGTAGGCTTCACTTACACATTTTTGATAGGCACGCCAGTTTAACTGATCCTTGGGCAGAGTTTCACAATAGGCTTCTTCTCTAAGACCTTGTTGTGTGGTGCCTGCCGCCGGACTGGCGTGATAGACTTTTGGTGGTAATATCACAGTTACTTCTTCCCAGCGACAGGCCTGTTCCTGCGCCGCTGCAAGATTGCAGACCAGAATGGTTAGTAGGGCTAGTTGTGATTTCGTTAACATAGTGCCGCCTTGACTGAAAAGCCCAGTCTAGCACCAGATGTTATAAATGTCAAGCTGGTTTATTCTTTGGCGCGGGCTAGTTCGTGTGTGCTACCACTTTGGTCCACGTGCCAGGCATAAAAACTTGTATCCGGGTACTCCTGTTTGAGTTCCAGAAAGGATTTTAAATTTGGTACACTGTCGTCGTACATAATAGCTTTAGTAAAATCTTCGCTGTCCAGTAACTTACGTATAATAATCTTCTTTTTGTCGTGTATGCCCTCGGGGCCTTTTAGATTTCCAGCACGATGAACGTGGACACGATTCATATCCACGTTCCACTTTTCAAATGTTTTTAAAAATATTTCTTTATCGTCGAAATCTTCACGTGCTGTGACCATTGCCACACGATTGCCTGTGGCGATGTCGTCGCGAAGCTGTTTGATCATAGGTACTATGGGCTGACTATGATGAAAGAATTCTCTAGCACTTCTAAAAGCACCAAAATCAAAACTCTCACCTGGTGCTAGTTTGTAATGTGTAAACTGATGACTATTAAGTTCTCTAACTACCTCACCGTCACGTATAACTTTAACCTTGGTCTGAGTATGTACTAGGGTGTCATCTATGTCAAAAATGACTAGCTTACGAGGTTTACGGGTAAATTCACTGGATTTCATTATTGTTCTCTTAGTAGACCAAACTGTCTATACGTTTGTATTTAATATTAAATGCGTTCATTAGTAGTTCAACTTCACGAAGACATTCTTGCCTGCCACCACCCACGATGTAGGAACCACTAAATTTTTTTAGTTGTGCTACACTGGTCCAGTTAATTACGAAAGATTCATCTTCCATCCAGTCTTGCCAGTCAATTATTTGTCCGCCAATGGGATTGTGAGTCATATATTCATAGACGCCTTCTATATCATCGCGTATATCGTTAAGTTTATGTTGATACATATAACGAATTAATTGTATGATAAATTTAGGTTGTACACCTTGATCCATCCAGGGTCTAAACCAACCATACCCTTTGTCTACAATGTGAAAACGATTCCAGTTTATGGGACTTCTAGGAGCGAAGGGATTGTCATCATACCAATTGGGATCTTCTTCTGCTATAGTTTCTTCCCAGTAGGATAACACATCATTAATAGTGTCCCCTGTAAGTCCATCTCGTTCTGCATTAACAAACATTAACACAGGTCCTGTTTGATTGTTTACAAACTTAATTATCTCACCAAACACTGGATTTTCATCACCGTCAAGTATTCCAGAATATTCGGGCTGAACGTCTACCACAATTACTGGTGTATTTCTACCCTCGGATATAAACTCGGAGGCTTTCATTTTTTACGTCCTGCTTTCATATTTGCACACCAGTGAGCCATACGTTGTTTTTCGCCGCTACTATTTTTTGCCACGCGGCGGAGAGTACTCACACTGGCTTTACAATTAACACCACTGCGTTTGGCTAATCCTTTACGTCCGGGATTTTTTCCGTCCTTGAAGTTTTCCGCTAGGTTGCGCTCTAGACCGCGCCACATTGCTCTACCAGCATCAGTCTGTGTAGTACTAGGTCTAATATCGTTCCCCCAGCTCTTGACCCATTTATAGACAGCACTGGCTATACCGCGACGTCGGTACTCACTCCAGACATTAACATTACCGCCTATAACGTAGGGATCAGTTTTTTTAGCAAACATCTTGAACCTTGGTTCAGGCTCGTAGTCCATCACCACAAATCTAAAATAGCCAATATTTTCTCCTGTGGGTAAAAATACTTTAACTGTAAACTGTGGAACACTGGGCCACTCTTTAAGATTGTCAGCCACTAATTTTAATGTACCTACGCCGTCAAGGTCAATCTCTTTCTCTAGATGAAAGTCAGGTTCGATTTGTTTAGTGTTGATTACTTCTGTTATTGCTTTTTTAGATAATATAAAAACATCTTTAGGTAGTGACATACTGCGTAATTCTTCCGGCAACTTTTCTTGAGAAGTTACCTCATATCCAAAACCAGCTGCATATCTAACGACCAAACTCTGATACAATTTATTTCTACTTGTTTCTTTACCACTAAAAAGTACATAGGAAGGTTGGCGATATTCTTCTAGGTAAGTTGCTATTGCTTTTATTACAGTGGCAAACACTCGTTCAGCATCACCACGTCCTGTGACATCGTGACTGCCTCCACGAGTAAATTCAATGTCCACTGCATCGGCACCAATAGGCACAAAACTTATGTTAATAGTTCTGCCCTGGCGGTCGTAGGCCAGGGCGTGGTATTCCTCAGGAGCAAAACTATCGTCCCATTCCAGTTCGAATGCTGTTTGGAGATCGAATAATTCAGTTAAAAATTCGTTTGCTCGCATATCTTATTTTTGTGCTATCTTAAAATCTTTAGTAAACTGTCGGCGTTTTTCCAGCCCACGCAGAGCAGGATTAATCTGTTTGGTTACTTGTTTAACATCAGCAAAACTTGCTACATTAGGACGTACACGATTTTTCCAGTACCACCAGGTTACTTTGGCAGCAACGTCTGGGCGTTCCGCTAGTTCAGGATGCTTAACTAGATCAATACCTAGATCTTTGGCTGCCTGCGTGTAATTATAGCGACCAGTAATCTGTATAAAACCTCTTCCCTTATACTTAACACCATCGCCTTTATAGATGTTACCAAGATCTTTTCTTCCTTCATATTGTTCACCACTGCTGTATTCACTCAGTGTTTTAAAATAATCAGTCTCGTGAGCAGTCTGCGCCATAAATGCTGCCAGCTCAGTGCCTTTAAGGCCAAGTTTTTTTGCAAAATTATATAGACTAGTTTCTAGTTTACTACCTGTGATAGGTTGGTAGGGAGTTTCTTTTGTCTTTTTTACCTCGGGAGATTTTTTAGCCTGGGCCACGTGTTGTGTGACCTGTTGAATAGTTTTTTTATCCTTGGCACTTAATTCGTCCTGACGTTTTTGTATAATCTGTGCTATGGGATCATTAGTGTAACTCTGATAGGGATTGGCTGGCGCCTTGGCCTGTGCTGCGCCACCAAGTGCCACTGCACCTGCTAGAGCACCCTTGGCAATAGCACTTTTCCAGTCCTCTTCTAGATCCTGGCCAGGAATCCCATAGACTATGGCATTGGGATTGACATTATGTTTATCCACTAATTTTTGTATAAGCTGATCAATGTGTTTGTTGGGAAAATCTTGTGCAATTAATTTACTATAGCTTTCTCCCTTGTGCTTACCTCGGATGTAGACATTAACCAGCTGATTGGCACCAATAACTTTTCCTTCATTTACATTATAGGTTGGGTCAGTCTTCTGGCGCTTCATACCTTTTGGTTGTTTGGGATCAACTGGATCTATGTCTGTAGTTGTTAGTCCTATTTTTTCTAGATTACCAATATATTTGTGTTCTTCCTCTTCACTACCAAAACTTAAAATAGTACTGGGAGGGCCTTTGCCAAAATCGTGATGACCTAGACCTTCTAGATCACTTATATGTTGACCTAGTTTATACCAATCATAGACATCACTGACATCCACTCTTACTGTTCCCGCTGGCATTGTGGGTCTAGATTCTGGCCCGTAGGGACGTTCGTTGGGATGACGATCTTCCTGCATATCTAATTTAGGCGCACCACTTCTGGTGTACCAGAGCAATTTACTGTAGCGATTGTCAAAACGACTGTAGAGTTTAGGGTCAACACTTTCTAGTTCTTCTATGCTACCCTGACGGAAGCCCAGACTGGAGGCTAGGCGGGCTGCCATTTTGACGTAGGCACTTAAACGTTTTCCTTCTTCTGTTTTTTTAACCTGAAACAAAACATCTTTAACAGGATGTTTACTGATGTATTCTCGTATACTGTTTATAACACCGTTGAATACTGCAATCTCTTCCTTGTGATTGGTGAGTTCGTGTGATTCATTTACAGTAAAATCAATAGATACAACACCAGGACTTATCTCCCAAAAATTTACTTCTAAAGCTTGTCCCGAGGGAGTCGCTATAGAAGCATTACTTTCATCACTGAAGGCTTTGCTCCAGTTTATTGTGACGTCTGGTTTAGGCTCAAATAATTCTTTTAGTTCACTGTATCGCATAGGTTTTATAAATTTCCTCTTCCAGGTTCGCCATCGTCAGTATCATCCCAGGCAGTATCTGATATTATTTCTGTTTCGTCAACTGAAGTATAATAGGGAGTAGCCTGCATCCAGACTTCATATTCTGACTGGTAACGATTATGATACCCCAAATCGGGAAATAAACTTTCGTAGAGACCTGTAAAATCTAAAATAAAATTTTCGGGATGATACTCTTTTTCAATGATAACTTGTCGACCACCAATATCAAGACTAGCTAAAAATGCTTCAGCACCGTAAGAATCTGTAGCGTAAGCCACAAATTTTCTGTTACTTTTTTTCGGAACTGCCTTGAACTTATTACCTTTGACTATTAATCCACGATAGAGATTTTCTATATCAGTGCCGGGAGTCTTAAACTTTTGACTATAAGGATGCGTAAGAATAGTATTGATATCGTTGGCATCAAAATACATTTCCATCCAATTCTCACAAGCCTCTTTAAGAGCAGTTAAATCTTGTTCATCAGTTTCTTTCAGATCATCAGGTTTACGATATTTTATTTTGCTACCGCTGCGCATTTGATCATATACTTCTCCTGGGTCGTGTGACCACACCACAGTATCATTTAAGTCTGTTACGGTCCAATAGTCCGTTCCTGCTCTTGGATCAACGTTCCACAAAAAATGCGCTTCTTCTACAGCATCGTCTACACTGGCAAACGTACCAATTTTATGTCGTCGGGGGCTACCAACATAGAGTGTATATTGTTGATAACCGTCGGGAGCAAACTCTCTTAAAAATCTTAAAAACTCACTAGCTCTCATCTTTTATCTTCCCTTAATCCATAAAACAAATGGATCATTTACTACAATAGTACCATTGGGTCTTTGCATATAATTGCCGCGGTGAAGATCAATATTATATCCGTGTTTTTTTGCAAACTTTGATACTTTATGAACTGTTTTTAATAAACCTATAGCTTTATTTTCTCCGCCTAGATACTTAATTACACTCTTAATATCATACTGTTCAGGATTATCACCTTCCCAACTGTCGTAGGAGCTCCACATTGCTAGGTTATGGAATGCTTCCTTATAATTTTTAGCACCAGTTTTCTTAACTGCATCAGCAATATTGCCAACTAGATAGGCAACTGATTCAGGTAATTCCTGTAATGCTTCCATCCTAGCCTGTATATAATTCTTGCCTTGAAATTTAAAACTTACGAAACCACTGAATCTAGGTAGATGAGGATTGTCTTGATTTTTATTGCAATAATCGATCCAGCTAATAAACATACGTTGGTCCGGACTAAAATCTTTAAAACCCTTGCGATAGCCAAATACTATTAACACCTTTCCTGTTTCAGGTTCTAGGTAGGCCTGTTTATCAATTCCACTACCTAGGTATTCATAACCCTGTCTAGCTAGTTCTTGACCAACACCCACGTGAACATCACCAGCCATCTCATCTATAGCTTGCTCACCCAGTCCTATCTTTTTAGGATAGAGGGGACCTGACTTAATTCTTTCTCCACCATCAAAGTATCTTAACTCAACTGGCATTCTATCCCAGCCTAGTCGGGCTGCTGCCATAATACGATGATTACCCTCATTTACCCAGGCTTCACCGTTATAGGCTACATTAATAAAAGGAAGATATTCTTCTCCGCTGCGGCCCAGAGGAAGTTTACCAGTGTCCCGCATTATTTTCGTTATAGCCTCTAGATCTTCCTGACGTACATTCTGTTGCTCAGCTCGCATACCAGGAAGATTTTTTAGTAGGCTTACTGGTAGCATCACTCCATCAATGTAGGCGGTGCTGGTGCCCCGATAGGGCACACCCCAACTATCTCTTCCTCGTGACTTTGCATATTCTATTTTACGCTGTAGCCATTCCTCATTAGGCACGTCTACACGCAGGCCTTCTTCTAGATCTTCAGCTGTATATTCACTGTTACTCTTACAACCTTCCCAGAAACTGTTACTCCAGCCTGGGGGACATTGGTTGGCTGTTTGTATACCTTTTTTCTCCGCCCAGGCATCACCAGCCATATGCCCACTACAATCTTTAGTACAGGGATAGCCCTTGTAGGTAAATCCACGATTTACTGGTACAAAAGGTTGTTCGGTAATTAATTCAGTTGCTTTCATTTTAGTGGAACATTAAATAACTATCAATTACATCCAGTCTATTCGCTGCACGATCACCTGCACCTGGTTGCACAATAACATTCCATTTAGGTTGTGGCCCTTCGGGAATACTTAACATTTGATCGTAGGTAATAATGCTAGCAGGATCTACGTTATATTCCTGAGCCAGACGTAGTTTAAATGTGTCTAATGCTTCCTGATCCTTAAATTGTGTTCGACCTTTTTCATCTTTAATTAGTTTATTTCCATCACGAGCAATTAGATCAAAGAACATTTTCTTGGGCACTGTGACACCCTGCTTGATGACATTGCCTGCCTGTCTATGTAGTTCTACTTTTTTAACTTCTCGGCTTTTAGCACCTGAACTAAAATTAATAATAAAGTTACTGGGTTTGTTGGCGCTGGCTACTACATCTCCCATTTTAGTGTAGGCATAAAATTTAACGTCAGGATGTTGGCGTGCAACGTTAAAAGCAAGTTCTAGATATTCTTTACTAAAGAAGTCTCCGGCATCGTGCCAGCGTACTGCTAGACGAATTTTGTTTTTAGCTGCCTTAGCCTTAATGGCAGTTATTTCTTTATTGGCTAGTGCCATATAACCTTCAGGGTCATTTACCAAGAAGTTTAAAGCCTGTGCTGCGCTCATTGAACTAGCTGGAAACATAACATAACCACCCTTGCGAGCATAACAGAACAACTGACATTCTCCAGCACCCGGACAGGTTTCTATCTCTACAAATTCTCCAGTTTCTTCATCTACCACAATACCAGCCAGTGCAGGTAAAGTTAGGTCGTAGAGAATTTCTCCCTCGGCCTGACTTTTCTTCATTTTAGCATTCGTGTCTAGCAACTTAGTGGGCCTTGTAGTAATCTGACTGGCTAGATCATCTAGATCCCATTCAGTCTCCCCATCGTCCTTGACTATTGCTTTGATGTTGCTGCCGTGAATAATAGGCTTGAATTTATCCTGTTTGGTTTTAGTATCGGTCTTGATTCTATCAGCATAGGACTGTAGTTCATCGCGATCTATTTTTTTACTGGGAGCATTAAGCTTAATAGCTTCTCGAACTTTATCCTGTTCAATATTAACAGGCGTCACTTCAAATCCCCCTAGCATACGTTTTTTGGCTTTTTTAAATTCACTGAGTCGCATAACTTTACCTTAAAATGTTCAGATCTTGTGCATTTTTACTGCATTATCTTAGTATTTAGTAGTTTTAGTTTGTAAGCAAGATAGAAAAAACGCAGCAGAGCTGCGTTTAAAAGTTTGAATTATTGTTGCTTTTTTGTTTCCGCGACTGCGCTAGCAGGTGCAACAGTTTAACATCAGGGTGCTAGACATTACACAGTATTTATGATAGTTTTGGTTGAAATAACCAGCCCTGCCCGGTTATACTATGTTTCCAGAGGTAAAAGGGTTGGTCTATGTCCAGAGTCCAGTGTCCGTTGAAGCCTAGATGATTTGTGGGTTGATTGCAATTTTTGTCATTATCGTAGATGGCCAGCTGAGTCCAATTGGGAACTATATCAAACTCGTCCAGACGAAGGCTTTCTATCACTAGAGCTCTAGTACTATCTTCCAGGTAATCCTTGCCGTATAATGTTATAGTAATTCTTATGGGCTCTAACAAGTGACAATTAGCTATTAGACTGGTTTGTCCTAGATTATTTACCGCTAGATGTTCATAAACTACGTTGTTTATTTTAACTTTATAGCGTGGCTGACCTATTAATCTTAGATCCAGTGCCACACGCACATAGTTTTCATTTAGAGTAGCCGTGAGATCGGAAAGTGTCTGCATATTGTGGTAGATAGTCTAGTATACAATTGTTGCGGCTAGTTTCTAGTTTATTAATGTAGTCTACAAGTCTAGGCAGTAGTGAGGTTTCATCACGTGCTGTATTTAGATAACTTATGTAGCTTCTAGCATCCTGTAATAACACCTGCTTGGTCTTGTTTGTGTCCCTAGTGTTAATGACAGTGTGATCCTGCTCGGTGTCCTTGTTTTTAATCCAGCTGGTGAGTCTGTGTCTAGCCTGTAATCTTAGACTCAGGGGTAGAACGCTGGGTCTTAGAAATGCAGGCTCGTGTATAAAGTTACAACTCTCTACTAGAAGATTATTCTGCCAGGCATATTCGTAGACTGAGTCTAGTTCCCCTATACTTAACGCTGTGGGGGTTATGCGTAGACTCATTATCCAGTTGCGTTGTTGTGCCACAGTTTGCCATCTAGATAAATTTTCCAATACTTGTTCTAGTCTACTACCCCACCTTATGTAATCATTTAGGGGACTGACTGTTTCTAGGCTCACTCCCAGATGTACATTATGTGGAGAAAGGAGATCTATTATCTCCTCGTCCCAGACAGTGAGATTGGTAGTAAAACCAAGAGTTGTGGGGGTGGTTATTTTTTGCAGTATAGACTTAAAGGCTGGTATAATTAAAGTTTCACCACCAATAAAATGCAGATAACGTAGGCTATTTGTGTTATTTGCTTTTTCCAGCGCATCCAGTAATTTTTCTAGCTGGTTGGTATTTTTACTCCAGTTTTCCTCAGGCAAACTATCTATTATTTTAAGTTTATGTAGTTCGCTAGCCAGTCTACTGCTGGACTCAGGTACACAGAACACACAGGCACTGTTACAAAAATTTCCTAGATCTATTTGCCAGTCCAGTGGGACTTGATCAGTGTCTCCATTCTCAGATCTTTTAAACACAGACAACCAGGGGCTAGATAACATAGTTTTGTCAAACTGATCCAGTTGTATGCCAGTCTTTAAAAGTTGTCGTTGTCTGCCGCTTATCTTACCGTGAGACTCCATAGTATAACAACCGTGACAGTCTAGATTTTGAACACCATTAATCATTCCCTGTCTTAGGATTTTTTGTTCAGTGCTATTCTGGAACCACGTTACTGGATGAGTATTTTTAATATTACTAGTGCTCTTGTTATTTTCTCCCCAGCGACAGAAATGAAAAGACCCGTCGTTCCCTACCTTCATATGGAACCACGGGCTAGAGCAAAAATTATTTTTAAGCGGCATCCTTTATTTACGGTCGACTATTACCTCGTCAACTAAACCGTAGGCCACAGCCTCCTGTGCGCTCATAAAGAAGTCACGCTCCATATCAGCAGCTAATTCATCGTAGGTCTTGCCCCTACTATTATGCTTTACGTAGATCTCAGTCAGGTTACGTTTCATTTTAAGAATCTCACGTACCTGAATTTCCATATCTGTGGCTTGACCACCAGCACCGCCACTGGGCTGATGAATCATATGTCTAGCATTCGGGAGCATCTTACGTTTACCAGGAGCGCCTGCCTGTGCAAGGAGCGAGCCCATACTACAGGCCTGGCCCAGCACGATGGTGCTAACATCAGGACGAATAAACTGCATAGTATCATAGATTGCCATACCAGCAGTAACAACACCACCGGGACTGTTAATATAGAAGTAAATATCTTTCTCACTATCTTCGCTTTCTAGAAAAAGTAATTGGGCTACTATAAGGCTGGCTGAATGTTCGTTAACATCAGTGTCCAGCATCACAATGCGTTCCTTTAGCAGACGACTATAAATGTCGTAGGCACGTTCGCCGTTGGAAGTTTTTTCTAATACTGTTGGTACAAAATGCGGCATCTTTATTCTTCTCCAAATATATACTTTATCATCTTTTTTCTTGTTGTTTCTTCGTCCTGCATTCCACATTCAAAACATATTTGTTCATCATTTGGACCGTAGGGCCGACATTCATCTATTTTGCCGCAAAACTCACAGACTGTCAAGGGTTCTTCAGCTATAAATCCACGCCCACTCATAATCACCTCAAAGAAAAACGGGCAGCTGAACTGCCCGGTAAAATTAGAAATTATTGTTTCTTACCGCGTGTGATATTATCTAGTTCATCAAAAGCTTCACGGCTACGTTGATCAGTCTTGGACTCACGACGTTTACGATCATTTCGTTCAGCCAAGGGATTAGCGTCGTCCAGTGGCAAGCTCACCAACATAAAGGTACGATATCTAGTTCCTTCATTGACACGTTTTACTTCCACAATCTCTACACCACTTATGTCAGTGTTTTTACACATTGCACGTATGGCTAGTTCGCTACGTTCGCTAGTAGTTCGTTCGCTGTCGCTTAGAAACATCTTGCTATTCTTGTCCACTTCACCGCCGGCTGCCATACATATCTTGCTGTAGGCCATCAAGGTAGCTTTTTCATCAGCCATATTCATATCCTGGCTTACACCTGTGCCATTGGCATAGACTGCACTGTTACTCTTGGGCAATTTTGTCATCCAGTCCGGCGATTTACTAAGGCTACGTTCCACATACTTTTCCTGACGCTCACGTTCCTGCTCGGCACGTTTTTCGTAGGGATCAGTGGTACCACAAGCAGCTAGTACGCTGGCCAGGGCAGTAACAAATACAATTTTATTGAGTTTCATCTAGTACTCCTTAACGAGTTTTAATCCATTCGCCGGCTTTTTGTAAATCTGAGCCGGCACCACTTACTGCACCACCTACAGTCCCGCAGCCCACTATAGTGGACAACAAAACCAAAATTAAAATATTTAGAGCTAATTTCATAATACCTCCATTATAATGTGATCATTAGAATTTGTCAATGACCTGCCAGGCCGATTTGGTAGAAGTTTCACAAATTACACCCTGATAGGTTACAGCATCACCAGAATGAACATTATTTTCCTGGAACCAACGGCATTTCTGGTCTTTATAATTAAAGTATCCTGGTATCACTGAGTGTTCGGCCACTGTGCCTTCCCGTACGATTTCCCCTAGCTTAACACGACGTACACTAACACCAGGTTCGTCCACACAGTGCTCAGTCTTATATTCTTTGACCTGGCTTCCCTGCTGAACTTTACCAGATTCGAAGAAACACCTGCTGCTAGAATCCAGATTGACACTCTGGCCTGAAACTGACTTGTTGACGTCAGGAAGGTCGCTGTTGTTTGCACCTTCAAGTCCTCCACAAACCATACGAGTATGCCAGATCTTGCTGCGTGTCGCACTGTTAAGCCTACGTGCCTCACGCTTGAGTTTGTCAGGATCAAAACTCTGATCGCTTATCTCGGATTCCAGAAACTTTACCACATACTTCATATCAGTGCAACTCATAACAGGTTTAAGATCATCATTAATAACTTTGATCTTGATTACTTTTTCTCTAGCTCGTTCTAGTATAGCACCATCAGTATGATTATACTGATCGTGTGTTCTATAGGGAGCCAGGGCACTGAGAGTACTCTTGTAACCAGTCTTGTTGGCCCACTGAGCATTCTCTATTTCTAGACGTTGCTCGGGTGTCTCACCAAAGGCTAGAGCGATAACTGTTAGAGCCACAGTGGGCCACATTACTTGACCTTTTTATTCTTGTAACCGGTCATTGTATCTTTAAGAGCTTGACGTGCAAGTTCCTGAGTTGCGCCGGAATTGTGGACTACATATTTCACTGCTGCTGAAGTAGGTAGTTGTAATTGAAATACTGCTTCATCTGCATAGCGTTGTACCTTGGTCATAATTATCTCCTTGATTAAAATTAAATTACCAGCTTGAATTGTAAAACACTTTAAGACCAACAAAAAGTTCTGCGCGAGCTTTTTTAATAAATTCTAGATCCTGTCTTCGATAATATTCGTCAGCAGGAGAACCAAAAAAGAAACCTTCTGTGTAGGGCAATTGACCGTTCAATATATCCTGTTCCAAAGCATCAAGATCTTCCCAGGTTAGTTCCAGTTCAATACCATTGAAGGTCCAGTCATCGGAATTATTTTTGTCACCATTCAGGCAACCTTTTTTCCTCCAAAGTTGTTCCATCCAGCCTTGAAGATTAGGGTGTTTGCGCCAGTAGGCTATTTCTCGGGGGCTTTCTACTTTAGGATTAGTATATTGTTTAAGGTCTGAATCCCATTCGCCGGAATTGTAAAAATCATCGCGCTGATTGGCGCGGGCTGCTACGTAGGCATATTGATCAAGTCCCATAAGAGTGAACTCAATTAGTTAATCGGACCACCATTATATGCGTGGCCCAGATTAAAGTCAAATGGTCTAGATCATTCTGGTAAGATTGGTGGATCTAGGGGGAGACCAAAGAGTTGTTCGAAACTCTGGTTTCTTACTTGGTCTAGTGCCAAAGTGGGCTTGTAGATAAAGTTATTGTAATATCTTACTGCTTCCAGACTGGAATCTTCGGGTTGACCCAAGGCTTGTTGCAATTTTTGCAACTCTTCTAGGCTGTTGGCACTGTTTTTTATATACAAGGCAAACCTAGGTTCTATAGCGATCTTGTCCTGTATCAGTTCTATTGCCGCCCCTAGTTTTCGTACTGCTAGTTTTCTACATTCACCACGAAGTGTCAGAGGATTAAAAGGATAATGTACCACACTAACGCCTATACTTAATTTGCAATAGTCCCAGACGTCGATAAGGTATTTTATTGTAGTGTCAATGTCTAGTACTGTGTAGGCACTTACTGCAAGGTTAACTCCCAGGCTCACAGTGTGGATAATACTATGCGTGACATCATCCCCATAAATCACAGGACTGTTGTTTTTAAGATCCCCCAGACTACGAACGTTTGCGTCTACTACTTCCCATTTAGTGCCGTATCTTTGATAATTTGCCACATCCCCAGTGCCATCAATACTAATGCTGAGAATTATGTTATCAAACTCTTTAAATTTTTGTAGTAGTCGGGGATTGATAGCACTACAGTTTGTGTTTATATGTAGCGTTTGTTTTTTAGCACAGCCAGTTTCTATTAGTGTATCAATTAATTGTATAGTTTGTTTATGTATGGTGGGTTCACCACCTGTTATAAAAACGTGGTTGGCTTTCTTGGCTAGTTCTATTATTTCACTAACACTTTCATCAGGTATCTCTTGCAGTGGATCTTCATTTACTTTTTTACTAGATACTGCATAAAATCTTTTAAGAACGTTATTGTCTGATTCTTGAACTTCTCTACCTATTAAGTGACTCCAGTCTGGACTACAAATACGACATTGCATATTACATAGATTGCTGAATCTAACTTCTAGGACTTCAGGAGTTTTAAATTCTAGACTACGACTAGGTTCGAACCATCTCTTGGACTTGACGTGATCGCGATAAAGATTTCTTGTACTGTAAAATCCGTTTTGCTCTTGCTCGTGGCAGTAGTTACATTCTTTAGGAACTTGTCCATTAAGCATCTGTGTTTTTACTCTTTTTAGGTTTTCACCTTGAAGAAATTTCATTGGAGTAGTTTTTTCTAAATCACCCCAGCTACAACAGGCCCCCATTCCGTTACTAGTATAGAATGCACCGTGCCAGGGCATCACGCAATAGTATTCCCCGGGTTGACTATCAAATTTATCTTGCATAAAAATATTTATAGTGAAAGAAAAGGCCCGAACAATTATTCGGGCCTTGGTTACTTCAAACTAAATTACTTGCTCTTGGCAGTAGATGTAGTGGCGTTTGTGGTCCAGGGTTGATTAAGAGTTCTTAGAACACGATCTGCGTAACCTAGGTAGTCAAACTTAGCAGCATCCTGTGCTAGTTTAACACTTTCCTGTGTCACAAACTGACCTAGACTGTTAGCAAACTTAGCAGAACTTTTGGCAAATTCTGTCTGGCTGTCAATGTAGCTGTCTACAAGCTTGGCCATTTCTTCATTGTTAATCACTGTCTTAGCGATGGTTTTTTTAGTTGTTTGAATATTATCAATTACGTTTTCTAGACTAAACATATCTTTATCCTTTAGTGTTAAGCGATAGTTAAATTTTGCAGCCCCACCCGGGCACTGCTACTTTTATTTAGCATTATATTGTGCATTGCAACAAAAATCAAGTGTTTTTGGTAAAATTTTCTACTCTTAGGAAAAAAGTTAAATACTATTATATATTCTAAAATCAAGGAGATAGTAATGGAATTAATTATTTTAATAGCAGTAGTGGTTGCAGTATTGGGATATTTTCTCTGGCGCGATCGTAAATATGAAGAATCTGGTGATCATCCGCTTGACGGCGCAACTAAACAAAATGAAGTACCCTACAAAGTAGAGCCACCCGTTCTTACTACCAAGGTAGATGGTATTGGTCACGAGACTGTTGAGGTCGCTGCTACAGTACAAGAACCTGCTAAGAAGCCTAAGAAGCCTAAGAAGCCAGCGCAGCCTAAAAAGGCTCCAGCTAAAACTACCAAACCAACCAATACTCAAGCCAAGCCTAAAAAGGCTCCCAAGAAGTAATTAGACCAAACCCAGTGTTTGAGCTCGTTTGGCCAGTTCAAAGCTGGCCAAATTTTTGGCTTTGGCTTCTACCATAAAGTCAGCCCAGACAAGATGACCCAACGCCCAATCATTTACTTCCTGATTCCACATAAAGTCACTGTGGGCTCTAAGTTTTTGTCGTTTGTGACCTTGTTCAAGAAGTAACTTTAAATCAGGCTTAGTATTTGTGTCAAAGTCCACGAGAAGATCTTCACGGCTAACACTATAATGCAGAGCAGGCCTAACACCTCGCCAGCTGTCCACCACCATCTGTATCCTAGCATCGGTGGGCGATATGTATTCTCCACCGCTTTTGATCCAATGGTGATGAAGATCCAGAACAGTAGGCACGAGATCAGAAAGAGTAAGACAGTCATCAAGTCCATAGCTTATTTCTTCATTTTCAACGGTAATTGTATTCCTAGCCTCGGGCGATAGTCTGGGGTAGACGTCACGTATTCCCTGGGGGCCTTTCTTTCCACTGATGTGGATGTTAATTTTAAAGTCTTGGAATTTTTGTCCATAGCCCATCCAAGCGGCCATTGTGCTGTGGTATTCAAATTCATCTATAGCCCTTTCTACTACATCTGGTCTATCACTTGCAAGCACAGTAAACTGGCCTGGATGCATACTAAGACGAACGCCGTGATGCCTAGCAAGATCACCAACCTTTCGAAACGCATCCTCGGCGTAACGAACAACATCGCCTTGGCGCCAATAATAACTCCAATTAGGCTCAGTATAACAGGGCAGAATGTCGCTGCCAATACGTACCATTTTGAGATGATCATCTAGAGCACCCACCCTTTCCACTAGTTTACGATTAGCTTCAATATTGTAGACCATAAGGTCCCAGAGTTTTTGTTCAGCCACTTCACGACGCTGACGATTAAGCCAGGCCACAGTGGTAGTCATTGTATTATATTCTTTGCATTCGTCCTTGGGTTTGATACCATCCACTTGATGAGGATGATCAATCCACTTACAGGCAAAACCTATTCGTCCAGGCATATATTTGATTATGATTTAATTATATAATAATGTAGTCTAACACAACCAATACTTTGGGTCAAATGATTCCAAAATACTTGTAGACTGCCTCTTGAATTGGTTTGTTCATCTATAGACCTCAAACCATTTAGCGGGTTTATGCTCAACCCAATATGGATTGACTCTAAAACTTACATAGGGAAAGTCACGACTGATCTGTAAATGTCTTGTTCCAAATCTCCAGTTGATCCATAAATTACTCATTCTTCAACTCCGAAATGTTTTCTAATCATAGTAATAGCAAACTTATGCCCGTGTTCAACACCATTCATATAATCATTTACCAGATGATCGTTTGTATGATATGGTCGGGCAGCATCAATAGCATCGATACATTCTCTCACAATCAACTCGGCGAACTTTTCTTTGTCAAAAATCTCAATGTCGTGTTTTCCTTCAATAAACCCTTCTTTGTATGAAGTACACTCATTAGCAAGCACTATAAGTCGTTCATTGTTCATACATTCCTCAATCCAATTCGTGAATATCCAAGTTTTGATTTAGTTTCTTTTCTATCACGGGCATTACCAAAGCGTTTAACCGCAGCCCAATATCCAGCAAGATAAGATTCCCAATCTGGTTTGGTTACTTCGTTATCATAGTCTCGTTTTACTCGGTCAATGAATTCTGGTGTCATTGGGTTACTCCAAAATGTTTCTTTAAATCTGCAATAGGATGCCCGCCATCAAAGTCGTCCATCCTGACAGCATAGGGACCGATAATGTCAATACATTCGGATATAATTAACTCGGCGAATTTTTCCATAAAATTAACCTGAATTTCCCAAGAGTTATTTTGTCCACTGGGGAAAGCGGCCGTAGAGTCAGCAGCCTTATTCCAAAGTTCTTGAATTCGTTCGTTCATTCTTTGGCCTTTGCTCCAATTAAATCTAAAAACTCTTTGCCCCATTGTTCATAGGTTTTAATGTCGTTGGGTTTATCTTCTAGTTGGACCGGGAGCGCAACAGTCACCACCAATTCAGGTGCAAAGGTATCGGGGTTTGCCTTTACTTGTTTTTCAATTAGTCTCATTCTTCAACTCCAAAATGTTGTTTGAATCTATCAGCATCGTTGGCATCTTTGATTACGATACTAAAGTTAAATTTGTTTGCTTCTGCTGAATAATAAAATTCACCATCACCGTTTGATCGTAGCCAGTCTAAGACTTGTGCTTGATTGGATTGCCCCGGCTCCCAAGGAATAACAGTCCATCCACGCTGTCGCATTTTGTCAAATGTAGAGCGAAAGTATCTAGTAGTTTCTTTCATTTTTCAACTCCAAAATGTTCTTTTAGTACATAGTTTACTTGATACCCACCCAGTTCATTGTCATACAAAACATCACAACATTCTCTCACAATCAACTCGGCGAACTTTGCTAAGTCCACAGTAGCAGGATCAATATAGTCTGGCGGCGGGGGAAGAAAATGTCCACCAAAAGCCTTATAGTTTGGGTTTCCGCCAGCCTCTTTAGCAAGTTCCCGAAATCGTTCGTTCATTTTTCCAAAGCCTTTAGGATGTTGTAGAGAGGGACAGCGTTCCAAGGATTACCATTACAATGACTCCATATCTTTTCCACTAGAGCATCATCGGTGTTGGGATTGACTTCTAATAGTGTTTCTCTAACTATTTCTTGGTTGAGTATTTCATTGAGTTCTTCGTTCATCATTCTACTCCGAAATGTTTCTTTAATCGTAAAGCCGCTTCCACAGCATAATGAGCAGGTCCGTTGGGTCCAGTAATAACTTGTTCAATACATTCCCGCACAATCAACTCGGCGAATTTTTCAATACGACCACAATCTTTTTCAGGATCGCAACTACCGAATTCCCAAGAATATTCTTCTAGCATTCGCCACAAATCAGATTGTACAGCAAGTTCTTTAAATCGTTCGTTCATTTAAATCTCCAAAATGCTCTTTAATATTATCGTAACAGTCCATAATGCCTCGATTGTAGTCACCGCTATTTTAACTGGCACTAGAGCCCAGTCCCGAGGGACAGGGATTATTAGAACACACAAAACCCATATTGTAACTGTGTGTGAAATCTAGATTGCATTTGCTACAGGAGTTTAATGCAGTTGCTCTTGCACTGGTTTCATCCACAGTGGGAACATCCTGCCATTGAGACCAACGCATATCCTCGTGGCCTTTGGGTCTTGGAACGCCTGCAGGCAAGGCGTAGGTGGCGTGATCAATATACACACGATATTGAAGTACAGTTGTTGTTTCTAATGTTTCAAGACCATACTGGTTGTAGATAACCCTACCAGTATTACGTTTTAACCAGCGCATTTCAATCATATAACCTCCCGAGAATTTTCATTGGCATTTAGTATGTCTAGAAATTTTAATCTGAACATAGATATAGCCGATTCAGAGAAAAAATCTAATCTTATATCGTCTACCCACTTGTTCAATAGAATGTCCTTGCCGCGATGATATCTAACAGTATATCCAAAATTTTTTTTGAGATTCCAACTTAGAACTCCCGAGGGTCCTAATTCCTTGATTAGGATTGGGTAGATTTTATTCCATTGTCTGTGGCTTAGAATTAAGGTCATACTGCATTCTAGCAGTAGACTAGATTAAAATCAATCAGTTATAGTGCCAAATTGAGCCCAGCGATGTCCTTGCAGGCAGACCCAGCCTATAGGCTGGCCAATTTGAGGGCTGTCATTGAAAACTATTTCTCCAGTTCTTCCTGCCCAGTTTGGGCTGGTGCTGGCTGTGCCCAGTGGTAGGGCGCCTAGACGTAGATCATTAATGGTTACGCTGCCGTCTGGATCAAGACTTATATTTTCCTGACCACCTGCACCTAATGTCACAGTATGTTGTCTCTGGCTACCAATAAAAGATCTATTCTTACTCTGCTTCATAATGACAGTTTCTGTTTCATCATCCCAGACAGTTAAAGCATAGGCAGGTTCAAGAGTGTTTACTCCCACACGACGGTTACGTACATAAAGAGTATTGTCTAGTAGGGTTTCACCCTTGGTTTGCAGACTTTCCAAGGTACCTGTTTTTCTAAGATGACTGGTTAGCACACTTGGACCAAGAGATTGTTCGTTAAGTAATATCTTGTTATCAAAAACTATCTGCGGTGTTTCCAGTCCTTTGTTAGCTATAGTATTGATAGTATCAGACTTGGCCTGTTCTATTATTTTAGCTAGTGCTGGGCTATCTTGATCAATATTTCCCGAGATTTTTAAATCATTTACAGTTAGTGATTCTGTCTTGATACCGCCACGCACATCTAGTCCTGTTGTTACTATTTTTTGTTCTACTACAACTGCATTATCTAAAATAGTAAGTTGACAAGCCGTGGCTCTATCATCTATGCCTAGACTGCTAAAGTTAGATATGATTCCACCCGCTATGGCGTCACCACTTATTCTAAATTCAGTAAAATCTATACTGGTGGCAGGAATACTGCCTGCAGGAAAGTTTGCTCTACGAACATATTCTTTAACATTTGTTTCAACTAGTTCTGAAATATTATATTTCTGTAACTCTACACTAATTATGTCGTGAATTCTGTTGACAATATCTTGTTTGATTAGCTCAACGCTATTGCTTACACTATTTTTAATTTGTTCTTCTATTTGTTTTGTATCTATGGGATACTTACTAACTCTCTGGCTTATAGCATCTCCAGTTACGCTGGTAAGGGCAGCCTTTAGATCAAACGTTAAAAAGTATTGTTCTATTTTAGCTGCGATTTGTTGTTCAATGTCGGCATTGATTTTAGACTCTAGATCTTGGCTTACTCTAGATTGGATATCCTGCACCAATCCCGAGACGATTGATTCTAGGTGATTGGCAATTTCCATTTATTCCTCATATCGAATACTAATTACGTGTTCGTAATTCTTTTTGATTAAACTCTTATACATTAGGTTTTTATGTACTAAAAAGTTTTTAGCGCCAGCGTCCTTGGTAAACTTAGCTAGTTGCTTAAAAAACAAAGCTCTACGCTTAAAAGTACCGTGATGAACAGCATCAATCTTATTTAATTCGTAGACACGGGTCTGCCAATTATTCTTATCTGTTTTGTCCCAGATATGAATTTCAGTGAAAGCTGTAACCTCTTCTTCGTTTCGTACTATAGCCGGCTGACTATATTCGCGATCCTTGAATTCTTGATTTTTATAGTCTTTAACTGTTGTAATAACAGTCTTGGCGGTCTTGCTAATCTGACTTATAAGTTTTTGCTGATCCGCATCGTCTTCAGCAAAGGTAAGAAATTCGTCCAATGCCACTGCTAGGTCCACGGGACGTATATTGTTCATATCTACTAGCTCAAAATTTACACCTTGTTCTATAAGCCATTGACCAACTTCAGTACTAATGTGACTAACTAGTATTTTGGGGAACTTTTTACTTAAAATAGCAGGGTTAAATCCTATAAACAGAATAGACTTTACAGGCTGTCTCCAGTGTTCAGCAACTTTGGTTATAATTTCTGTTTTTCTATCTATTATTTCTTGTTTGTAGGGATTTAAACAAAAAGCTTTAAGTATAATATCGTTAAACTGAGAAAATTCTGTCATTTTTAAATTGTTTTAGATATTTAGCGAGCCTGCACCAAAAAGGTGCAGGCAAACAAATAACTTTTATTTGACAGATTAAACTTTTCTAGTGTTACCGTAGTGTATAACCCTTACACTATCAGTGCTAGTTAACTTACGCCAGGGATCAACAATTATACTTCCAGGCAGTATGTTACAATAGGGTTTCGTATCTTCCTGTTCACCAGTGTATTCGTAGGTAATACGCCTATTATGTGCCCAGAGAAATACGCTGGCCTGATCTACATTATTAACCACTTCACTGGGATCGTCTGCTAGTGGATCAACATAGACTACATTGTATCCTAGTTCTTTAACATAAAAACCCACGAGCGTACTGTAACTACCAATACAATATTCTACATCTGGCTTGTAGGCTTTACCGTGTATTACAATGGGTAATTCGCCATTTTGTTTGCTTGTATCTACTAAAAATTTTGCAAGATTTTTAGCCTGAATTTCTCTGGCGTGCATAACAGTGTCAAACAAATCGTAGCCAATGTCATATTCTTTTGCCAGCCAGCGTAGTGCAATGTTATCACGTGGGTGACAGGCTCCGGCATCCCCCATACCCGCAGTCATATACTTAGGTCCCATAATACGCATAGTGGATTTGGATAGGGCATTAGTTACTACGTCGACATTTATATTACCAATGCGTAGAGCGAAATCCTGAATCATATTGACTAAACCAACTTTTGCACTAATAAAGGTATTATAGAAAATTTTAATTGCTTCACACTCGTCCCAGGTACCAATCTCGTAACGTGGATTATTTTCCATAACTGTATCGTAGAGTTCTCGAAGTTCTCCAGCCACACCAGTCAAACTACCATCCTCGGTGCCAATCATAATCATTTCTGGATTGACCATATCCCACTTTACGCTACCCATAGCAATAAGGTAGGGGTTATATAGGAATTGGTGTTTGGGATCTAGTCTAGTAATAAAGTTTTTGCGTGTGGTGCCTGGTAATACTGTGCTTATTAGAACCACCTTCTTGCTAGTGCTGGCATACTTATTGATGTTATCAATAGCATCATAGACTGCATCGTGACCAAAGTCTCGGGGTTCCATATGGCTGCTGGGTACACTGCCGTCATATCCCTGGGCGTGTGGTGTAGGAACTGCTATGAAAATCCAGTCGCTGTTCTCTACAAGTTCTTGAATGCCACAGACGTTTACTGTGTCACTGGTTCTGGGATAGATATCGTATCCCCAAACGTCGTGTTTGGTGGCCATAACCTCAGCACAGTCCAAGCCCAGTTTTCCGATGCCGATGAATCCCAGTTTTTGCCTCTTGATGTTCATATTATCTCCGTTGAAAAAAATGTAATTGAATAAACTGTAGTCTACAGTATTAAATGTAATAAGTTAAGTGGTTTGATACATAAACTTTAGTAGTGGTATTTAGTGAGTTTTAAAACAAGAATAAATAAAATTGAAACTTTCAAGGAGGCTGTATGGCAAAAGCTAAAGGTGGTAGTTCCAATAAACCCTCAATTGATCACGTAAAAAAACGTACCAATTCCGGTGGTCTCAATCCCAAAACAAGTTCAATGAATAAAAGCTATCGTAGAAGTCATAAAGTCTATCGTGGACAGGGTAGATGAAATCCTGCCCCACTCAGCCTACTACTGATAATAACGATCTAGATGACCACGATCAAGACTTGAGCTTTTTTACTAGGGGAATGTTATGCGGCATATTATTTGGGCTACTAACACATATCCTCCTATAATAGAAAGCAAGGGAAGAATTGTAGTGTTTATGGATTTCACCTGGGACTTAACTAACGAGGGAATTACTCTAGATAGATCTATAGAATTAGAAAAACTAGGCTGGGAAGTGGGTGAGTATTTTAAACTAGTTGAAATTGACGGTCAAAAAAGGCTAATTAAGATTACTGATCTAGAAAAATTTCTAGTACAGGGCGTAGACGGAAAATTAATTAGTACAAATTTAAAATAAAATGATTGTTTATATACACGGCGCAAGCGCCACGCAGGAAAGCTTTAACTATATTAGAGAGCATATAGGTGGAATCGATACTTGTGTAGAGTACAATAGCGATAACGGGTTCGAAAACAATCTTGCTATTATGCAGGATAGACTTAAAATCTATAAAAAAATCTTTTTTATCTGTCACAGTCTAGGAGGCATTTACGCTCTGCATCTAGCTGAACGACTAGCTGACAGAATACAGGGAGCCATTACATTGTCCACTCCTTATGGTGGTAGCAAAGCAGCAGACTATGCAAAGTACTTTGTGCCATTTAGTAGATTGATGCGCGATATTGGGCCCAAGAGTTACCCTATGAGTCATATACAGGATATGGAAATATCCTGGCCCTGGTTAAATGTAGTTAGTACACGTGGTGCAAGTCCTTTTATAGTGGAACCTAACGATGGAGTAGTTACACTGGCTAGCCAACGTTCGCTAGCGGACAAGATGGATCTAGTAGATCTAGATGTTAATCATTACGAAATAGTAATGAGTCCCAGAACAGTTACAATAATACAGGATAGATTAAAAAAACTAGGGATAAAGATTAACGATTAAAGGTGTTTTTATCGTCATCCATTTTTAATTTAGAATTAATAGTCTGAGCCTTTTCTCTTACAGTTTTAACTATAATAACGTCGTAACGTAATCTTTGGGCTATGGCTTCGTCGGAATATCCGTTCTCAACCATTCTAAGAATTAATTGTTGATTAATCTTTGCCATTGAATTTCTCGAGATCTTCACAAAACTTTTCCATCACTATAAAACCTGACACTGCTAGCAAGATACCAAAAATATCCCCAAAATGAATTGCAAGGAAAGTAAAAATTAAAAAAAGCGAGCGCATAAAAATAGTCATATTTGTTTCCTGGTATTCATATAGTTATTTGATTTCACACTCGACCCATTTTAAGTTGTTATAGCTTTCATAAAACAAAGTTCCCTTGGGTAGTAGACAACGGCCCAGTTCTGGTTTTACTTCTATTCTTATCTGCACAATGGCCCAGAGTAACCATAAAGCATACAAAACTGCAATTAAACTTACAGACCAACAGGCTATGCGTTCTTTAATCTGTTTAATTCTTTTTTGTTTTCGTTTTCTAGCAGCCGCCTCTCTCTGCATTTCTAGAGCGATAGCACCAGCCTGTTCTTTGCCTACTACCTTCATCATTGCTTCTACTTCAGTCCACAGAGCTCCTAGTTCTGGAGGACTTTGATATACCATAATTTCTCGTAGTTCAGCGCCCATTGCATCTAGTTGCTTTTTAAGTAGAACACGTTGTAGGGCACGTTTTCCTACACTGTCTTCTCCGTGGTAAACTTCGGTCTTGCTGCGACGTTCTTCTTCCTGAAATACTGCATTACACTTATGCAGGTTATCAAAATATACGCCCAGCTGTTCTCCAATTTGTGTGTATATGTTGGTAGTATCACCGCTTTGTTTGTTTAAGTCAATGATACGATTTTTTTCAGCTATATACTGGTTTTTTTCTGCTACAGTTGGTGTACGATCTTTGTATTTCTGATGGAATTGGTCGTCAAGATCCTGGAGGACGTCTTTTATGTCCCCAGCAGCTCCTTTTATATCCTTGTAGAGTTTACAGCCTTCCTTTACAAGTTTAACGGCCCCATTGGCCAGCGCGAACAGCGTTAGTGGATCCACGCTTAGTTGATTCCTTTATTGTTATTATTTTGAGAATCAAATATAGTTGAATACTGGGTATTTATTCGATACGATTAGGGGATTTACTGGGTTGTGGGGGTGGGGGTGGATTTCTTTGGGGTCTGTGTCCGAACCAGCTCATAGCTTGCTCCTTGTCATAAAAAAACCTGGAAAATCCAGGTTTTTATTTGTAATTAATTCTTGTTCCAATTCCTGTGCCTTGTTTTATAGGACTGTCCTCGGGAATATGTATTGCTTTTCCTACTCCCGCCATACAGTATTCATTAGTTCCTAGATCGTGTATAAACCAGCTGGATGTCTGTGTTTCAAAGTTAACATACAATAGGTTATGACTTTCTTCGTTGGGGGCTTGCGTGGCAATTATCAATTTTTCCCCATACTTTTCCACTGTCATTTCCACTTCCTCAAGGCTACCGCACATCATACGGACTTGTCGGGAATGTGGTTCGGCACTAGCTGCCGAGGCTATAGTGGCCAGTAAGATGGCAGCTAGAGTGGTTTTCATATGGTATTTATTTTCCTGATAAAGGATTATCTAATGCTTTTTTGATTTTATCATCAAGTTCCCGGCGTAATTGCTTGATTTCTTGTTCATTTTCCTTTTGTAGTTGTCTTACTGCCCCGTCAACTTGTCGCTGTAATTCCTTATTCTGCTGTGTAGTGTCCTTTTCTAACTGTCTAGTAATACGATCTACTTCTTGCTTAGTTTCACGTACATCTCTACGTGCGTCCTGAACTGATTTATCAGTTTCTCTCTGCGCTATTTTACTGTCACGCTCTACACTCTCTACAACACTTTCCAAACGACGTATATCGTTCTTAAGATCGTTTTTGATGTCCTGTGTATATTCTACACTCTTATTTGTAGTAGCCTCTAACACTTCCATTTTCTTATAGATTTCAGATAAGTCAGGAGCCACATACTTTGCGATCTTCTCTTTCATATCCATATAGTCTTTATAGACTTCAAATGCGCCATAAAGACCACCAAGAGCTGTACTTAAAATAGTACCCAGTATCATCAACTTTGCTGGAGTGAAACTATAACCAGCTACAGTCCATACAGTATTTTTGTCTGTAAGCTTTTGTAGATCTTCTACTTTAGCATTGATGTCTACTGTACCTTCGGGCATCACAGGCTTTGCTGGTTTGGCTTTGCCTTTTACGACAGGTTTACCTTTAGCAGACTTTTTACTCTTGGACTTAGCAGAGCCTCTACTAGCTGCTGCACCAGCAAGACCAGCGGCGGCAGCACCTGCAACTAATTCATCAAGATTAGAGTCATCATCTGACTCTTCTTCTTCCTCTTGCTCTTCAGATTCATCTTCTTGAGACTCATCGTCTTCTAGTTCTTCTTCATTTTTATTTTCATTTTCTTCTGCCATTTTAGTTTCCTAAGTTATATTGTTGTTCTACCATACGTTGGTGCAGAGCATCACTAGCACCATTTAAAAAACGCTCGGCTCTTGCGTTGTCTACTGTTCGTTGTCCTCGATAGATTTCTCTAGGTGCATAAAAAGGACGATCTACTAGGCCTGCCATATAGGCCTCAAATCCCTGTGGTGTACGTGCCATACTGTCTAAACTAACTCCACCTGCTAATTCGTTATTAGGAGCGTTGCGATTAACTGTGGATGCTCTCTGCTCTTGGGGTGTTTGATCAATTCTTAAACTTGTACTTGGTTGTAGTAGGTTATTAATAAGACTGTTAGTAAGGTTATTATTTTGTATTTCATTAACTGCACTATTAATAGTATTATTTGTAGTTCTCATAGCTACGTTTAAACCATTAAATGTCCCTACCCCAGTTTTTTCACTGCTTTCTCTTGCTGTACTTAAAGAATTGTTTATCGCTGACGATTGTACACTATTATTGTTAGCCTCTACTGCGCTTAGTGTTTGATTTACTATAGCCTGATCTCTTTCTGCATTTTTCTTAATGGCATTTAGCCCTGCTGCCACCGCTGCTGAGTTATCTTTCTTCACGGCAGAATTCTGAGATGGCGCTTGACTGTCTTTGACAACCTGAGGTATATTATCAGGCGCACTTACTTTTCCCGAGGTGCTCAGTTCTACTCCCCCAACATTGGTAACTGTGGGATCTGTTTTGGTTGCATCAGGCACAATACCAGTTGATGTAGCTGTGGGAGAAACACTGGTAGTACTTGTTTTAGATAAACTAGCTAGATAGGCAGCAGCGTAGCCCGTACAAGTTGTACTATACAAAGGATTGTTTACACAGGGATCTAAACTATAATTTAAACTAAGATTAAAATTCATAAATTCAGGACCGTAATATCCTGCCCAAAATCCTGAATCTTTAGCTGTTACTGACAACTGAATATTGCCAAGACCCGAGGTAGCATATGGTGTTGTATAATTTCTTGTACCAGAGAATGTGGTCCAACTTGGAATATGATAACCATAATTGTATCTATCATTTACCAATAAAGAGCCTGTGTTACTGTAAAGGTTAACGTCTATATAGGCAATTGGATCATAACTACCTGGCTGCCATCCGTTTATATTAGAATTTTTAACACTCCAGGAATAGTTATAACCGCTGACCTGTAATCCAGACCCAGCGTTAGCTAGTGCTTGATTAATGGCTATGCTTTGACTAAGAGTGTATTGTCCGTAACTAAACACCATATAGCCATCGTCCCTAACTCCTGGACAAGGACCGCCAAATATACCTCCCCAGAAGGATCCTGCACTATTAGAATAACAGCCGCTCCAAGAGTTTCCAGTATTACCTACTAGATTGTCAGTTACTGAAGTCTGGGCGTTAGAAGGCGAATAACTTATAGATAACAGCGCCAAGCAAAGCGCCGATGCCCATTTTCTTAACTGTATCATCTTTTGCGAGTTCCTCTACTCTTGGGATTTTGGTAGGATTTTGTTCCCATAGCTCACGTGCAGCATCTCCAATCTTGCCCTCATAGGGGCAAGGAGTGCCAGCGTTCCACATAGCATCAAACACACGACGGTCTTGACACAGTGTGGCAACTGCGGCTACCTTCATTCCCATATCGTATAATCTACTGGCTAATTTTAAACGTTCGCAGTTCATATCACGAACTGTTCCACCAGTACTCACACCTAATATTTGTGTTTGCACTGCACCTGAAGTTCCTGTGGTACACAAATCATTGTTACCTCCCGACATCATTGCTGGTGCAATGGCTGTGGGTGGAGGTTGTATAACTTTCTGTGTAACGTCGTTAATATTCTTATTTGTAGTGCCACCACTCTGTACATTACGTATGGTTTGATCACCGCTATAACTGTTACTGTTGTTATTAGTATTAGTAGTGCCACCACTCTGCACATTGTTGATGGTTTGTTCACCACTATAATTCATATTATTGTTTAATGTCTGACTTCCACTATAATTTGTGTTGTTGTTTATAGTCTGAGTTCCACTATAGACATTTCTTATAGTCTGATCACCACTGTTTATATTTGTATTAGTGTTAGTACTAGTACTGTTGACGTTTGTATTGTTTGTAGCTGTACTGGTACTAGTGCTGTTCACCGTGCTGGTGCTGGTACTTGTACTATTAGTATCTACTAGAGTACTAGAATCGTAGGTTTGTGCTGGAAGTGCAGCTGAAAAAAATAGGCCCGCAAAGGCCAAATAAATTTTTAGTTTTTTTGTAAATCTCATATTGTTAGTATTACCTTATCTTGGTAATTAACAATATTTACAACCTTGTAAGGAATCATTAAAATATATTATATGGCATAATACTATACTTTATAACTATTATTTGTTTCTTGTTTGTGGGCACTAAGCAGGGCTCGCTTTATTTGATCAAGATCTAGTTTGTTTTCACGATAACCCGCGACCACAAGATCAAGATAATTTTGACTGGGCAAAATTTCACTGTTTTTTTCGCGCATACAATAAATTAACGCTTGTACTGTTTTACCCTGAAAACTTACGTTCAGATTTTTTTTGACATAGTATTCTGGATACCCTTCTAATAAATCAAGGTTTTTTTCGCATTGTTGAGTAATGCTCCAGAGTACACAATTTAGATCACTATTTTTTTCTGCGACGATATCGCAATGCGTTTTAAAAACTAATTTATAGCCTTTAATTAAAACATTGCCCAATAACTTGGCGTCGGGACATCTTGCTAGCATACTTTGTAAGTTGGTATTTAGACCGTAGGCAAGATAGTATTTCCTAGTTGATACTAACGCATCCTTGGATTTTACAATCTTGATTTTTCTCATCTCTTTTGTATGCCTAGATCTTTATAAATTTTTTGTACACCCTGTGCCTGACTTATACAATCTTCTAGCGCATTGTGAAGTCCTGCAGAATTTCTATCTCGTGGATCTCCGTGTACCTGAAATAAGGTTCTACTATCTCGTATCTGAAAATACTTCCAGTTATGTGGAGTCTCATATTGCCTATAGATATTTTCTAGAATAACAATATCAAAACTAGGACCTTGACACCATATTTCATCAACTGCTACGAGAAATTTGTTTAATTGTTTCATTAAATCAGTAACACTAACTCGGTCCTTATCTCCTAGAGCTTCTTCTCGAATTGGTTCACTTTGTTTACCCCACCAGTCTACAGTTTCGGGATCTACCAATCTACCCTGTGCTATTTGTTCGTCTACATCTACACGTAGATAGAGTCCATCATATATTTTTCCAGGAATGTAGGGATCAAACTTTACCGCGCCAAGTGTGAGTATCACACTCTCGGGACGTATACCCAGAGTTTCAATGTCCAGCATAACTGCCTGAGTCATCTAGGCCTCGGGTTCTAGTTTAACTACAAGGGGATAGCCGTTGTTACGAGCCAGTAGAGTTACTTCCACACCTTTTTGTTCGGCCATTTCATAAGGAAGTGTGGCCACTATGGAACTACCTTCGTGATGAATCTTCATTGTAAGTTCCTCAGCAGTAATTCTATCATAATTAAACACTGCCACAAGACTTTCAACTACAAATTCCTGTGTGGTTACTTCATCATTAAGATAGATAACGTGATATCTAAGTGGTTCCTTGATATCTTCGCGAGTCTTGATCTTTACTACTGTTTCTGTATCTGACATAATGTTATCTTGATAGGTATATGGACACACAGGGGACAGGCCCCTGTGCGTGTTTACTTAGTAAAAGTAATGGGGATCTTCTTGGCACGCTCTTCTTCAGGAATTACCTGTTCAAGAGCCACGCTAAGAATACCATTTTTTACAGTAGCACCACGAACTTCTACGTGAGCACCTAGAGTGTAGGTGCGCTCAAAACTGCGTGAGCTGATACCCTTGTGAATGTACTCAATGTCTTTGTCATTGGTTTCACGAGTGCCGCGGATAGTGAGTGTTGACTCTTTAAGTTCGACGTCAATCTCATCTTCGGCGAAACCAGCCACTGCAACCTCGATCACCCAATGGGTGTCGTCTAGTTTACTAATGTTGTAGGGAGGATAGTTTTCTCCGCTACGACTGTTGGCAAAGGTGCGACCAAGATCTTCAAATAGGCGATCAAAGCCCACGCTGTTGCGTACAAAACTAGGAAGGTCAAGAGTTTGAATAGAATATTGCTTCATTGTTTTCTCCTTAAAAATAAGCAAGATTGTTGTAGACCCCAACCGGGCATCTACAACTGTATTTATTATAAACTATCTAGGGTGAAAATACAATATTTTTGGTGAACTGCTTAATAGAGCTGACGTGGTAGGCGCTCGCTGGCAAGTTTTTTCTGCCAACGATTTTTAGCTGCTGCTTTTTTCCGCTTGCGGCGGGTGGTGGGTTTTTCGTACTGTTCTCGATCTTTAATTTCCTGTAACTTACCAGAATTAGCAACTTTCTTTTTAAGACGTCTAAGCGCCTGTTCCACGTTGTCGTTTTTAACAAATACGTTAAGTCCTGATATCATTTTTTCCATAAAGTTCCTAGACATCCACTAATTCATTACAGTGCTCACGCAACTTTTCTATCCATTTTACTAAATCCTGTCTACGTTCTGGATGCGAATAATCGTAGGGATCTGTGGGGTTTTGGCCGTCGGCACTATAACTACGTTCGGCATAGGTTTCATCTGCATTATTACCAGTAACATCTGCACGATCGTGGTAGACAGTTACGGGTATATTTTTAACTAGGCCCAATGGTGCTGTGACATTATAAATCCACCAATCACTGTGACTCACTGGACTTAACTCTCCAAAGAGGTCTAGCCAGCGACGGTTAACCACGGGAAATAAAGCAAAGGGATGATTCATTGTACTACAGGGCATTCTTAGTAGACCAGGATATCCAGTGTGTTTGATAACCTCTGTGTCCCAGCCATCAGTTTCCATAAGTGCATCGTCGTTCCAGAAAAATAACCACTCGCCGCTAGCATTTTCTGCTAACAAGTTTACGTATCGGTTTAACCTAGTATAACCAAATCTTTCGGTTTCAAAAATTCTGGAGGTTGCCTTGCATTGATCTAGATAGCCAGGCCAGATGTTAGCAAAAAAACTTTTACTTTCTTCATCATCCTCATCATATGCTATCAATACTTCTATTCTACTGGTGTCATCTGCACTTGCAAGTAGACTATTAAGACTACGAACTAGTGCCTGCGTTCTTTTGCGTGTGGGTAATAAGATAGATATTTTAGGTGTTGTCATTTTTACTTTCTTGATGTACAATATTATTGAGTTTATTTTCTACAAGTTCACGTTCTGTTTCCGAAAGCTGATCTAGATCATATTCCCCCGAACGTAATTTTTCAATTAGGAAATTTAGATACTGTTCGTCATAGGCGTAAACGTTGGTACTGTCTTTATTTATTTCTATCCATTTAACGCCATTAAATTTAAATAATTTGTTTGGTTGGTAGTCCACTCTTAGAAACATATCTCCACGACGTGGTTGATGTGGAAAACTAGTACCAAAACCACTAGTTATGTCCTCAGCGTCTACATTGTCTGCCTCAAGCACATACTTTTTATATAATTCAGGATTGGTTACACTGAGTACCTCGGTGCTCATTATCTTGCTGTTTACGTCCCAGTAACCGCCTTCCATTTTTTTAATTTTAACTGATTCTGCCGGACTGGTGTCAGGCTGGGGAGGTGGTGGCTTGTCCTCTATAACTTGTGCCACTTCAACAGACTTTTCTTCCTCCTTGGCTTGATCCTGCTCGAATTCCATTTCTACTTGCTGAGTAAGACTGGGCGTAATAACTTCTTTTTCCTGTTCTTGTTGTTTCTCCAAAACAGTGTTTAAGTTAGAAAGTTCCAGTTTATCACTGGCCATTTCTTCATTTGTATCCACGGACTGCTTGATCTGTTCCAGTTGTGCTGCGCTAAGAACACCATCATCGGCCGGATAAGCAGTGGATGACGGTTCTGGGGCTAGATCAACTAGAACTTCCTCGGCTGGTATTTCACTCAAGGCCTGATTAGCTTGTTCTGCTCTTTGTTGTTCATCTTCTAGATCTAGAGCCCTAGCTACTAGTTTACTACGATCAAAAAATTCTTGTTCACTGGCAACAGTGTCTTCTTGAGGTGTCAGGTTTCCATCCCCTGCCTTCGCCGTATGAGATTCCTCTTGCGATTTATCTCCCAGTTCGGTTTTTTCGTCCTCATTGGACTTTTTCAAAGCTTCTTCCTGCTGCCGTGCCTTGTCTTCTCTAGCCCAGTTAAAGCTCTGTTGTGCTGCCAGTATCAATACTAGAGCCAAGGGATCAAAGACTAGAACAATAATTATAATTACCCAGCGCACTGCTCGTTCCAGAATATTCTGGTCAGGATTATCCCCATAGAGTAGAGCAGCAATGTATTTGATGGGCCCAACTTCAGCCTCGACTTTTCGAGATTCAGCAGCCAGGGGAGCCCTTTCTGCTTGTAATCGTTGTATTTCTTTCTGGCTACGATTAATGTTGGTCTGTAGTTCTGCACGTTCCTTGGCCTGTTGTTTTCTTACTGCAACTGCACGTTCAGTACCACGCTCACTGTCAGTTCTACTTAACATCTGATCTACTTGAGCGTTCATCTGCTCCAGTGCTTTTTTGGCCTGATTGATATTTTCCTTTTCGGTGTTAATTTTTTCATCGTAGATGGCGACCTTGCTGATAGCATCACCAGATACTAAACTTTGGTCGCTGTGTGCTTTACTTAGGAAACCAAAAATACCCATACTGGTTAACAGCATCAAAAAAGCCACAGCTGGTACCAGATAGAGTTTATAGGTCAATTTGGCACGTTGCCAGTTTAACTTTAACCAGACCGCTGCCACAACCTTACCAACTTCTAGACTGGCACCCATAATGATGATAGGTATTACTGCCGCAGAGAAAATAGCAGTAAGGCCTACTATACTATAGTAGGCAGCCACGGCTGAAATGGTTAAAGCCGTTATTAAAGTAAAAACAGCAAATATCATAGAAATTATTTATAGGTAAAAAAACTGGTAGAATAAGCATATAGTATGCTATTCAGCCAGTTTCTGTCAAGACAAACGGTTAATCCAGTCTAGGTGACCAGATCTGATCTTGCTCGTTCCAGTAATAGGGCGATCCATCATTAGGATAAGGTACTGGTGCTTCCCAACGACACGTATCTTCATTTAACACCCAGCTTGGGAAATTTTTTGGTGGAATAAATGCATTGCGGGCCGAGTCATAAGTGTAACCAACTCCAGCATAGTTTTTTCTAAAATTTCCATTATAAGAAGTTTGCTTCCAGGATTCGTGTCCAGTTAATTTTCGTAAAAACTCTACACCAATTTCTTCTCGTTCTTCTCCCTGCGGAGTCATTGTATCTATATTATTGACAACCAGCACTTCTAGCACAATGTTGTCAATACCAATTTTAGCAAAATGTGCCATTGTATTTTCCTATTATTAATATGTTAACCTAACCTAATAGACCAGATCTGATCTTGCTCGTTCCAAAAATAAGTCTGGCCATCATTGGGATAAGGAACTGGTGCTTCCCAGAGGCAGGTTGTTTCATTTAAAATCCAGCTTGGAAAATCACGTGGAGGTATAAATGCATCACGATCTGGGTCATAGATACCGCCTATAATTGCATAATTTTTACGAAAAGGAGTGCCTCCTTCTTTGTGCTGCCCGCCCCAGGTATTATAACTGGTACGTTTACACATCTGACCACGTTCACTTGCATAAAACTTTTCCCAGTCATAAAGACCTTCATCTTCGTCTTTTCCTGTTATAACTTCTGTTACAACATAATTTTCATCTAGAAATGCGTAATGTGCCATTGATTATCACCAAGTAATTGTGCCTGTTCCTGCTGTAAATCTATAAACTTTGTAGCCTGATCTAGTAACACCGTTGTCCAGTGTCCAAGTTAGTCCAGCACCGATCGTGGATAGATTGGGTCCTGAAGAAGGATAGGCTATGATTACCACACCAGATCCCCCACTTCCCCCACTTGATGCTGGAGCGCCAGCACCACCACCACCGCCACCTAGGTTAGCAGTTCCATTTCCACCAGCCGCACTGCCTTTACCATCACCGCCGCCACCGGAACCACCAGTCACAGTACCGCCACCACCGTCAGCGCCACCACTACCACCACCTGCGTATCTTGTACTTACGCCCGTAATAGAAGATAATGTGCCGGCGCCACCAGTACCACCAGTTGTGCCATTTACCCAATTTGATCCTGTGGTTCCAGATGCTCCGCCACCACCTCCACCACCACCAGCAGCTCGACCGCCGCCACCTGATCCACCACCACTACCACCACTGGCACCCTGGCTAGGAGATGTTGCAGGTGTATTACCAGCCGCGCCACCTGTGTTGTTGGGTCCTGCACCACCACCGCCTGAACCACCCGCACCAGCACCTGGTGCAGCATCTGCTCTACCACCGTTACCACCACCATTGGCAGTATATGCACCAAACACTGAGTTACTACCTGTGCCCTGTGACCCAGCCCCTGCACCCACTGTGACTGTGTAGGCTGTACCAGTTACCAAGGTATCAGTACCAGTTCGCATACCACCTGCGCCACCGCCACCGCCAATAAAAACCCCGCCACCGCCACCACCAGCCACTATCAACCACTCTACAGTGATACTACCACCAGGCCAAGCGCCAGAAGTTTTTTGCTGAGCAGCCTCGGCTAGATTCCATTTATATGGCGCCGAGGTAGATGAAGGCGCAACTACTGTTGCTGACATCAATCCGCCGCGATACCTTTTCCCCATTAGCTTATATCCTCATAGCTTATTGTTATTGTGATAGCATTAGATGTACCTGCTGTTGCCCCTATGCTTTGATTTTCCTCCAAGTAATATTGGGTACTTTTATCAATGATGGACAAAGTACTATAAGCTGGCACTGTAAGTGTGTTAGCAATTGGTAAATTAGTACCAGCTAGTGCTGCTGCTGTATTAAAATTGATAGATATGTTAGCTGCTGTAGCAGTAAAGTTTGCTGCGTTTAATGTGTTTATTTTTAAACACTTACCTGAGTTAGCAGCATTACTCAATATTGAAGTTGCTGCGGTTGTACTAAGATTAGCACCGGTTGTTTTTCCATTTATAGTTGCTGCGCCGATTAAATTTGGTGCTGCCATTTTTTATCCTCCAAAGACTAAACTAAAACCAACAGCTCTAGCATTGCTAGCCCCTGTTGCAATACCTGTTAACTGACTTCCATTACCTAAAAAGACGTTTCCCGTAATATTACCAGTTGCGTTAAATGTACCTGTTACGTTAGCACCAGTAGTTGTAGTAACCAACACGCTGGTACCATTAGGTGCTAGCGTTACGTTGCCACTGGCCCCTGTAATTATTGATAGTGCGCCAGTGTCAACTAGATTTCCTGTTAAATTTAAATTAGCCACTGTGGCATTGCCAGTTACTGTTATACTAGTGCCCGAAATTCCAGTTACCGATAGATTAGATAAGAGCTGCCTCTTCCAGGAATTAGTGGTAGAATTATAGGCATAGAGTATACCATTAACTGTAGCAGTTTGCCCATTAGTTGGTGCTGTTGGAAATGCCATTTTTTATCCTAAAATATTTTAGTGTAGTTTACCATACAGATGTCTCGTAAGCATAGATAGAGTTCATAAAGTCCCCACTTAGAAAATTTTGATTACCACCGGAGTATTGTCTTACGTATGTTTCGAAATAGTCATTTACTACCGCAGAGACTAACATAGAAAATTGACAAGATCCCCAATCCCCTGTTGTCATATATCTACTTGTAATTGCATATTCTGATCCATTTTTATACCCTAGTGTTTCAGAATTAGTACTTGTGCTTATGTTTGTAATTCTACCTGAATGTGTTATGTTATATAGCCCCGGTCTTACAATTTTTATCCTAGATAAAGAAGTATCATACATTGCAGCTGGTGCAGTATTAGCTCCTAAAGTTTCTAGAGTTAATTTTGTAGCTACACCACTGCCCACTGATTGGTTTCCTCCGGTTTTATATAATAAAACATTCATAGGAACAGACTTCCCGGCAATCTTAGTCCAGCTAGTGCCATTACAATATAATGTAGCTGCTTCATTAGCCCACATAATTCTTGTTAACGATCCGTCAATAGTTTCACTGGCGTTTCCGTCTAGTGTCACTAATTTAGTTAGAGCGTTACTCATCTGAAAAGTAATAATTTTACCTGTGTTGCCTGAGGCAGCAGGTAATATTATAGTATAATCTGCTGTAGTTCCAGTGCATACGTGTATTTTACCAAAAGCTGTCGAAGTTAGTGTAACGTTACCTGTAACAGAGACTATATCACCCACAGTATTAACGCTAATAAGGTTTCCTAGTACTGTTAGATTGCCATCAACAGTGGTTGGGCCAATAGTGCCGCTGGCGTTTCCATTTATTAGTCCAGACTGTATATCCACCCAGTAACTAGTGGTTCCATCGTTTATGTATTCGTATAGTGTATCATCACTGGTATTATACCATTTATCACCTTTGACGTTGCCACTCGCCGGTGGCGCTGTAGATGACGTAAATGTTAAACTAGTCCCCGAGGAGAACAAATTACCATTGCCAGACCATCGTATACCGTCAGTAGTATATAAAGTACTTGCAAATACATTGGCAGTAGTTGTAAGATTAGCTGCACTAATATTACCAGTAACTGATAGACTACCTAGTGTACCCACACTTGTTATATTAGTTTGTGCTGCTGTTGATAAAGTACCTGAAATACCAGTTGCACTAATATTACCTGCACTAATATTTCCTGTTACAGCAAGACTACCGAGTGTACCCAGCCCAGTGATATAGGGCTGTGATGCCGTGGTCAATGTACCACCTAGATTTCCTGAGTATGTAGGTAGATAACTAGCTACATTGGTGTTAGAATATGATGATGATAAACCAGTTAACTGGCTTCCGTTACCTAGTAGATAACTAGCACTAATATTTCCAGTGACACTGACGTTTGTGGTTACGCTAATATTACCAGCGGATATATTTCCTGTGTACGTTGGAAGGTAGCTTGCGACATTGGTATTTGCATAGCTAGCTGGTAGTCCAGTAAGCAGTGCGCCGTTACCAATAAAATTGCCTGTGCTACTTGTTATATTTCCGGTAACTATTAAACTGTCCAGTGTGCCAACTGCGGTTATATTAGTTTGACTTGCAGTAGATAGTGTACCTGAAATACCAGTTGCACTAATATTACCTGCACTAATATTTCCTGTTACAGCAAGACTACCGAGTGTACCCACACTTGTTATATTAGTTTGTGCTGCTGTTGATAATGTTCCTGAAATGCCAGTTGCACTAATGTTACCTGCACTAATATTACCAGTAACTGATAAACTGTCCAGTGTGCCAACTGCGGTTATATTTGTCTGACTTGCAGTAGATAGTGTACCACTTATACCAGTAGCACTAATGTTACCTGCACTAATATTACCAGTAACTGATAGACTTGCCAGTGTTCCCAAAGAAGTAATATTAGGCTGTGCATTGGTGTAAACTGTACCAGCTACTAGTGCATTTGCCACCTGTCCGCTTATGTTTGCAGCGTTTATGCTACTAAGTGTGTATAAACTTTGAACTTCTACATTATTAATTTTAAGAGCAGTATCAGTTGCACTCAAAACAATATTACCTAGATATATTGAACTATTAGCTACCCAAAGGTCTTTAAATCTATTAGTGCTATTACCTAGACTATAACTAACATTGACATTAGGTATTAAATTTCCTACAATGTATTTGTTAAAAGTTAAATTACCATCAACGATTAAATTAGATAGCGTTGTTGTCTGGTTGGTGGCTGCTGTATTTGCAGCATTAGCTAGATTATTTCCTGATATTTCTCCGCCCGTGGTGGCCACCGTTGTAATACTACCTACTGGACTAATTACTACACCTGTGGGATTAGGATTAGACGCAGTGCTAGGAGGTATAAGGGCAATAGCTCCACTGCTAGCATCTGTTTTAATACTAGCGCCACCTAGATTAATAGTGTTGCCACTTAAAAAGATATCGCGCCAGCGATTGGTAGCTGAACCTAGATCATAGGTAATGTTGGCACTGGGAATAAGATTACCTGTAAACTGAGTGGTGCCCGATCCTGTGGTTATATTTCCTGTTAGGTTAAGGTTACCTGCACTAATATTTCCCGTGCTGATGTCCACTTTAGTATTAATAGTAAAACTACCGTTAGTGTCCCCACCTCCGTCGGTAGTTACAAAGTGCAGTGTTTGATCACTGTGTTTAAAAATTATGGCGACATTGGATTGAGCTAGATAGCTACGATCAATTAAAAATCCCAGATCTCGGGCCGTGTTTCCACCTTTATTGATCATCACCACGGGATCGGTGATCTCAATTTTAGTGCTCAGTGTCTGATCAAATGTGGGGCGAGTTAATGCCATTATATCTCTTGTTAGTTATCTAGTATTTATTTGGTACTGATATGTGGTAATATAGCTGTACTGCTATAACTCAAAACTAACTATATCTACCAACCTCAGCATTGTAGTTCTGCAGAACTTCAGCCGCGGAGAGTGCTCGATTATATACACGGAATATACTCCAACGACCTGCCAATGAGCTGCCATCACCAAGACTGGTTCCGTCTGCACACATCAAAGCGTAGTACAACTCTGAGGCAAACCCTTCCTGTGGACTGTCTCTTGAAACTCCAGTCAGGCTTGCGGTTGTTGACCCATTTATATAACCACGTAGAGTAGACGTGGCGGAATCGTAGGTTAAAACATATTGCTGCCATTGATTTCGTGTGACCGCGCCAATGGTAAGGGGACTTATGCCACTGGGAGTCCATACTGAAACTCTTAGATTACCTGACACTATCTCTATCTGGCTGTCGTGCCAACCACTATTAATGGGACTAGCGCCTTGTTCGGTTACGACTACACCGTTATCAGAGCTAGTGTAAACCCAGGCCTCCAGGGTGAGATTATTATTAACTGGGCTGTTAAATAGGCTTATCATACTGGGTGTATAAAGTGTGTCATTGCTACCATCAAAAGTAAAATAACTATTACTACCTGCTGAAGTGAACACAGGGCCATTGGCCAAGGTACTGGTAGATATAGCAGTGTTAGCAATGTTGTTGATAGAAGTGCCACTACCACTGTAGCTTGTGGTTTTACCTGCATCCAGGTAATACTGCAAGTTTGCAGTCACATACCTAGTGTCAGTTACTGTTACTCCGTTAAGTGTTACTCCTTGAATAATCATATTAGTTATACACCAAACCTTCCTTTTAAACCATAATAGTTTTGCTGTATTTGTTCTTGTGTGAGAATCTTAGAATATAAAAACATATTAGCAACATACCCAAACGGTTGTCCGCCACCAGTGCTACCCCATTCATTATGACGATTTCCACCAGTACCGTAGGCAGTGGTTCCCACCTGCTGTCCATTAATGTAAAATGTTTGTGCTGTATTAGTTCCCGTCACAGCATATTGCACCCAAATATTTGCTAATCCAGTGGCAGTGTAACCAGAATACTGAAACAAACCACCGTTATTGTCGTACATACCCAGGCGATTACTCCCTAGTTCTATTAATAATGGATGGTCATCTGGTGTGGTCCTCCATAATGTTCGCCAGCCCGATGTACTGTTTAGCAATCTACCCCAACAAATGTAGGTAAAACCCGTGGTGGGTAGTATTGGTCCAGTCACAGCGGCGGATACCTCCCCCGTGCTAGAACAATCAAAACATTTGACACCACTGAGTGTGGTATAGATTCCTGATGAACTTAGTGTATGTGTATATCCGTTACCAGATAAATCAAAGACGCTGGTACCTGTTCCGGGATAGCTGGTTGAATTGTCAGCGTCCAGCCAAATCGCAAGATTAGATGTTATAATAGAAGCATCAACAACTCTTGTTCCTGTTAATGATACACCTTGAATTATCATATATCTGAATTATTTTATGTAGACTGCGTAGCTATTAATGTCAGAACGAAGACTGTTTGTGACAGCGGTTACATCAGACATACCGTAGAGATTGTTTGCTGATGGGCTAGTCCAGGAACCAGTACCCTGTGCATTACCCGAACGACCCTGAGCTTGCAATTCTGTACTAGGTCCACAAACTGTCCACCAGGAGTTAGCCTGATATATCCAATCACCTGGTGCATTTACACTCAGGCTAGTGTTCATTTGTGTATGCCCTTTGACTGGATACCAGGTACCTGTCATTGGGGTATTATTTACAAATGCTGGATAATTACTCACCGCACTTAATGATAAATTACTGGCATTGGTGTATATAACTTTATTGGCTATACTCATACTAGCCAGCAGTGGAGTTTGACTCGCCGTAGTACTGGCCATCTTTAATACCTGTGAACACTGTGCCGTGCTATTATGGTACCAGAGATCCATTGTGCTGGCACGAAGTTTGTTTAAAGTACCTTCGCCATTCTCCCAGGTGTTAGGATAACCCAGGCCAGCAGTTACGCCTGCCACACCAGTGCCAGTGAATCCAGGAGTGTAGGCTATCAGCATCCAGCCGCCACTCTCGTCAGTCATATTACAGTAGACCTGACGTGCACTACCCATAGTGCTGGTTTTTATATAGTACCAACCTGAACTAGTCTGTCCGGAATTGTAGATGTCCTGCGCAGACACACCAGGGTTAGCCAGTGTGCCCTTGACAGTGGTGTCTCGTATGGCAACACCTGATAAATTAACTCCTCTAATATCCATTGTTTAACCTGATTTATTTTAACCTAATCGTTCTATACTGATAAAGTTCTTTGTATAGCTAGGACCAATCATCATAGTGACTCTATAGAAACGCTGGTTTGTAGTATCATTAACTAGATATACAGCACCATCACCTGCATTGGGAAAACTCCAACCAAACCACGATCCGCTTGGAGTTGTGGTATAAGTGTACGCTGTTCCTCCGTTAGTTGAACCACCACCGACGCCGTTAATGTAGCCAAATGTTCCAGAGATCATAAGATTCACTGAACCTGTTACTGTAGCACAACACAGGCCTCTATTGCCGCCAGTTGTTACACTAAACTTAAGATTGTCTAGGGTAATAAACGTGCCTGCGTCTACATAACCCGATGCAAAGCCTTTAAGCCCAGTTCCTGAACTAGTAGCACCTATCTTTGTCTCTAATAATCCCGTGGGATCAGGCAATAATATAGAATTAGCCACATCGTCAAAAAACAGTTCGGTATATTGTGTTGCGATATCTGCTCTATTTTCAGTTATATTATTTGAATGTAGTTTTCTTATTGTCATTGTTTAACCTATATAGGTGACGCCCCAGTTATCATTGCTGTCTAAATTAATATTACCTGATATTACTTGCAATCTCAAGGTATCACCCACTGCGCATTTAGCGTAACCAGTCATTGAGAAGTGTGTGGCTACTCCAGTATTGGTATCTGTTTCCCAGAATGCTACAACATTAGCGCCAGAACTGCTGGAATTTTTCTGTATGCTAGCCTGGTTCAAACCATTATTGGTACCAACACGCAATGTGGCATAACAATGATATAAACCTGCTATGGGGGCAGTGAATATGCCCGTGGTGTTATTGTAATAACTGCCTTGGTTGTAATCCACTGTGGTACCGTGTGTTGAATTAACTGTAGTGTTCGCGGTAATTTGAGTACTAACAGTACCATAAACACGGAACGCTGGTAGGTTGGGCATCTTGATACCACCACTACCGTTCACTGTGAGGTTACCAGGCAGTGTGACTAGGCCCGTGGTGTCAAAAGTACTTACAAAGTTGTTGGCTGTAATAGTTACATTGGCTGAAGTACCAGTTATGTTCGCTGTGGTGATATTTCCCGTGGTGGTCAGTGAGCCAGTGATGCTAACGCCCACGTTGGAGATATTGGCCACTAGAGAACTTACATTAGCACCACCCGCAAATATCTTGACTGTTTTATCTGGAGTGGTGGTACCAATTACAAGGTTACCACCACTCTGACTTGAATTGGAAACATTGCCCTGTGCATACAAGTAGGTGTCGGCGGCATAGACAATGTTACCCAGACTGTTGGTGGGTGTAGCATTATCGTAACCCGAGTTAATTATACCAAAGTCACCGTAGTTTACTGAATCGGAACCGTTATCTGCTGTAAGAATAAAATCAGCCGTGGCATCAGCACCGGTATTTTTATTTTGGAACGTGACTTGTGCATAGCTGTTTACATTGGCAGTAAATCCAGCCGAGGTATTAGCTAACAATGTGTTTGTAACACCAGCCACCAATGCACCAACACCTGTGGTGGCAGTGCCGCCTGCATAGATGTTACCACTTACGCCCACACCACCTGTGACTTGTAATGCACCAGTTGTGGTTGATGTAGCAGATGTGCCAACTGTTATTTTGCTAGCTACCTGCGTTGTAACATCACTAGGATTGAATATTTGATGTACACTACCATTTGGGGCCATCAATCTACCAGCACCGCCGATCACAACTCCAGGGAATGTGGATCCTGCACCTGTGTAGGGTGATAAAACAATACTGCCTTCTCTGGAGATTGGTGCACCATTACCACTGATATAAGCGCCGGTGTTAAACACTAGGGAGCCATTATTTGTGGTAAACGCAGTGTTGCCTATGGTGCTGATGTTGCCGCTAGAAGTATCTACTACAACTTTTTGTGTAGCAGATGCATATGGGGCAAATACAATGTTACCCGTAGTACCAGCAGTTCCGTTACCTGTTTGGATATAGCTAAATGCGGCATCGGATACAATGCGTGTCTTGGTAGCTGAAGTATTGGCAGTATTACCTAATATAATATCCGGATTGCCAAAAATGGTACTGTAAGCAATTAAATTACCACCTGTGATGTTTCCTGTGGTGGTCATAGTATTAGAACCGTAGGCGCCTAACAGAGATACTACATTGCTATCACCATAATTACCAGCACCACCACTGCCTAGGCTCACCGCTGCGCCGTTGGCATAGTTAATGCTAAATGTATTACCAGGTAGTACAAGATTACCAGCATTGTTAAATGTCCAACTGTAACTACCTGCAACCAAGGTTACGTTAGTGCTGGTACCAGTTACGTTTCCAGTAATGGAAATATTGCCACTGATATTACCTGCCGTGATGTTGCCCGTGGTACTGATGGAGTTAGAGCCCAGTGCAGCCAATAACGATGTTACATTGCTGTCGGTATAGGTGCTGCCGGGAACAAATGGTGTTCCATTAGCATAGTAAAAATTATTTGTTAGGATATTACCAGCAGTTAAATTACCAGTCAAATCAGCAGCTAGAGCAAACAAGGTATTAAATCTATTGGAAGTATTACCACCAATATTCCCCACGCCGTTGGCTCCGCCGTTGTGGATAGCAGTGGCAGTGTTACCATAGACATTGAGTGTGTAAATTCCCATTGTGCCTGAACCGCCACCGTAGTTTAAGACTGCATTTCTGCTGCCGCTAGAGGATAACAGATACCCATTGCCGCCAATTATAACACCATTGGTAGCATCTGCATTAGTGTCAGGAGTTAGTGTGATACTACCTGATAAATTAATACGTGCGTTACTACTGTTTTGTTTCAGATAACTATTTGCGCCACCCAGAATTACGTTTCCTGTATTAGCAGTAATAAGGTTACCTGTACTGATATTGCCCTCTGTTTCCAATGTGACAACATTGGCGGTGTTTGCAAAGAAGCTCTGCCAGCGGCCTGAGGATTGTCCTAGACTGTAAGTATTGGCAAATAATGGATGGAAATTACCGTAGCTGTAAGTAATGCCCGAGCTAGGTATCAGTCTCAGTGCACCTGAAGGTGTTTGAATATCCGCCACTTTAAGTGTTGAGCTACCTGCCAGAGTTAATGTATTGCCATTTATATCAAAGGTGAACTGTGGCACACCACCTATTCTGCCGGAATTATTAAACAGTATTTGTGTGTTGGCTGTGGAAGCAGGTGCAACAAAGTTACCTGAAATGTTACCCGTGGTGGAAATTACATTAGAGCCCAGGGAGCTCAATAATGAAGTAACATTACTGTCAGTGTAACTGGTACCTGTGCTGTAGGCATTGCCATTGCTCCAGTAAATACCGTCGGTTGTTATAATACTTTGAGCAAAAGTTACATTACCACTCTGCCTATCAACAGTGACTACATTAGTATTAAGATCTCCCGATGCTAAGTTAACTCGAAGTTGTAGAGTTTCTGAGTTAGCTAACTGCCATCCAAAGTGAGGAAAACCACCATACATAAAATCTAGGCTGTTGGTCACCTGTGCCCGGGAGGCAGCCAAGTTACCTGTATATGTTGGTAGATAAGCAGCGACCTCGGTATTACCATAGTTACTGCTAACCCCTTCTAGAATACTTGTACCATTTGCATAGTTTATTCGAGAGATATTGGTTGGTAATGTGATGTTCCCGTCTTTGCTCAAAGTCCACTGGGCACTATTACCTGAATTATCATCGGCACGAATTTCCACATTGCCTGTGTTGGCTAATTTAACATAGAGATTATCATTACCCAAGTAAAGTTCAGTATCATACAGATCACCAGAAGTTAAATGCAGGTGATTGTAGTCTGTGCCGCCAGTGGGATATACTAGAAGCTTTTGATTAAGATTTATGAACCCATCTGGTTGTAGGCCAATGGCCGAACCTGGAAAACTTCCGGGATTCGCCGTCTCGCCAATTACGCCTCCTTGGGGAAGTCTTAAATCGCCAAGAGGCATAAATTCCCACGTAGCCTGAGAGCTAGTGTTGTCGTTAGCATTAACTACAATAGTTCCGCTATTAGTCAACTTTACATAATAGTCGTCGCTACCCAGATACATTTCAGTGTTGTAGAGATTGCCTGTGGTAAGATGTAAATGATTACCTTCCGCAAAGGTGGGATATACAACTAGCACCTGATCACCGTCAGTAATGTTTGCTGGTTCTAGTGTAATACTACTACCAAATGGACCACCACCTTCTTTAATCAAACCACCCTGCGGAAGTTCTATTTCACCCAGTGAATTAAACTGCCAAGAAAAAGATTCTCCAATAGCGGGGTTATTAGTCTTTATGTTTATGGTACCAGCGGTGGCTACGCCATCATCACTAGCAACTAGATTAATATCATAACTAGAACCACCAACAATGGCTCCACCAGGCAAGGTTAAGTTACCAGAGTTGTCAAAAATAAATTGTGTACCACTACCAGGCTCAGGTTCCAATCTAACCTGTTGGTGCTGCGGACTTGTAACTGTAACTGGGTAAAATCCAACAGTTCCCGAAGCTGGAGTAGTTAGATTTACTTTTATAACACCAGGATAACCACCCACGGGATACACTGTGTTTGCCACTGTGGTGTCGCATAGAGAACCTTGTACTAACCACCCAGCTTCAATCTGAGAATTAACGGTGTTATAGGGTACAAAAAAGTAGTTGGGACTTTCTGTATTCTGAGAACTACTAAAATAACCGTCGTAGTTAAAAGTATACTGGTAGTCGCTACTGCCCTTGATCACGGCCTGATCAAAAGAGAACCAACCCGTACTTGCCACTGGTTGATTGTTTACGCTGAGTGATCCATTAGAAACACTAATAGGGATATTATCAATAAAAATTGTATTATTGCTTACATATAAGCTTTTCCACTGATTTGTTGAGTTACCTAGTGTGTAGGTACTATTAGCATTTGGTATGATATTACCAGACCAGCCAGCCGCTGCGTAGGCCACAACATTAGAATTAGCATAGCTTGTTATTCCTGTAAGCTGACTTCCGTTACCTATAAAGTATCCAGCTCGCACGTTGGCGTAGGTATTGTATAACAGTACTTCATTGTTGACCACAATGGCGTTACTTGCGATTCTAAATTCGCTACTACTAACGTCCCAGCCCAGGAAGGCATCACGGGCAGCACCATTATAGTAGTGTAATATGAACCCTCGATCCTTGGTGTCGTTACTGGTCAGTGCGCCACCAGCCGTGTTCCCACCAATTTCCACGATGGGGTCCGAGATATTAGTTCTAGTGACATCAATATAGGTAGTAGTGCCGTTGACTGATAGGTTGCCAGTGACTACGACATCAGTGAAGGTACCTGAGCCCGAGAATGAATTAGCTGAAATTGTGTTACCTGAGATATTTCCCGAAGTATTAATAGTGACATTACTGAAATTACCCAGTGCCACACCATTGGCGTAGGTAAAGTTATTGGCTGAAATAGTACCCAGTACTGAGGCATTGGAAATAATTTCCAGGCTGTCACCACGTATGAACCCGTCGGTTCTGAGGCTGGTGTTGGCAATAATGTTGCCGCTGGATCTTATGTTACCCACGGAATTACCAGCATAGAGCTCGGTAAAGTTTTCGTTTATTTTAGTGAAGGCTACGTTTAAACTATCGCCAGTGTAGCTGTCTGGCCCTGAGCCAAGGTTTATTGTTTGTTTTGCCATTGTTGGATCTCGCTAATGTAGTATTTAGCTGAAATGTGGCGATGCCCGCTCGGGGCGGGCATCGTGCAATGGCTAGGGTTTATTTAGATCTAGCTATGTTTTTTAAAGGGAGGAAATTTAGTACACCAGAGACAGCGAGTGGATTTTACGCCGTAAAAATAAAGTCCAGTGTCGAAGTAGGTCTTCTGACAGCTAGTACAAGTAAATTTTGTAAGTTCTGGTTCCTCAGCTTCAGCCTTTTTCTGTTCAATCTGGCGTTTACGTGACAGTGAAGCTTTGGGCTTGGTTGCAGCTACCTTTGCGTTCATATTTTACGTGTCCTATATATTTCGCAACGAGGAATTTCCGGACGAGATAACTCTGAGAAAGAGCATCTAGGTTCAGCGGGTTCTTTGTGCAGTGCCTTGAGCATATAGACTACACCAAAACAACCACAGATTATATAGTAGACTGCAATTGCGCGGGGCCAGGAAAAATTACTCATATTCATAGGGTTCAATTGTGTCTGCCTCTAGCACTGCATCGTGATAGGTAGTAGCTCCCAGCTGAATTACCTGTCCATTTGAGTAGCAAGCCAAGTAACTATTATACACAGGATCATATTCTATTTCTACTAAAAAATTATCCACAGCGACTCCTTAGCCAGTTTTGGGCAGCGGCCCGTGATTTAAATCGAGTACTTAGGGGTGTCTGATGTGCTCCACGAACAACATACCATCCACCTAGAAGCTTATTGTATACTATCTTAACCATTATGATTTTAAAAGATTAAAAATATTTTTACTTTGCCAGGCCCAGAGTGCCGGGGTATCGTTAAACACCGGACCCAGGGCTACCTCAGTACCACGGATATAGGTCTGCCAACCACCTAGAACACTACGGCATTCAAGTTGAATATCCATCTAGTCCTCGCTTAGTTAAAGATTTCTGGAAACTTAGCACGGGCACGATCTTCGCGATCTGCGAACCAGAGCTTGACAAATTCTTCTACACTCTGTCCTGCACGTGGTGCATCACCCACACGTTTTTTAGACTTAGTAACTTTAACAACATCTGTTTTTTTAGCTGACTTAGTAGTAGCAGGCTTTGCTGCCTTGCTAGCACGAGCAGGTTTTTCTGCTACAGCCATACCACGAGTAGCTAGATAGTCTACTGCCGCCTGACGCTCCATTTGTTTAGGCAAAGACACAAAAGTGATATCTGTCCAGCCCTGGCGAGCTAGGATACGAGCACGTTGGGTAGGATCACCGTTGCTCACGTGCAAGCGGGTAACGCCGTCTTTTGTTGCAATTCCTGCAATAGTAAAAGTCTTGGACATTTTCTGCTCCTTGTTTAGTTACGGTACCGCTATTATAGCAATTTGGTCTGTTATTGTCAACCAGAATTAGAAAAAAGTTATAAAAAGTACGTAGAAGTAATAGGGAGCACCAATTGCAATTATAGCAACTTCAAGTGCTAGGATCCAATTGTTTTTTAAATAATTTTGCAATTTTGCTAACATAGTTGCTTACTCAACAACAGATAGCATACTTGCAGGAACACGCCACAAACCGCCCATTTTAGCTGACTGCTCGCGTACAGTGATAAACTTTATTGCAACTTTTTCTACAGTACAAATCATTTCACGACCAAGGCGGTTATTGTAAAACTTAACAGTTGCACCTTTAGTAACATTGCGTTTGACTGACTTAGCGATTTCACCGCGACGAAATTTTACAGCAGAGGCAATACTTTCTAGTTGCTCATTTGTAAACGAGCCAAACATAATTGCTGAATTAACATCCTGGATAGTTAGCTGTGACATAAGTACCTCACTAGTTAATGTTCAGCAATAATACTAGACAAGCTGGTTAATGTCAACCAAAGTTTTTGTTGCTTATTGTTTAACTTTTACAGTACGGCTGGAAGTTTTTGTCTCAAACTCTTTTTGCATATACCAGGCAACAATTTTATGGTGTATATTTGTTATAAGATCGTTGTAGGGTTCTTCTAGAATAAAATTGAATTTGCAATCACCCCAGCTGCTACCACGTTTAGTAAATTCATAAAATGCTTGGCGATGTGCTTCGTTGTTAGCGTCAAAGACCACAGTGGGCCGGCGCAGTGTCCAGGTTTTTAACATAGGAGCTCCTTATAGAAATTAATGTAGAGTTTGTTGAGTATGTAAGTCCGTCACACCAAAACTTTTAATAAGTGTTTTGATGGAGTCTGTCATAGAGTTATGACTATAATTTTGAGGAAGCACTATACTTTTAAGGTTGCCGTCTGGCCCCACTATAAACACATAGTCTTCTTCGGTTACGTCGTCAAGAACATCATCTTCTAGCTCAAAGGTATGTTCGGATGGTCTCATTATATTGTTTCTCCAGACGTTTAAAGTATTTATTGGATAGTCTTACTAGTCTCTGTGTGGTTTTGTCTTGCTCACCAAACACAGTCTTATAAAGTTCATAGGTAGTTGTGTCCTCCAGCTTAGTGGCATATTCTGGTATGTCCACTGCCCGTTCTGTAGCAAGTGTAAAAGCGTAGGCATCAACTTCATCTGGCTTACCAAGATAACGTTTGACTATAGACATTTCGTCATTATTATAACAAATGTAATCTTTGCAACGGCGCCAGCCACGTCTACGATGCTGATTTAGATGAACATACTCGTGTCCTAAAATGCTAACTAGATCAGCCACGAGATCGAACCATCTTTCTTCAGTCACGTCAGATTTGTTAAAATGCAGTTTTTTTCTACGAGCATTCATCAAGATATCTATTTTGATACTTTTTAGATTCTGTCTATCTAAATCAGGACTGTAACTTCCTTCTATCTTGAAGCCCCCTAGATTATTAGTTTTTTGTATTCCTATACTACATTCCACAAAGGGAATAGCTTGATTTAGTTTGCGCACAACAGTGCTAGGACTAAGACTTTTGCCCTGTAATCCTTGGTATAAACCAAACAGCCTAGCAGTAAGTGTGAAAAAATTCATATTTTATTTAAATAGGATCAAGCTCATTAACACACTCTGCACCACAAAACCCAGTGCTATGGTAATCATATTAAGTAGATTACGTGTTATTATTGCAGTACCAAATAAAAGAACTAGAGCAGCATAGACAAATAGTATTATATCTGTTGGCATAGGTTTATCAGTTAGTCCTGATAGAATAGCCAACAATGTGGGTATTGTAGAACAATGCAAGGTAATACTAGCCAACCAGGCGAGAGCATCTGCAGTCACTTTTTTAATGCGACCTAAAAAATACTCTCTAACTGGTTCAAAATACAATTTGATAGTTTCCAAAAACATATTATCCCTTGTAGAATATGTGACGCCCAATTTTGGCCACGGGTTTTTTGCCCCAGCCTGGGTTCACGTAATCTGCGTGATAATACAGTGCTTCACGGACGCTGTCAAGTCTAAAGTTTTCGAGCAGGACCTTTTTGGCCACATTCATACTTTCAGCATAGCGTTCGGGATGAATTGGTTTGATGGTCATACCCGGCTGGCAAACCCAGCTAAATTGGCAGACAATTTTGTCCATAATGGTATTTCTCTGGTAGACAACTTCACAGACGTCATTTCCAAATTTTGTACTGCGTACACGGTTCAGTGTGACCTGTGCCACAGCAACTTTACCTTCAAAACTTTCACTACCTGCTTCCCAGTAGATATTTTTGGCCAGGCAGGTAAGTTGTCTTGTGCGAGTGGCCATATCAGCACGACTCACGACCATTTGATTATTTTCGGATTCTAATTTGGCGAACTTATTTTTAGTCACTTCAGTTAGTGCTGATCCCACCATAGCAAGACCAAAACCTAAAAATAAAACCTGCGCAATCCTAATCATAAAATTACAACGTTTGGTTAGTTGCAATATTTCTTTTTTCTCCATAAGTAAGTACTCCTTTCTTTATGGTTCATATATATGTAAAACAATTCAAAGGTAGAAATCTACGTAGATAACTAGTTAACTATAGTTATTATAGCATAAAAATGCCGTAATAGTACACTTTTAAGGCAAAAAATTATGGTTTAGATGTTCGAGTAATACCAACCTGGCCAAGGTTAGAATCATTTTTACCCATACCCAAAATGGTTTTTATTTGATTACCAACATTATTATTTTGTGTTAAATTGGACAAAAGAGTTCCTGTACCAATGTTTCCTGAGTCGGCACCGTAATTGGCCAAACCGGCTGCAAAATTTAGTCTGTTGGTTGTTGCATTACTTCCTTCAGTGGCAGTACTGAAATTACCTCGTTGATAATTTGCTATTTCATAGTAGACACTTTGACAGAGATAATTCCATTTTTCGTTAAGTTTTTTAACGATGTCGGCAGTGTTTTTGTCCGTGTCAGCGGCTGCTGTTCCCAGTAAATCATAATACTCCTGTATCTTGGAATTCAGCCTCGATTGCCAATAATTTGGACCTGCTTTTCTTGTTACTATTTTTTTAGTTTTTTTCTTTTTAATCTGACTTTTAAGTTTTAAAGGTTGATTAACATCAAGATTTTGACTATCTACATTTATTATCACAGTACCTGCTGTAGCAATGTTAAGTTCTAATTCTTGTTCTTCCACGCTGTCAAATTCTTCCGTTATAGAAGTTTCAAGAGGTGTGGGAATCCAGGACTTAGCTGCCTGTGCCTCGGCAGCGGTAAGGGGAAATTCCGCTTTTAATCTAGAAATTTCTGTAAGTGTATCTCTTATGCTTATGCCGTACTTGCCTTTGTATAATTGATCTATTAGTGCGTTTATTTCATCCAGTGTGTCTTTGAGGTAGCCTGAACCCATACCTATGATTTGCAAAATACTAACTGGCCCACCATCGGGACTCATAGGAAGGAATTTTCTAAGTTGTTTTGCTATATCGGGATCAAGTGCCTCTCCGTTGGCCCCTCGTATATTTTCCAGTCCGGCGGCATCAGGACTTAAATTGATTCCCTGTATAAGATCAGCTAGAGCAGGACCTGACTCAATTACCAAGGTATTGTTATTTTCGAAAATATCCTGCCCCACTTGTTCCAGTGTTTTAAATTCACTGTCATTGATTTTACCGCTTACTTTTTCTAGACTGGTATAATCTAATAGACTAGACATATTAGCAACATTGGTTTCCAGTACTTCCTGAATTAATTTTAATGTGCTAGTATTAGTAACATTTTGAAGTATGTTTTTAATTTTTTGTTCGTTATCAGTATCGTATAGATTAGTTGCATTTATATTCTGTGCAATTAGACTATCGGATATACTGACACCGTCATTTGTTTTTTGATCAGCTAGTTGATTTTCCACTATGCCCTTCATTACCCAGCCTGCTGTACCAAAACCTTTCCACACACCGTTGTAGATTTCGCCATCAGCAATTAAAGATCCTAGTTTTCCTAGATTTCTAAATGCCTGAGTTAGAGCTTTACCTTGTTTATACTTACTCCATTTTTGTGTTGAATATTCTTCTAGAGTATCTGCTTTAAAATCTCTCAGTGGCTTTTCACAGTTCTTTAAACTTGCTAGATATTTGTTACTAGTTTCTGCCCAGGAATGCGCCTGCCTAAACACACTTATAAATCTATCAAGATTAAATTTACCTTCACCAAGCAACCTTTGTATCTGTAGATCCATATAGTAAAACACATTACCTGTAAATCCCAGTATAACTTCATTGTTATAATCTTTAAGGCCACGAGGTATAACACCAGTTAGCGCAGGTATAGCACTATCATTTCCAAAAGTAGTCTGTCTCTGGTTGAACCAGTACTCTCTAAAAAATCCTGTATTATAGGGGACTTGTTTAACCTTGGGTGCCATTGATGCAGGAAGAGCATCAAGTTGTTTCTGGCTTAATACTTGTCCTACCTTGTAGATGGGGGCCTTGGTTGGAAATAAACTACCTAGTCCATAACTACCACGCTCGTTTTTAATAGGAGATTCAGTGACTTTGTAGATAGGTGCCAAATCATTTAAACTCATTGCCACTAGGTTACCAAGAGCACTTAGACTACCGGCATAGATGCCAGTGCCAGTGGTGCGTTTGATATATTGATCAGAAGGAACCCAGGCTGGTGTGATGGGCACTGGAGCTTCTTTAAGTCTTGGTCTAGATCTGTGAAATGCAGGTATCTGATCTATCCCCTGATGCACCGTGTTTTTAAGATCTGCATCGTGTAGATCTGATTCTTTAAGAATTCTAACCTGGTCGTAGGTTATAAAGACTAGTTTACTGACAGGCTCATCTTGTTCTGTTATAAAATATAGGGGAGCGTATTGTACTGCCATATCACTGTCAGGATAAACTTCTGACGGTGGACCGTAGTACTCAACTTCCCATTCAGTAATTTGTTTGCCAAAATTCTCTACAGTTGTGCCATTAGCTATGAGTAAGTCTAACTCGGCCTCCGTTATATAGGCTAGTATAGCCACTGTGCCATCATCAGTTTTGATTCTTCTAGGCACATTTTCCACACTCTCGTCACTGGTCCAGGCACCATTGTCATAGGTGCCCTGCGAAAAATCAATTTCCCAAGCCATTAACCACCGCCTCCCTGTGCTGTAGTACCTGACGGGATAAGATTACCGTAAAATAAAAAACTATTGGGATAGAGATCATTTCTTGTACCCAGGGCAAGTTCTTCATTTCTAAATTCATCATCTCCACAATCTGCTGCTCGGCGTATAACATAAACTGTTTCGTCTTTTACAGTATATTCGTAACCGGATATTTCTGTGTTTAAATCTGGTAATTTAGCTTCCCCTGTTATATTATAGACCAACAAGGGACTTAGTTTTTTGCTATCTATGTAAGTTTGAAGAGATTTTAAAAAATCCGGATTGACGCCAAAAGGCGCAGGATCATTTTTTAAAAGTTCTGTGGACACACTCAGTGTCATTGGGTCTAGGCCGCCAGTCTCAATATTGGGTTTAATATCTAGCGCCATAATTAACCTATTATAACATTATCGCTAGCTGTAACCACAGTGTGACCACAATCTGCAACATCTGTTAATAAAACAAAAGGTACTCCGTTTACGTATACCCTAGCCGCATCACTTTTTGCACCTGGCACCGTGCCATTGCAATGTATACCACAACCAGGATTACCACAACAGGCGTGTGGGCTATAGACCACACGATGCAGTACCGCAGGCCTACCATTTATATTTGTATCAGGGCTAAGGGGGGCAGTTAAAATGCCCCCAGGTCCCACAATATCACCTTGTCTTGCTATTCCTGGCATTGAGTTTCCTAGGCTACTATACTACCCTTGCTCACAGTCTGTATACCAGTAGTGGTAGTTAAATAATAATCTTGAACTTGTTTTGCTGATTCCGAGTGCATCATTACGTGATCTGCTCGTAGTTCTATGTCAGTATTTAGTTCTGTAGAAAACAGGCTTTGCATCAGAGCCATACCCTGTGCGCTGGGAATTACAGTACAGGGACGACTAATTTTCCAGCCAGCGCCAGTTACTTCTGTAATCTTGGCTACTATTTCGTCACCATTAACTAACTTAAAACTTACAATATCTCCAGCACTATACCCTTTAGATAACAGCATTTACTCGCTCCCAGATTTGATCTTCATTTAATTTCGATAGGCCCTGATAGCCACCTTCCACAAATAACTTGCCATCTTTATAGATTTGTGGCACAGTTCTATGCCCAGCCTCCATAATAAATTGCCTAGCAGCGGGATCTAGATCCACACGCACTTCTTCAAAAGCTATTCCGTATTTTTTAAGTAGATGTTTAGCCTGATCGCAAAAAGGGCAGGCTGCCTTGCTGTATACTGTTAACATATCTTTCCTTTTAAATATCTGGTAGTTCTTCGTATTCTAATTTGTCACTCATAACACCAATAACATAGTTTGTTGATTCTGATTCTTGCAGTGCAGTTTGTTTTTTATCAGTGCTCACGTGCTTGTTAAACCAGGGTATAGGTGTGTTTTTAGGAGCGGACTCAGTATATTTAATGCCTATCTCCTTGAGAGAAATTAAAGCTGTATAATCTACAAAGTCTTTGAGAATATTGGCGTTCAAACCAATTACTGGACCTTTCTTGAATAAGTAGTCGGCCCAGGCCTTTTCTTCCTGTATTACTTCCAGATACATTTGATAGACTTCTGCTTCGCACTCTGCCTTGGCTCTTGCAAAACGTGGATCTTCTTTGACTACTTGGTTGATTAACCAAGCCGTCCAACCTTTGTGTAGTAGTTCGTCCTGTAGGATTAAACTGATAATGTTACCGTTGCCAATAAAAATCTTGTTCTCTACCATTGCAAGACTTGTAGCAAATGACACCATAAAGCGAAAAGCTTCTAGGCCATAACTAGCATTTAGGGCTAGCCAAATTGCACGTATATGATCAAATTCGTCTACAGCAAAGCCTGCTTCTTTAGCACAGTTCATTTGATGTAGCTTGTCATAATATTTTCCTATGCTGCTGGCCATATCAACTATTTCTGCAGTGTCGTGAATAGTGTTAAACACTTCTTTTGGCACATTGTAGATGTTGCGAATAATATGACTGTAGCTGCGACTGTGGATGTTAGTCTCAAAGAACGTCCAGTTGTAGACCAGTGCTTCTAGTTCTGGCAGGCTTACGACCGGAGTAAAGATTTGGCTGGGGCCACGACCTTGCAGACTGTCCAGTGCTGTTTGTCGCAACAGGTTGCTGGTAAAGATATGTTTAACTGCATCAGAAGCTTCCTTAAAATCATTCGCATCCTTGGTTAAACTTATTTCCTCTGGTACCCAGAAAAAACCACGTGCAGTAGTTTCAAAGTCTGCTATTTTTTTATACTTTACTTCTTCGAAACGTTGTATAGTAACTGGTCCCTCGGGGTCAAGAAACATTTTTCTTGTTAGGTAATCTGTTTTAGATTTTAAATTGTATTGTTGTTTACTCATCTATTGCTCCTTAATTTCTATTAGTTTTCCATCTTGATATTCTGTTATAGCGTCATATAGTGCGTTTGCGATTATAATATTTGTTTTAAGTTCTCCCAGGTGATTGGGTCTAAAGTCCTTGCTCATATCCTGTGGCACATCACTTTCATTGAAGGACAATGTTGCTAGAGCAGGTCTTATTTCAACACCCCGGGTAAACCTAAAGGGATAACTAACATTATCGATGCGAAATGTTTCTTTTTCTGTATCTTTTGCTTCATTTACTTCCCCAAAACTCCAGAGATTTATTATTTTTTTGTCAGGATATCTATTTAACAAAACCTGATTAAAATAATAAACTGTTGCATTATGTCTTAGTATATGAGCTTCATCATCAAATAAACATCTATAATATGTTTTTGCTGCCTGTGTTATTTCAGGATCATCATTTTTATCAAGTGAACCCAATGTAAGATTTCTTACTTTGTAATTATAAAGTCTATGCGAGTCTGTCCAGACAAACACGCAAATATCAGGAATCTTGTTGACCTTGGCAAATTTGTTAAACTGCATTAATATGGCATCTTCTATAGAAGATCCAGCTTTTCCTGTATGTACAAGATTTAAACCCAGCCTATCCACTATCATACCCAGGTAACTATTGGGACTGTGACTATAGCAAAAACTGTCACCAAAAAAACCGATTGACGTTGGCATATTAAAGTTTACAGGCTTCGCAATCTTCTAGTTCATCAAAATTAACATTTTCTAAGGAACTAGGTTGTGGAGTTTCTTCCACTTTGCTTCCCTGTTTGTTAATCAAACTGTAGTAGAAAGTCTTGATACCCCAGTGATGTGCTAACATTAGATTTTTTGCAATTAACGTAGTAGGTACTTTTCTATCCGGGTAATTTGCAGGATTATAAAAAGTATTAGTGCTAATACTTTGATCCACATAAGCCTGAAGTACTGCCGCAGTTTTAAGATAACCCACACAATCTTGCTGTTCCCACATAAGTTGATATTTTGATTTTAACTTATGATAATCAGGAACAACCTGTGTAAAACTACCTGCCTTGGACTCTTTCGTGCTGATTAAACTCATAGGCATTTCAATGCCATTTGTACTATTAATAACAACACTACTAGACTCAACTGGAGCGATAGCCATAAGAGTAGCATTTCGTACACCATACTGTTTCATCTCCTCGCGTAAAGGTTCCCAATCTAGTTCAGGCGTAAAGTCAGCTAACTCGTTGACTCCAGCTGCACGAAATTCCCAGGGAAAATTTCCTTGCCCATATCTTGTGCGGTCACTGTCTAGACACTTACCTCGTTCCTTGGCCAGTTCCACTGTAGCTTCTGTTAGATAGTAAGCCTGATGCTCCATCCAACTCTTGACTTCAGCTAGAGCATCTTTCTCGCCATACTTGTGTCCACGTTTGGCGTGCCAAAAACCAAGATTAGTTACCCCGATTCCCAGTGGTTGTATTTCGTCATTGCTTAGTTTACTTTGTATGCTTAAAAAGTCTTGGTAATCTAATATATTACACAGGCTGCGTTGTAGAATACGGCAAGCACGACGCATATCCTCGGGATGACGGAAGGCTCCCCAGTTAATACTACCAAGAGTACAAAGTGCAATTCTTCCCTCTACGTCATCCAGACGTTTAAAGGGTTTGGTTGGCAATAGAATTTCACAGCAAAGGTTACTCTGATAAATTGTATGATATTCAGGATCAAAAGGTCCTTGGTTCATTACGTTGTCAATGAACACTAGATAGATACGTCCTGTGTCAGTGCGCTCTTTTAAAATACCACCACGGAAAACTTCCTCCGCACTCATTACTTTTTTACGTAGATCTTTTCTTTGTTCATATTTTACATATAGTTCTTCAAACAGTGGTGTATTCCGGTAGAAGGCTTCGTAGAGATCGGGAACTTCGTTGGGGTCAAAGAAGGTAATGTTTTCTCTGTTTTTAAATCTGCGCCAGAAGAACGCACTGAGAACCACTCCATAGTCCATATGACGGACCCTTGTCTCATCTGTACCCTGATTATTTTTAAGCACAATAAGATCATCAAACTGATGATGCCAAATAGGATAGAAAACAGTAGCACTAGCATTACGAATACCTCCCTGTGAGCAACTACGTAGATCACCGAACCACTTTTTAAGGAATGGAATCATTCCTGTATGCATAATTTCGCCACCACGTATGGGACTACCTAGTGGACGTAGACGTCCTATCTCCAAGCCGATGCCTGCACGTTTGCTGGCATACTTGGCCATCATCTCGCCGCTAGCGAATATACTGTCCAAATCATCATCAGACCTAATAAGAACGCAACTAGAAAATTGTTTAGTCGGAGTGCCAAGACCAGCAAGGACAGGAGTAGCAAGAGTAAAAAGACCATCACTAGCAGCATTATAATATTCCTTAATGTAACGCATACGAGCAGTCTGCGGTTCTTCTTTATGAAAGACCGTGGCGGCTGCCACCATATATCTAACCTGTGGCGTTTCGTAAATTTCCTTGGTGCTGCGATTACGCACCAGATATTTTTCTATTAGCTGTTCAATGGCAGCATAACTGTATTGCTCGTCTTTGTTATGGTCGATAAACTCGTCCATCTTGTTCCATTCTTCTTCAGTGTACCACTCAAGAAGTTCAGGAGTATAAAGTCCCACTGCTACATTCTTTTTTATAATTTCGTATAGCCTGGGCACAGTATATTGGCCATAGACATCCTTGCGCAACATACTAAGGCGCTGTTTACCCGCCACGTATTGATAGTTTACGTGACCTAGGTCAGGATTATTTTCTACATCAATAAGATTTACTATGGCACGTAGAGTAATTTCATCTATCTCACGTGTAGTGATGCCGTCGTAAAAATGAGGCTGTGCTGTAATTTCGATCATTGATTGGCTGACATCAGCAGTGCCACTACAGACCTTGGCAATCTGTGTCTGCCATTTTTCTAACATTAGGGGTTCTTTAGTTCCATCTCTTTTTGTTACTTGAATTTGCATAATTTGAGTCCAGTTTTTATTATATTATATGTTTAAGCTCTAGCTCGGCAGAGTCGATAGTTCTGACAAGCTGTAGGTCTGATTCGATGTGTTTTTTATTTACTACAGTGTCGTGAACTAAATTAAGCACATATTTTCCATCATCAATGAACACGGTGTTAAATTGCTCTCCGCTAGATCTATTTTTAAAAATTCTGATATCTATCATACTGTTCTGGCCGTGGTCGCTTAGGTAATAAGTATACACTATTCCTAGAGCTATTGCAAGATTACAGTACTCATTATCATAAATTAATTCCCAGGGATCAGGCCAATTTTTGACATTATCTGTGGTAAGGTAGTACTTAACAAAAGGACAATAACTCCAAAGGTGAGAGATTTCCTTGATGGCCTGTTCCTTGTCTAAACTTGATATTCTAGATCTGAAACTTTGCCAAAAGCGAAGTCTCTCGTCGGGCTTCAAATTCCACATCGAGTAAGGAGTTTTTTAATAATTATAAAGATTGAGCTTCGTAGCCTGTGCCAGATTCATTACCAGGTGTTTTAAGTAAATTATCTGGCGTGTAAAACATACTATTCATATAATAGTACAATTCAACATCTTCACTGCTTCTATTTTCAAATCTAATAGTAGCATATTCTATACCATCATCAAACGTTCTAACATCAACATTAAAGTTCAAAAGGCTACTTGATGGAGACGGTTCACCATTGGAAATGTAGTCATCATTGATACTACTATCATAATCATCTAGATTAGCATCATTTGTACCTGATCTAGCATTTTCTTTATAACTTATGGTAGCCACTCCTGACCTGCTGTAACCACCTGTTGTTCTTAATTGATATCTTATGTAGGTAGTGGGCTCAGCTTCAGTCAAAGGATATAAAACGAAAGGTATAGTTTCTAGAGTAGCAGGATCAGTGTTGCTAGAAGGAAGATTTTTGTACTTATTTGGAGGAATAGTTAATTTTATAACTTCATAAACACCAGAAAGACTTTCTGCAATGAAAGTGGCAAAACTTGCCTCTGTGACAATTTCTGTAACTCCAATTACTGGAGCACCTTCTGCAAGGGTGCCATTACCTATATATAATCTTTGTGTATCTACACTGAAACCTAGCTCAGCACTGGCTAGTTGTGGTGGGCTTCCTGTGCCTCTACGATGTTTTATTTGAGAAATTTGTACAATTGCCATATACCTGCTCCTATTTCGTATTTAGCAGTTAGGCAGTTAGGTAGTAAAGTTCTACTCTACGTAGCCACTGATCTTGCCAGTAAGCATAATCAGCCGGGGTCAGTTCAAACTCCTGATACTGTGGAGTAGCATAACTGCCATCAGGTAATTGCTCAGGGCGAGCACACATCAATATAACCCCAGACTTTATATCAGTGCCGTGAGTATTATTGTGTGCCTCTGCGTAGGCGACTAGCTGAATAAAATAATCATCTATCCATTCTCGCTTCTTGGGTTTATTAGTTTGTTTAAAGTCCATAATAGCAGGCTTACCTTTCCACAGTCCAATACAGTCTGTGGTGCCGGCATAGAGTCCACTGTAATACACTGGCACTTCGCTACCCCAGTATTCAGTAACATTACCTAGTCCTTGAAGAATTACTTCAGCAGCCATAAACCAGCTGGGCTGGGCAAAGGGATTAGTAGGTAATTCTCCGAGATCGTCATCACGTATATAACGTTCTAGATAGGTGTGCATACGAGTGCCACGGCTGGCTGCTTCGGTGGTAATAGCCTGTGCTTGTTTCTCACCTACTCGCGCTTTCCAGTCAGCCAGGACTTGCTTTTTTTCTGCTGGTGTAGTAGCAGCGAGAATAGTAGTGACACTGGGGACAGCCTTGCCGTCAGGCAAGCAATAGTGTCGCTTGCCGTCCTCAAATCGTCTAGTAAGAGTTTTATAGTCGTATCGTTGAGTAATCATTTAAACTCTGAAACTTTCTCCGCAACCGCAGCGATCACGTTCGTTGGGATTAACAAACTCAAAACCTTCATTAAGGCCTTGGCGTCGGTAATCCATTGTAAGTCCATTGATGTAAGGCAAATCTTTGCCGCTAATCCAGACTTTTACACCATTAGAATCGTAGGTTGTCCATTCATTTGAATCAGGAACATTATCAACATATTCAAGTTTATAGGCTAGTCCGGAACAGCCCGTGGTCCTTACACCAATCATAATTCCCTGACCGCGACCACGTTTTTCTATTTGCTGTTTTACTTTTTTTGCTGCTGTATCTGTAAGTGTAACCATTATGCATACTCCGGAATTTTAATAATTCTACTTTTTCTACCGTTTTTAAAAAAGTTTGTTCTTTGTGTTTTGTCAACATTTTCCAAAACTAGTTTAGTAATGCTATCTGCAAACGCCCAGTGACTGGCAGCATAACCATATTCACAAGCCGAATATATTTTATTATTTAAATCTAAATCTACAGTGTAGTAATAACTGTCTTTTTCTTTCCAATTAGTATATAGGTTTTCTCTTAACCCGTGATAATATTTGGTTTTAGTAAAAGCTGTAACAATTTTTTCAAAATCAAAATTTAAATATTGATATAAAAACTTGAAGGTAGTAAGTGTAACATAAAATTGTGTAATAACCGACATTTCTACCATATCTGATTCAGAAAAAGATACACAAGAGGACATAAATGTGCCACGGAAGTACTTATGGTCTGCACTGTATCTTATACTATCGCTATAGGTAGGTTTCCATTTAGCAGCATATTCAGGATTCATATAGGCTGGACTGCTAGGTAACAAAGAATGTAAAAAGGGCTGAAGTACAATATTATGTCTAGCTATTTCTGCAAGTGTAGCTCTCCAGCTTTCTTTAGTTTGTCCCGGTAGGCCTTGAATTACTTGTACCTTGGTTTGTATTTGGGGATATGACTCTCGCAGTTCGTAGGCCATCTTTAAATGATCGTCCCAGCCTACATCAGGTCTATCGATGTTTTTAAGCACCTCTTTATTGATATCCTGAACTGCTAACATAAAACCAAGTCCAGTAGATTCAGTAAAATTGTTTGTGTTAATTCTAGCAATAATATGAAACATCTTTAACACATTGTCTTTTTTAAGTTTAGCAAAATTGCCGTCTACTTTGAAACCTGCATTTTCCTTGGTATTTTTTTCAAGAATATATTTTACTAGATCTATATCTTCCTCGTATTGTCCCACGTTGGCATCTGATAATAATATATTTTTGATTCCTAGTTCCTGGAATAAATCTATTTCATCCTGATAGCTGCCTTTGCGTCTAGTAGTTTTGTTAGTAAACCCTGAGTTCCAGTCACAAAAAGTACAAGCGTAGGGGCAGCCTCGTGTGAGTTCGTAGGGCATACTTACTTCGTAACCCTGTTGGAAAATATCTTTTATTATTCTAGAAAAATAATCTCGATTATACAAATAGGGACTTGTTTTATTCTGTGGAACATATTTCCATTCTGCGACTATCTGTTTATTTTTTTCCTTATCAAACCACGCAAGATTAGAAACATTAAATGCTATTAATTTTTTATCGTTTACAATACTATTAACTAAGTCAGCAAAAGCATTTTCGCCGGAAGCATAGATAGCATAGTCAACAAAAGGATATTTTGTAAAAAAATCTGGATTTTGTGCAACATCTATATGCGGTCCCCCCACAACTATTTTAGTTTGTGAAGGAATATGAGGCTTAATAGCCTCTAATTGTTCCATAATACTATCGTGATTCCAAATATAATGGCCTGTGCAAAATAGATCAGGTTTTTCTTTGTTTATTATGTCTATTAGTTCTTGATTGTTTTTTTCAAACTGTATAGGCAATAACCATTCTACCTTATTAGCTAAATCTGGATTGTTAAGTTCCAAGTGCGTTTTAAGATATACACTGGCTAGAGATGGATAAACAGTCTGTATACCGTCTCTGAAATAATCAAAATCAAAAGAAGCTGCAAATACTGCTACTTTATGATAAAATAAAACTTTTATCATTGATCTGCTAAATGTTTACTTTTATAGTCTGCTAGGGCCGCTTTAATTGCATCTTCCGCCAATATGGAACAGTGGATTTTGACTGGAGGTAACGCGAGTTCTTCCGCAATATCGGTATTCTTAATCGCTGCCGCCTCGTTAATACTCTTTCCTTTAAGCCACGTAGTGACAAGCGACGAAGATGCGATCGCTGAACCGCAACCATAAGTCTTAAATTTGGCATCTGTAATAATGTCATCTTCTACCTTAATTTGCAATTGTAAAACATCTCCACAGGCAGGTGCGCCTACTAGACCAGTTCCCACTGCTGGGTCATTTTTATCTAATTTACCTACATTTCTTGGATTTTCGTAATGATCTACTACCTGATCCGAATATGCCATTCTTGTCTCCTATATCTATATTTAATGTAAAAATGAGTCGCTGAAACTTTGGCCTAGTCTATACTATTTTGGGCCTATTGTAAAGTAAAAAGAGTGTTTTTATTTTTGTCTACGTTTTACTGCTTTGTTGGCCATTGCACTGACAGTTTGCTGAGAATTATCTGGCATATTAGCACTAGATAGATTGTCAGTATCATTGGTTTTGAATGTAACCGTGTCTGGTTCAATATTTTTGACTACATTTTTTACAGCGGGATTTCTGTCATTTAGATCCCTTAACGCATCAGCAGTAAAACTATCAGTGCGTAGGGCATTGCCCAGTTGATCCAGAACGGCATCAATGTCCATTCTGGGTTCCATTTTATTTTTTATAATTCTTTGCTGAATCTGTGCTAGAGCTGCCACAGCAGGCATATCTTTTTTAGCGAGCTCTTGTTTGTGAAGTTGTTTATGTTTGAGTTCTGCTTTGCTCATTGGACTCGTTGGAGAGGCCTGACCCGGCTGTTCCAAACCCATTGGTTGCATATCAAGAGGGGGTGCAGGAGGCGCCAAGGGCGCCTGCTCGCTGACAAACTCTTTAAGACGCATTATCTACGCTCACGACCTAGAGGCTCGTTACCGCCCACTGCTGCTGCGCTGGCTGCGAAATCATCTTGTGGTTCTTCTTCTTGATCTAGGTCACTTACTTCAGGCTCCGGGCTGGACTCAGGACTTGGTCCCAGTGGTTCATTCATAGGAGCTTCCTCACCAGCTAATTGTCTAGCGCCACTGTCTAATGACTCTCTTGTAGAGTTTAAAACTGTAAGTAAATTGTTTAATGCTTCCTGTGCCTTGTTCTTAAAGCCGTCAGCCTGAGCTGTACCGATTTGATCCTTAATAGTATCTAGTAAGGGAGGTAATTGCTCATTTAACATCTTGCTAGCATCTGTGATCATATCCTGAATACTATCAACCATATCCTTGGCTGCTAATACTGCTTCTGCACTTTCTAGTTCACCTTCTAGTAGCACATCCTGTTGTTTGATCCACTCTGTAAGTCCTTCACGAACCATAAGCATTTCCATATACTGAGGATCACGTTCGGCGCTGTGTATAGCAGCACTGCGACGTATGCGGTCTAGGCCCTCGTCCAGGGCTAGCTTGAGACGCTGGGCCTTGGCGTAGTCTAGTTTATCGTAGTCAATTTTAAACCCGAAACGGCTTTCCATCACGCGGTTTAATTTCTTGGTTTTTTGTGGTGTTAGTTCTTTTAAGTTCATAATAGGTCTTCCCAGATTTTAATGTATTTAGCACTTTCCAAACTTTCTTCCAGTTCTCGTTTAGCATTAGCTAGTGAAAGCTTGGATTCGTGATATCTAGTAGTATAAAGCAGCTTTTTAAAATCATCTAGATTTGTTGTTCTATTGTTTAGCTTTTCTCTATAAAATTCTGTATCTTCGTAGCGTCTAGCAGTTTCCTGATCTGCATAAAGTATCTTATCAGCTAGTCTAAACTGATTTAGTGTAGTCAGAGCACAGTAGAAAATTGCAGCGGCCCTACTGTAAAAAATATGCACTTTAACCCCTGTTGTATCCACACGGTAGATATGAGTGCCTTGATGTCTTATTACAAAATTGCCTATAGTCCAGGTATTTTTGTTTATTTCTATGCAAAGTGGTACACGGGACCGTGATCTTATACGTCTATACTCTTGCTTGGTCCAGTTTTTTATTTTATCTAGTGCTAGATCTATTATGATCTGCCCTAGTTGGTTGTTTGTAAATGATTTGGTTGTTGTCATTGATTCTCAATAGTAGATCTTTATTTACAAGTTGATTGGCTATCAACTGTTGTCTCTCCGACAGATCTGACTTTAAAATTGATTCCTTGGTTCTAAGTTCCTTGAGTAGCTCTGCTTCTTCGTTGTTGAGAGCTACGTGCAATTTTGTATTGGCTTTAAGGATTTCAGTTATTTTCATTTGGTGGCTAGATGTACTAAAAGTCCTATTACTGCTGTTAGTAAGATGCCCAGTACACTTGTGCCAATCGTTATGAACTGTTTATCAGTATTACTGGATTTGTGTGAAATAGTATCACGTATAGCCACCAGATGTTCTTCTACGTTTTCCAAACGTTTGTCTATTCCCGCAATTCTGCTTTCCAGTTGCTTATAACGTTCAGCGCAGAGTTCAACGTGCGCTTCTAGGTTTTCTTTTTCTATGTCTGTAGAGCTCATTTTATTAATATTTTACTGACCCTGTATTTAGTAACTGCAAAATTTTAGTAAAAAATAAGGCAACCTAGGTTGCCTTATTTGACTTCTTTTATACTTACCTAGATATTAGGAAAGTTGTAGTTTCATACCTACGTTGGTTACAGTAGTAGAAATATTAATACTTGCACCTGTTAGTGCTGCATTAATGTTGGACTGTAGAGTGCTGGTTGTCCAATCACTTTCTTCTACTAATACACTTAGTAGAGGGCTGTCTACCTGATAGGCTAGGATAGTAGCGCGACTAGAGATAGCTCTTAGTGCAACTTCAATTGCTTCGCCTGCGCCAAATGCTGTAGCAATACTTGCATTAGCATTAACACCAAAAGCCTGAACTGGCTTACCGATACCGGTAGAGATAATAACTGCTTGTGAGTCTTGATTGCTAATGGCTGCATTAGCTGTGTTAGTTACTGGACTAGCACCACCATTGGTTCTTGTAAATACTGGCATTTTCTTGTTCCTTTAAAAATTCTGCGCACTGCGCATATCATTATTTATACCAAATGTATTAATTATCTTGGAATTAGGCAGGATTTCTATTGCGACTTTTCTGGAAATTCTCTCTGCTAAATTCCAGACGATCAATAAGTTTAACTACCTGGCCATCGCCGCCTACAGCCACAAATCCCTCGGGCTTGGTTACTTTATAGCCGCTTTCCGTTTTGATAAATGTCCCCACAGTGCTTTCTATCATCTGTAGTTTCTTTACAAAAAACAACTTCAACTCCACTGCTTTTTTATACAGTGCTAGTATGCTTAATAATGTGTTACTATTATCTGCTATAAACTTTTTGATAGCTTCCACACGTTCCAGTCTATCCTGTGCTGCTTGACTTTCAGGCCCGCCTTTAAGTTTGGCTATTTCTGCTTGCATTTTTTGTTCTACATAGTCCTGGAATTCCTTTAAGAACTCTATAGCACTTCCCACCTGTGTTTCGCCCTGCTGTACCTTGGTGTTGATAAAAGGTTTAATATAGGTAACAAAATCGCTGGTTTTATTATTTCCTGCACCAAGGAATCTATCAAATACTGCAGGGTCAACCTTGCTAAAAATTACAGCAACACGATTAAGCTGTGATTCCACACGGCGAGCTTCCTGCGGTGTTAGTGTGGCAATACCTGTCATATCTTCGTAATAGGCATCGTCCCACCAGACATCACGTATGTGTTCTAGGCTGCTTGGATTAAATCTAAAATGCGCCTTCATATCAGGTAGATTGGGAGTATCACTTAGGGGTTCTTTCCCTTGCTCCTGTCTTTCCTGTTGATCTTCTGGAGTAGGTGGAGTCCACTGGTAGACTGTATGGAACACAATACCCAGTTTAGCTGCCTGCATCTGTTTTGCCAGGGCGGCCTGATTTTCCATATCCACTGCATAGGTAATAGTGTTAGGTGTAAAGGTTAGATAACGTCTTCCATTAATTTCTTGTTCTACTAGATCTCTATTAGTACCACGCACAAACAATAGATCGCCTTTAATAACATCCTTGATACCTAGCTTGGGAAGATACTGCAAACAAGCTTTGAGTGTAGCTGCAAGTTCAGGAACATCCCCATACCAGTTATCTATATCTTTGTTGCTTTTACAAAGTTTAGCAGCCTTACTAAAAACACTTTTTGTACCTATAAAAAATGTATTGTCTTCTGGATCTATACCACAGTGTATGGCTGGACTACCGTCCCACTTAACAGTAACACGAGTATTTTCTCCTGTGCCTTCCTTGGTCAACATCTGTTTTAGACCTTCTATGTAGTTGAAAGCTTCTAGAGCACCCACATAACCCTTGTTAAAAATTTCATCTTCAAGATGTTCTAAGTGTGTTGCTTTCTCGTCAGACTCGTTGAGGCGTCTCCAAGTAGGTTGTGTATTTTTAATTTCAAAAAGTCGCATTGTTATGGTGTTCCTTGTTCTGGAGCAGTTGCTGGTGCTGCTGTGGTAGATGTGCCTTGTTTACCAGCTATTTTTTGTTTTCTATTTTGTCTAGCTCTTTGAAGGTTAGCAGCACGTTTTTGTTGTGCTGCTGCCTGAGTGTTTATCTGTTGTGCCTGCTGACCAACAGTTTGAATTATAGAGTTTAAATTATTAATTTCTTCAGGATCAGTAAGTGGTCCACCACCCACATAGCGCCACTCTCTAGTTGTATTATCGTAACTATAACTATAGGGTTTTTTAGTGTTAGGATCTATTGTGCTTATTCTACTTGGAACATCTCGTCCCTGCTCGTCTTTGTAACCCACTCGTACAATACCTCTTGTACCATCAGCAAAACTAACATCATAGGTATTATCTTGATCCTGGCGAGGATTTACCTGACCTAGTTTAGCTGGCTTATAGGCTGCTGCACGTTGTGCCAACTGCTGCGCCTGCTGTTGTGCTTTTTGATATTCAGGACTTATGTTGCTTGTACTACTACTAGCATTAGCAGAGGTGGTGGTGGGAGCGTCAGTGTAGGGCGACGCTGTAGCTATTCTGTTCCTACGGGAGGTCTGAAAGGCCTGATCTGCGCCAGGCACTAGACCAGATATAAAACCCTGAGCGAATCCGGGTTGATTTTTTAAACTACCCAGTGGTGTTGCTGTGGTCTTCTCTAGGATTATTTCTTTTATTTTCATTTTGTATTCGTTTAACACCACGGCTGAACTTACTTAGATCCTGGGATCTAATACTGTTTAAAAGTCTACGCTCTAACTCATCCGCTTGTTCAGCATCGTAGTTCTCTCTTATAAAACCTATAAGATTAATTGCGCCCTGTATTACGTGATTGGCGCGGCTTTCTACTAGACTTTCCCTATCTCGCTCTCGACGAATGCTATCTAGTTCCTCTAGTATACTACGTGTGCGTTTTTGCAAGATCAGCTCCGGATTAGTAATATTTATGTTTTATAGGGTTTTGGAAGTTTTAAGACTGGCCAGCATTTGTTTAAGCTTGGTACTCTGTGCTTCTCCAAGATCCTTGCTACCACTATCGTCGTCTGCACTGGAACTATCTCGAGATTCCACGTTGGTCTTGGCCTTGATCTGATCCATAATACTGCCAACCTGTGGTTTCAATGTACCTGGTCCAGCGTCTTCCCCGGGATCAGTGATACGCATTGTTTCAATATTATAATCAAGATCTATCTTCATACCCACCCCTGTACTACTACGACTCTTCATACACTGTATCTGGTAACGGCCTCGCTCGCGCATCTGACGACTAGTAAAAATACCAAATACATTATCTGCTGTGTTAATTTTACTGATACCACCCGAAATATGACTGTGGTCAAATTCTACTTCTTCCACAGCACTACGGTTTAGCTGACTTGCTGTGACCATTAGTACATTAAGTTCCTTGGCTAGGTTGCGCAATTCTTCAGATACATACTTGTCTTTAATAAACAAGTCATTGGGACTGACCTTAGCACTTACTGGCATCAACAAATCTAAATAGTCGATCATCACAAAGTCCACTGCGTTGCCAGTCTGTATCTGATATTCCTTGAGGAAACTTCTTATATCGTTGATGTTGCTTTGTGCGGGCAGTGCCTTGATGCGATACTTACCAGACTTTTTACTCACCAGCCTAATTTTAAGTTCTGTGTTTTCTACGTCTCGACGTATGTCCTTGGTACTTGTACCAGTTAACATAGCATCTGTTCTCAAGCCACAAAGCTCTTCACTAAGTTCTAGACTGATATAGACACCACTCAGTCCCATCTGTAGCCAGCTTAGAGCTATGTTCATCATAACCAGTGATTTACCTGATCCTGACCCACCGGCAAATATGTTAAGCTCTCCTCGACTAAATCCACCATAGAGTACTTTATCTAGTTGTGGCCATCCTGTGCTGACCTGTCCGCCACTGTTAAAGTATCTATTAATACGTTCACTGGGATTGGCAAAGTAGTCTGTGCCCATATCTCGGGTAAGTCCAATCTGCACTGCATTTTTGATAATGTTTTCCACGGGATCATACTCGCCCTTTTCTATCATATCTGCAGATTTCAAGATAGCACGTTCCAGTTCACGTCGACGACTAAAGCCTTCAAACTCCTTTAGGAACCATTCTCTAGTACCATCATCAAGATTGTCAATGACTCTTAGCTCAACGCCGGTCACTGCCTGTACTTGTTCTCTACTAGGTAAACTTTTATAATCGTTACTATGCTGGCTGATAAATTTAGCCGCATCCTTAAGAGCTCGATCAAAGTTTTCATTATTGTAGATATTCTGAATCCTGACATACATTTCAGGATCAGTGATCATTATTTCTAAAAATAACTTCTGTGTTTCTGTATTATAATCTTTTGCCATTAATGCACTACTCCACGTTTTAGTAATTCTATTTTAATTCTACTTGTTTCACAAGCATCCAGTATGGACTTGAGTACAAATAGCTGACCATATTTTACAACCGCTTCATTTATATCCTTGCAGGTTTCCCGCCAGACTGGGAAACTTACTGACCAACCTAGTTCAAGGGCTTGGTCCACTAATCGTTGTCCAGCCCAGATTTTTTTGCCGGACTTGGGATGAGGCTTGACATCAAAATCAGGAACTACGATGATTTCTCTTTCTAGATTTTCTATAAGTTCAGCCTGCTGTTTACTTACTTCATTGGTCAATATTGCCACACCATCTATACTCATAGCATCAAAAGGTCCTTCACAGACTATGACAAATTTTTTATCCGCTGTCTGTCTATCCAGGTTAAAAACAAAATCTGCTGGATGGCTACTTCTATACTTGGGCTTTACATCATCTATTACAGCGCGAGCTGTGTAGCCCACTATATTTCCCTGATAGTAAAAAGGAATAATCACACGTTTATGTAGATTATAAGCTACTTCAGGAGTCCACCGGAAGTTATATTTACTTGTATCTATCTTGCGGTCATCCATTATATACTTTACCACACTGTGGTACTCTTCGGGTATATGTTTATAGTCTGCGAGAGTATAATGTGTGGCTAGTTCTACAATGTCCCTGGACTGCTCGGGAAGTTCTCTTGACTCAAAAGTTATGGCAGTATTTTCTTCTTGCACTGCGAGTGCGCTGGGATCAATTAAGCTACGATATCTAGTTGCTTCTATTGCAAGACGTTGTATTTCTAGATCATCTGTGCCCAACCATTTAAGTAATCTTCTAAATTTATAACTAAGAGATCTGCCAGGCTGGTAGCTGGCTGTGTAAGAACAGTTAAAACAATGATAACTGACGCCACCTTCCGGAGTGGTTTTTATACCACCGCGACTGCGTGTATCTGCACTTTCTCCACGATACACACAGCAAGGAGCATCAAAGCTTATCCAGCCACTCTGGCTGGTTTTTTTTCTAAAAGGAAGATGTTGTAGGACATAGTCCTGAATGGCAGAATACATAGTGTATATTCTACACTAGTTAGGTTGATTTAGCAAGACTTTAGAGTAAGGAATATGGTTAAATATGTTCCTGCCAGCTCAGACTAGCCACTGCGTCATCGTTATTTGTGGTTGCAATAGCAGCAATACAATAGATATCACTGACCCCATCAATAGTTCTACCTAGTTGTTGTGAAAAATCTATTTCGTTAGAACTTACAGAGGCTGCACCACCTTTATTTGATCCTACAAAAATGCCCTCGTTAATTACAGTGCCACCTGAAAGAGCATTGCTACTAATGTCATATTCAACACGACTATTGGTATCAGCACTTACCCAGGATGCCCCTGTGAGTGTGGGATTTAAAATAACTCTATATATAAAGGCTGCCTGCTGTAACCCATAAAGATCAAATTTACTAGGGGTCACAATTGAATCTATATTACCACTTTTTAACCTAATACAAATCAAAGGCCTAAACTCTGTATCTGATAAATTACGTCCGGTAAGTGCTGTACTTTTTGCTCTTGGAAGGCTTCTATTACTATATCCACCTTCTGATATAACTGTACTACAAATAGCTCTTAGATTACCTGCTGCACCTGTACTTGTTATTTCATATCGCACGGGTAAACAGGCAGTGGTCATATAAACTTTATCTAGTACATTAGCGTGATGGAAAGTGTGACAGATTATAAACTGACCATTTACAACAAATCCTGTTCTTACTGACCCCACACCTAGCCATTCTACATCACACCACCATATTTGGGATTTACTGAAGTTTAAAGTTATTCCGCTGGGCCCAGTGCCATCTAGTTTGTCTCCATTCCAGCTGGATCTAGCTATCTTTTCTGATGTATCGTCTACGGTACCTGAGGTAAACTTTCTTATAACCATATTGACCGTGGTGCCATCAAGTTCTAGATAGACGCCATTTTGTGCTCCAAAATATCCCACACGCTGTCTTAATCCCACTGTGGGTGTGGTAGCTGCAAAAGTTACAAGGGTTAGTAAGCTTTTACCAGGTTGGTAGGCAAATACTTGTTTACTTTGTCTTATACTTTCATCGCCATTGGAGGACACTGACATAAGTACACTACTTTCGTTAGCTAGGAAAGAACTCGTACCTCCCGCAGTATCTTTCTGATTCCATTTAAACTCATTATCATTGTAGCGCATTGCCCCATCAAACAATGTAAAAGGATTGCTAATACGCAGTCTACCAAAGGCATCACTCTGTACAGGACTAAAGAAACTTGTGTCACTAGTACCTTTAACCCAGATGGGGTTAGATTCACTATTAGTGGTAGTGTTTTTACTAATAGCTATAGGGTTGCCTGTATCGTTTTTAATTTCTACTTCAGGTAAAGTTCCAATATTAACATTGCCTGAGACTGTGGCAGTTACATTACCATCCACAGTGATACTCCCGCCACCATCTACCACTGTTACATTATTGGTTATAGCTACGTTACCGCCTACAGGAAGATATGGTGTAGTAAGTATACCACTAGTTCCCACTTCTGTTATATGTGCGGAGTCTACGTTAACATTTCCCGGAACATTTACATTACCGCTAATCACTATGTTGCCCTCTATACCAGTGCGAAGCGCAACGTCATCGTCATTAGTTAGATAAAGAGCATTAGTAAGATTTTTTAATCTATAATCAACGTTTGCTAATTTATTACTATCACTCATACCCAGGGTCTTCCATTAATTAAACCTCCAGTGTTGGGGTTATTTACAACCGTATTACCACTGTACTGAGTGGGTAACTGTGTTATATCATAATTGTTTCTAGCTCTATAAGCAGGAGCAAGTACATTCCCTCCAGCCTGGCGGTCGATCTGAGCTAGGTCAAGTTTTGCAACTTGTCTATCTTCCTTGCTAGATAAAGTACTGATCCCGTTAGCAGCCATAATTATTTTGTATTGTTATGGACTCTTATCTGTCCGTAGGCGCCAAAATTATCATCAGTGTAGGCTGCGGTATTAGCTGAACCGTTATCAATTTTAATCATATAATTGTAGGTACTTCTGTCTAGCCCTGCTACATTGGCACTAGTTATAGTTAATGTCCATAACCCCGCTGCTGCGTTTATAGCAGTGGCAGTGCGACTTAGAACTACATTACTGTTTGCGCCCACATAATCATCAATTACATCTAGACGAACAGTGACGTTGGATAAAACTGTGGGTTTCTGATCCTGATTCAAAAAACGTATCTGTATGGGATTATCCACCTCGGGGTATATATCCACTGTTCTAGTGTACACTTGTCTGTTCCTTACAGTTGTAGAAAGATCGGTGTCGTAGACCACCGTGATTCTATTATTATAGATGTAACTGGTTATTTGTTGCATCTTGTATTTATATATTTAGTTATTTGGACATTTGGCGTCAGCACACTACCAGAACACTAAATAAATGAGCATTTTTAATACGATGACACTACCAGATCACCAAAATATATTAAAAGATCATCCTTTTTTAAGCTTTTTAACTTACGGGGGCAACGAGTACATTGGCATAGTCCAGAATCTGGACGATGTTATTACTAGCATCTACGATTTTGGCGCTTTAAAAACTGATCAGGAAAAAATGGCTTTTCTAGAGATGGGAGAGACCTGGTGGTGGGAAAGTAATAGACTTGTGCCCATAAACATATTTTTAAAATCTGACTGGTACCAGTTTAGATACACATTAAAAACATTCAACAGCAAGGACGTAGCTCTCAAATACGGCCCCGCTATTAGCCTAAAAGAAACAATCCTTAGGAAAAGTAAACGTAGAAGTATAATACTAGTTCGTAGAGTCTAGTAGATTCATATGAACTGCCACTAGATGTGCATAGGCAACGGCGTGGCTTTTCTTAAAATAATAACCACCGTCCTCGGGGCGATTCCAGATAGTCTGTGCTACTTCAGCCCAGGGCTTGCCAATTAAATGACGTTTAGCTGGCCTTATCACACTCAAAAACATTGCCAGTCTGGGTATACTGTTTACTGCTTCGGGCATTTCTATAAGTGTTTTGTAATGATTACCTAGATGTATTAGTTTTGCGCAAAAATCTTGTTCATAGAGGCGATGCCAGGCAGGTTCTTGTGCCATTAACTGTTTTAGATGCTCAGGGTCTCGAACAAGATTATAAACACTGACATTCAAAAAATCTAATTTAAGATATCCTAGTTCTTCTGCCGTTTTGTAATCAAGACTGGCCAACCCTGTATAGGGATCAACAGGGATTTCAGTAACATAGACACCACTGGCGTGACGTTGCCCATCCTCGAGTTTTGCAGGTGTGTGTTTAATAAGCTCTAGTATCTTGGACCTATCTGCAAAATCAATATCAATATCAGATGTAAATTTCATTTGATCCATTTAAGTATAAACACTGCAAGTGCTAGGTCGTCTCGTAGACGCCATCGATTAATAAACGTTCGTTGGCCTAGGTTATTTTCTTCAACCCAGGAATTAATTTCATCTAGTTCCTGTTCCGTATGATAATAATAATAGGCTAGGTCAGTGCTGTCGTAGGGATTATGTAGACACAACTCTAGGTCTCTTACCCAGTCAATTTTATAAAGTCTTTTAGGATTTTTCACAAAGTTTGTTATAACATCTGTAGTATAAAACATTTAGAGATATTCCGCCCAGCGTAGTGCAAACATAGTGGCGAAGGCTGGATCTTCACCCCAGAACCTAAAATGCAATTCATTTTTAGCAGACATCAAGGCCCAGTCATAGTCAACGTCGCGTTCTAATCCTAGATCACGGCACCAACGACTAATTTCTATACCTAGGGTGGCACGCCAACCTAGTTCCTGTCTAGTACTAGATTCCCTAGTTAAATCTAGTACAAATAATATCATAGGCCAGCTTGAGTCAATATTAACCTAGCCCACTCAGTGTCAGCCAGGTATTCCTTGAAACGACGATTCCAGTAATCAGGGTCAATATAAGGCATAACCAAAAGTACTTGCTCTGGGCTAAGAGTGTCAAGAAAGCCCAGACCACTATCACAATTGTAAAGAACCCAAGGGCTAATACGACCGGTAGTAATATGGTAGCAGACACGATTAGTGTTAGCGTGACGGAAATAATTACTATAATCGCCAAGAGAGTCCGTTCCATCCAGTCTAAGTTTTTCTGCATAATCCTGCATCTCCTTGATAGCTCGCTCCAGAGCATCTCTGGGGTTTTCTTTTCTTAAATATTCCCGCAACCATTCTTCATAAAAACTATCTTTACACCAATGATCTAGTTTTTTATTATTTTTTAATAACCAAGTTGTAAAGCTATTAGCATTAACAGCACGAACGCCAACCAGATATCTGCCGTAACGTACAAAAGCCAGATAGAAAGGACTGTCCACAAAGTCCTGATAGGTTTTAAGACGAGCTGATCCCTGAGTCGTTTCATAAAATTGTAAGTAGGCATTATATCCAATTTGTACTCCCTGTTCATTTTGTTGCTGCCAGCGACGTTTTTTCTCACACAGATGTGCCGCTAAAGAGCTTTCGCGGCGAAATACTTTATCACAATACTTACATTTAAAATCAGCCAAGTTCGCGTTTAATGTCCTGTTCTGAGTAGCCTGCATTTCTAGCCCATTCTTTTACAGTTTTAATGTCATTGAGCGACGCCAACAATTCAACATCATCTTGTTTTAAATCAGGACGAAGATTAGCCAAGAATTTTACTAGTTTACTGTTGGTGGTGCCTTCACGTTTTTTTGTGGACTGCCAGTAGTGCCGTTGTGAGCCCAGTCCCGGGCTAACTGTGGTTGCTAGTAGCCATTGTAATTTAGGATGTTTACTTAACTCAAAGAAGTTATGATTAAGTCTTTCATTGACAGCACGTATATACCATTCCTGCATATCTGCGCCGCCTTCTACTCCAGCACCCCAGCGTATCATTAGAAAAGGGCTAAACTTTTTCCGCTCCTCATCTGTGAGTTCGTCCCAGAAATCTCTGTTCTTGGAATCGAACTGACGCATTTCATTTTGTATACTTAATTTATCGGTCATATTTTAATAGAAACATAGTAAAGCTTGCTTCGTCCACGATGTCATAACTAGGTAGAATATATCCTGCATCATTTAAATGTATCCTGACACCATAATTTTGTTCTAACAAGACTTGCAGTTTGGTTAAATTTTCTAGATCAGGATCTTGTTTGACTGCATCCTCTCGAAAAATACGTAGCCTAGTCCAAAATTTGTCACGTTCTAGACGATAATCCCAAAAGTCAGTGACCAGACTATCAGGTGTTGTGTTGCCTTGTAAGTTCATATATTACTTTAACACGATCCAATGCTTCTTGTAAAGCAGGATTGGTGTCTGCTTGTTCTAATATAGGCATCCATTCGTCAGTAAGTTCCATTCTTCGGCGATTAATTTTTAGTGCGTATTCTTCACCTATTAGTACACGCTCCTTGGAACCCATCTCACGAGCATAGGTTCTCCCACCCACTCGTTCATAAATGTAAGTGACACCCGGTTTAAGACTACCCACGGTATTCATAGCCCCATTGCTCGTATAACCATCTAACAAAATCTCTAGCTGAATTATATTTTGCTTCCTCGTCAGTTAAAGATAAAGTATATTGTTCAGAAGCTTTACGTACACGTTCTAGCCATTCCTGTTCGCTTAGTTTACTCATATCACCATACCTTACTATAATTAACGATCTCACTCTGCCTACTTATATCCTTGACAAAGAAAGCACAGAGTGGACTTTCCACACCAGTTTCCAAGGGCACTGCCAACATCTGTCCAGGTTTAAGTTTAGGAAAATACCATTTTACATCCTGATAGATATCCATTACTTCTACTGGTTTAAATTCCGGCCTAAAACTCTTGATGGGATTGAAGGTGAACACGCTAAATCCTCGATCGTTTATACTAGTTAGAGGCACAACTTCTAGATCTCCCAGATCAGGTTCGCCAATTAATATCTGCCAGTCAACTGGCATTTTTATTTCATTCTCGCCTATACGAAGCACCAGAGCTGGTGCATTAAAACTTTCTAGAAAAATTAGCGGAATATAATAATAATCGGGATTACGAGGATCAGAATTATCTAGAACACAGAATCTTACATCATCAATTTCTTCAGGTATTTCATTAAGGCTGTAGGCTGCATTAGTGTCTAGTTGTAATATTCTCAAATTATTCTCCGTGTATTGCTTAAATTTAAAAGAGCTATTTCCATTCCACTCTTTCAAAGGTATAGGGGTAGTTAGCTTCAGTGTAAAACTTTTTACGTTGTGTTAGATGGCGTTTGGCAAATCTACAACTGCTGGTCAAGTCCCAGATTTGGACGAAGTCTTTGTCCTCAGCTCGTCTAATGCCTCGCCCAATACTCTGTATAACACGTACAAAGCTCTTTCCGGGTTCCAGAAGAACCAGATTAAAAATACGAGGGATATTAATACCCACAGCGGCCACACCATAAGTCGCCACAATAATCTTGTTAGTAGCAGTCGCAATTTCATCATATTCAGCTTGTCGAGTTTTAGATTTAGTGGATCCTGAAACAAACACTGCTGAATCAGGGGTCAGCATATTTAGTGCTTCCACTATTCCCCGGCCGGATTCTATTCTGTCCACTAATACAAGACTATTGCCAGTGTCTTTTATGTTATTGATTAATTCAGACAAAAATTTAATACGAGCTGTATCAGTAGTAAGATAATTTAGTTCGGATTTATAATCCGAATACTCTGCGTAATCCTGTAATTGTAATATATTCACGTGGCAGTCAGCTAGATGCCCTGCTTCCTGTAGCTCACTTGCACTAAGACGACCCACCACTGGCCCCAGTGTACATAGAATACTTACACGAGCGAAATCTTCTTTGGGTATAGTACCAGTCAGTCCCCAGCGTAGAGGCACACGACTAAAAACACCAGAAAGAAGTTGTTTGAGGACTTCTGCTTTAGCTTGATGTACTTCATCAACCATAACTAAAACAACATCTTGTGCTAGATCATCTATTAGATAGTCTTTGGGATCTTTAAGTAACCTAAGGCTCGCTGGTTCGTCTTCAGCATTTCTACCCTGACTATTTTTAATTAGAACATTGATACTCTGCCAGGTACAGATAACGTGCCTGTGTGCTAGTTCTTTTCTTTCTCCGTAATAGACTCCTACATCAAGACCTAGATTAATGTAATCTGCCTCGGTCTGTGCTACTAGACTTTTATTGGGCACAATGACAATGCTGCGCCCTTGCGATTCCACCGTCTTACTGAGAGCAGCAGTGATCAAGGTCTTGCCAGCACCTGTAGCTATCTCCTGAACACTCTGTGGATTTTCTAAAAAGTTATTGATTATTTCTACTTGATAGTCGCGGAAGGTTATGGGCTGTCCGGCCTGTGGATGACCCTGAGGCCAGGTTTTGTTGGCAAAGGTATCACTATCAAATCTGGGAAAGTTGAACTTAGTATTGTATTCTCTAGTGTCATTGATTTCAATATCATAGCCCTGATCATCTAGATAGGGCAGTATCTCGGGCAGTAAGTTAATGTAGGTAGTGCCACCTAACTGAAAATAACTTACCTTGCCATCCCAGCGTCCTAGACGTACCACAGGGAGATACCTGGCACCGGGAATTTCGAACTTGTACTTGTCCGAAAGATATTTTCTATGTTTAAGATCTAGTCCCTGTATTTTTACATTTACTTCGTCGTTAATCTGTAGTGTGGCTTGCATTGTTTATTATGGCAATCTTTTCTGCGCTCTGTAACCAACGAGCACGTTTGTGGCCTATCATAAAGGTAGTGGTAGTAACTAGCAATCTAGGCTCTATAGTGGCTTCGCTATCTCTGTCCAGGTAGACCAAGTCTTTACCATCTGTGTTCTTTTTAATCTTGGTCTGTCCTTGGTAAAGATACACTGGCAATCTATTAGTCAGTCTAGCATATTCTATAACTTTGTCAAGTGCCTGTGCTTCTTCTAGGTCTTTATCAAGCTTGATTGTTTTATTGACTAACCAGGGTATAAACTCCTTGTCAATATTTAATCTTTCTACTAGGCTAGTATCCACAGAGTAGCCTAGCACACTGCTATAATCCACCAACCTAACTAGATTATTCAAGTCTAGCCCTCCTAGGTTTTCGTTTATATATTCTATTAGACTAGTGGCAGCATTAGTAATCACTAGTTTATCATTTACTAGTCTAAGTTCTAGTTTGTAGGGTGTGCGTTCGCGTTCTAGCATAGCCTGTGCTAGTTTATCTATGTCATCACTAGTCTCAAAGTTATATATGTCTTTGACAGCCAAGATCCAGTTAAGAGTACTTTCAGTCATACCAAGGGCCCAGGTCTTTTCCTCGTCGTTCCATTTACCTGTGCCTTGACCTTCTTTGAGTTGTTTCTTAAGAGCGTTGATTAGTTCGCTGTCAAAGGGAAACTTTAAAATAAATTTATCTTGTTCTATGAAAACTCTACGTCTACGATCAATCTGACGTATGGGCATTCTGTAATCTAGAGTTTCTTCCAGTCCTGGGGCAATTATAGGAGTAGGTAGGTTACTTAATTGTTTTTTGTACTTGCTGACCAGTTTCCTAGCTAGATCAGCCTGACGGTCAGTGTAACCTAGTTTTGTTTCCGAAGTCTGACAAGCTAGGCTCTCAACAATATTAACGTCGTACCGGGCCAGATTTATGGGAGGTTGCTGTTGATTGAACAGACCGTAGAGTGCGCCGCTGGCATCACGATACCCGCCCAAAAATTCGATATAATGCTCAACGTAGGGAAATGTATTTTTCATAATTCATTATACAACATCTAGATTTACAAGTCAAAAAAAACCCTGTCTAATTTAGACAGGGTTTGTAAGGTCCGCCGCAGGAGCTAACTGAAAATCAGCAGACCCAGACCTTTAGGTCTGAAACCTAACCACCCGCACAGTAGGCGTGCCAGATGATATAATCTTTTACTAATGCAGGATCAGCTAGTTCAGGCGGTTGCATTTCAAAAGCCCTATTGGGCGTGGTCCACCAACGTTCTACTAGATCCTTGCTGCCTAGCATAGACATTAGGATTTGATCCAATCTGTCTCTCGATATTTTACCAGGTTGTGACATCTGTAATATCTACCCTAAAATCATCGTCCAGATATAAAGAAAACTTAATTGTGTAGCTTGGCCCAATACCCGAGCTGTTATCTATTTCCAGAGTATAATCATCTATCTCAGGAAATCGTTCCACAAGCTGGGCCATCTTTTTTATTTGTTCTTTTGTTAACAAAAGAGAATCTGTTGCCATATTATACCTTGACACAGGTAGTATTAGCCATTGCCTTCCATTTATTAGGGAAGCTCTTGCGGAGGTCAGCAATCTTGAGAGCCATACGCAGACTTAGTTCGCGCAGATTGTCCTTGGTTTCATCCATATACTCAATGATTTCTTCCTGTTCATCTTTGCTGAAATCATAACCATCAAACAATACACCGTCACCTGCAATCTGCTTAATACGCAGGATTTTGTCACGCTGAGTATCCAGGGTAAGATCCAGATAGTGGCAACGTGATTGCAGTGCATCCAAGTGATCACGCAGTTTTTGCGATTTCATCTTGTCAAACTTAAGGTTAGTGATAAAGATAACACTGCCTTTAAAATCAAAGGTTGAGGGGATACCCTCGTCCTTGAGTACACGGCTCTCGCTCAACCAGCTGATCTTGCGCTTCTTACCGGAATCCAGAGCACCTTTAAGCAAGTTAAGTGCGACGTCGTCTAGTAGGATACTGTCGCAATCATCAAACACGATAACACAGTTCGAATCTGAATACTTGTAGAGAGTTTGATACAGACCAATTGGGCTGGCACTGCCTTTTACTACCTCTGCACGTAGGCGACGTCCAGCAAGTTGATCTATAAGTTGGGCTTTTTCAATTTCTTGCTCAACACCAAAGCTCTTACCAACACCAGGAGGACCACTTACAATCATAGCACGAATGTCGCCGTTAGTAGCAGCCTTGGTCATTTCGTGCAGGATTTCAAAACGTTCGCGAATACGAGCTATTGCTTCTTGGTCTGTCTCAGCTGGTGCAGCCTGTGTGGGCTTGGTGTTGTCTTCTACAACAAAATTACCATTTGTAAATTGATAGTCCATAGGACCTTTAACATTAATGCGGATCACTTTTGGACCGCCGGGAATCTGTCCATCATTTTTGACAGCAATAAATGCGTTTTTGCCTGTGTTGGTAAAGGGCTGTTTTAGTTCAAACTGCATACCAGTACAGTCTTGATCGCGATAGCTGCCAGCAATAATTTCCACAATGGGTTTCATAGTTAGGCTCCTTGGTAGTTATTAGTTTATTTCGTAATAATACAGGAACCCGGGGTTAAAGTCAACTGTTAACATTTTATTAACTAAGTTGCTTAATTTGCAACGTTAATAAATTATTAATCTGAATTTTTAGTAGTATCAGCTTCAATATACTGTTTAATTACTCGCATTGCCTTGCGGCTGCTATCATAAACGTATTCAAGATCTTCATCTTCTGTATGCACTACTAGAATAAAACCGTTGGCTGCTTTGCGAATTTCGATAGATTCAAACATAGAAAAATCCCATAAGTGATTGATACCCCTATATTAACATAGAAGTATCAATACTGCAAGTGGAAATTTCTTCAGTTTATTTTTTTCTGTGGGTGTATTCCACAAATTGGTTGTTTTCTAAAAATTCTTCGTCAGTGACGTAGGGGAACTGATCATTAATTGGTCTTCCCATTTCCAATTTGGGTTCAATAAGCACTCGTTGGTCAATCACACATTCTATTAATCTTGAACCTTGCTGGAATAAGTCACTGTCTAATTGCTTAAGGTCCACAACCTTGGTATATTTCATACCGTAGGCGGCAGCTAGTTTTTCAAAATCAGGAACACCTGGTCCCTGACCCTGTGTGGTGGCGTGATGGCGTCCACCCATATAACTATTCTGGAATTGACGTATCATACCCAGACCCTGGTTATTAAATACCACCACTTTGATGTCTAGACCATATTCTCTTGCAGTCTGTAGTTCCTGTATGTTCATCTGTACACCACCATCACCATTAAAACTGACTGCCTGAACTTCAGGATTTCCTATTAGGCTACCAATAGCAGCAGGTAGACTGTAACCCATTGCATAGTGACCGCTACTAGTAAATAATTTTTGTCTACCTTTACGATTCCACATCTGATAGAGCCAAACGTGGTTGGCACCAGCATCAGCAAAGATGTGCGCATCATCATCAAGCAGACTAGTTATCTTTCTAACTACACTGTAGGGATTAAGACTGTTATATTTTTCACTTTCCTGACTAATATCGGTGTTTAGATATTTTTCTCTAATTCTATTAGTATATTCCAGCCAGTCTGAACTAGCTTCTGGCGCAGCAACATTAGGTAAAATTTTATCAAGGTGTGTAAGGTTAACTTGTATACCTGTAAATCTATCAGGATACTTTATTAATTCTTCGCCGTCAATATCCAGGGCCATTAGTTTAGCACTGGGCGCAAAATTATCCACGTTGCCTGAAGTCTGACGATTATCCAGTCTGCTGCCTAATACCAGAATGCGATCTGCGTTTTGTATTACATAGTTACCACCACGGTTACCGTAGACACCAAAATGACCTAGATAGTTAGGCATACTATGATCAAAAATATTTAGAGCACTCCAGCTGGCCACGAACGGTGTTCGAGTTTTCTGTAACCAGTCTACCATCTCTTGTTGTCTGCCTGCTAGTTCAACACCAGCTCCTAATACAACCAAGGGCCTTTGACCTGACTGGAAAAATTCATTTACGCTATTAGCAATAATTTGTGTTTGATCATCTGCAATACTGGGAACTTTAATTTCTGGTAACAATATTTCATCTGTGCCTATGTCTTCCGTCTGTATGTCCATAGGAATGTCCACTAACACTGGTCCCATTCTGCCAGTAAACGCCTGTTCCACAGCAGTTTTAAGAGCAAGTGGTAGCTCACTGGCCTTGGTCACTGCCACGGCATAGTTACATACAGGCTTGGCCATACTTACAATGTCCATCTGCTGGAATCCAGCCTGTCTTACTTTGGCACCTTTATACTGTGCTACCTCTTTACCGTTCACCTGACCACAGATATGTAGGCTGGGTATGCTATCGTAGTAGCCGCAGGCGATGCCTGTTAATAGATTACTTGCGCCTGGTCCGCTGGTGCAGAATGTCACCCCCAGCTGGCCGCTGGTTCGCCAGAGTGCATCAGCCGCCATAGCCGCTGCCTGTTCGTGCTGGAAGGCCACATAACTCATTCCAGGTGTTTCGCCCACTGCATCTAGCATAAAGGCACAAGCTCCGCCCTGTACTAAAAATACCTTGTTGCTATTAATTGCTTTTAAAAATTGTGCTACGTATTGATCGCCTCTCATAGTGTTCCTCTGTAATTAATTGAACAGACTCATAAATCCGTCTACTACTTCTCCAATATAGGCAATCTGCTCGGGAGTGATTACCGGGCTAGTGCCGTGGAAGTAGGTGTTGGTCATTGCTAGTGTTGCATTGGGGAAATTATTTTTTGCTAAATTTTGATCCATTAAATGACTGTAAGCTGGTTGCAACATAATGTTACCAGCGAAGTAGGGTCTAGTCTGAATCAATTTTTCTTCCAGGTAGTCAACTATATCCGCACGAGTAAACGGAGCGTTTGATCTTACTGTTAGTGGAAAAGCAAACCAGCTGGGGTCGCTGTGTTCCTGAGCTCTAGGAAGATGAAAATATTCTTCATATTTCTCGTATATGGAAAATAATAGTTGGTAGTTTCGTCTACGTAGTGCGTGTATTTCCGGCAACTTATCCAGTTGTTTGATGCCCATTGCACACTGTAGTTCGATTGGCTTAAGATTGTATCCAATCTCATCATATACATATTTGTGATCAAAAATTTCATCCGGCATAGTGGGTATCCAATTTTTAAATCTAGTTCCACAAGTGCCACATTTTAGTTTATTAGCTTCAGGTCCCACACAATAACAGCCGCGACCCCATTCTCTAAAACTTCTTAAAATAATATCTTGTTCGGGATCATCAGTGGCTACATAACCACCTTCGCCCATAGTCATATGGTGAGCAGGATAAAAACTACAACTAGCCATAAGACCATAACTACCCAGTGGTTTCTCTCTATAGGTACTTCCTAGAGCATCGCAGCAATCTTCTAATAGAATAAGATCATATTTTTTAACTATTTCCATTACTCTATCCATATTGGGAGGATTTCCCAGTACGTGCGCAAAGGTAATGACTCTAATATCAGGATTTTGTTTAAGTGCAGCCTCCACCTGATCAAGATCTAGGTTGAGAGTATCAAGCTCTATGTCCACAAACACTGGCGTAAAACCCATTTGCAATGTAGGGTTTAGTGTAGTAGGAAAACCTGCAATAGGCATAAGAACCTTGGTGCCTTTAGGTAAATTGTATCCACGTTTGCTGGTAAGACTTGCCATCATTAATAGGTTACTGCTGCTACCTGAATTAGTAACTATACCAAGTTTTTTTCCAAACTGTTTGGGGAACTGTCGTTCAAATTTTAAACTTTCATTACCCATTGCCAACCAGCCACTAAGTAGGCTTTTGACACCTGCTAGATATTCCTCCTGATCGTAGTAGGCGCCAGCATAGTTTACAAAATCTCGACCCGCAGTCCAGGTACGGGATTCCTGACGTTCTTTATAATGTTGTTCTACTAATTCTAATATTTTATCAAGTGTTGGAGTTGTCATAGGGAATTTCTAAATAGTCGCAAAAATATTTCATAAGATCTATTACTTGTTGACTGCCACGACTAGCGTGGAAGTGTAGTATGTGTGCTGCATTAATATCAATACCGTTCCAGGAATTATGCCAGGCAATGGCCTGTTCTGTTAGTGCCCTTAGGTTCATAGCTTGGTAAGCCAACTCAGGATGGAATCTATCCTCCATTGGTATATCCTGACTCCAGAACATATAATTATGCCTAACCTGATCAAATCCCCAGTGTTGATAAGGATGACCCACTCTCTGTGACCATAGTTGTTCGCCTAGGTCCCAGACTGTCCGACTCATTGTATGAGGATAATACTGTATATCATCATTAAAATAATGCTGGAATTCACCTTCGCTTTTAGGATCTGTATAGTTAAACATCCTATACTCTTTAAATCTATCCCCAAACAGTGAGGTGGGTCTTATCATAATTGTATCAGCACCTGCAAAGAATATATTACAGGGCTCCTGATTCCAGATACGTTTAATATCCTCCCAGACAGCTAGAGTGTAAGTATCATTATCGTCTACTTCTTCTGTAAGCTGTATGTATTCAAAAGGCTCTTCCACATAATGCTCATAGCTAGCTCGACTGTATTGTGACATTTTTTGGTAGGCTAGGTAGAGATCACGATTTTTTTCCAGCATCCAGCCGTTACGTATGGGCCTTACTGAATTTACTATATAGTTTTTTACTGTCATTGTTACCACACAAAATTATTTCTATAGTATTCTACTATTTTTTCTAGCTCTGTGTCAAATATTGCCTGAGGTTGCCAGCCCAGATTCTTCAATTTACTATCATCAATGCTGTACCTTACATCCTGCCCCTGCCTCATACTGGGCTCAATATAATCCTGTATGTTTTCTTCTATACCAAAAAGACCAAGAATCTTTTTAACCACTTCTATGTTTGGTAATTCTAGATTGCCGCTTATGTTATAGATTTCGTTTACTACACCAGAATTAATAATGTGTATGGTGGCCCTAGCTGTATCGGCAGCGTGTAACCAGGTCCTAATAGGTGTCCCGTTATTATGTAGGTCTATCTTTCTACCTATTTCCAGAAATTTAACACTCTTGGGTATAAGTTTTTCCACGTATTGTCCAATACCATAATTATTGGTAGGCCTAACAATGATGTAGTTAATACCGTGTGTTCTACTCCAGGCTAGCACTAGTTGATCAGCAGCAGCCTTGGTTGCGCTATAGGGATTACTAGGTTTGAGTAAATCTTTTTCACTATGACTGCCTTCTACAATATCTCCATAAACTTCGTCTGTGCTGTAGTGTAAAAATATAGGACGACGTTGTTTCTTTTTGGCTATAAGTTTTAGTAGATTATGAACACCATTAATGTTGGAATGTACAAAACTGTCACTATCTTCAATACTGTTATCCACGTGACTTTCTGCCGCAGTGTTGATTACATAATCACATTCATAGAGCATATCAAGATCATTAATGTCGCTTTCTATAAATTTGAAATTAGGATAATTTTTAAATTCGGGTAGAAATTGTTGATTGGCTGCATAGGTAAGTTTATCTACACCACAAACGTACCACCCTAGGTTAAGACATTGCCTGGTTAGGTGGCTTCCTATAAAGCCTAGACATCCAGTTATGTATACTATTTTTTTATTATTCATTGGGTTTATAATCCTCTATTCCCTGTTTCAAACCGTGTAAATCTAGATTAAGACTATATAATAAGTCACTGTTACCAGTATAATTTAGATCACTAGATCCCTGTAGTAAAACTTCCCCTGTTGGGCAATGTGTGTCAGCAAACAATAATGCCTGATAGTATAGACTGTATTTTTCTTTATAGACTAAATTAATGTCTTTGATTAAGTCTTTTTGATCTGCATTTATGTAGTGTTTAACGACAGTGGCCATATCTCTATGACTAAAAAAATCAAATTTACGATCAATTACGCTAAGTTTGCCTGTGTTTAGAAGTCTCTTAAATAATCTGGAACTAGGCTCATTGTAACCAAAACAACCAAATAGTCTTAATGTATAAAAATTGTCTCTTTTCCAAATAGTGCGGGCAATATAGTTTTTAGCGAGCCCATAGGTGTCTATGGGATTACGTTCTGTAATTTCCAGTTCTTGGACATTATTGATATCCCTAGCTCTATCGAATTCAGCCCCACTACCAAAGTTAATATATCTAAATTTAGATGGCTGATGATAAAAATTAAGGAACATCTGCATATTTCTCTGCAAATCACTTAAATTAACATCGGTGGTATTAACACTACCGCCACTGAAAGCACAGTTAATAATTACATCTGGGTGTTCTCGTTGTAGCCAGTCATAAACAGCAGTGTAGTTTAATAAGTCGAGATCTTTTCTAGTTACTGGTAATATAGTGCCAACATCTTTAAGTAGAACGCCGAGTAAATTTCCCAGAGTGCCATTGGCACCAAGTATGGCTATTTTTTTCATAGATTAGATCTAAGAGCTTGGTCAAGATTGGCTAGTCCTTGATACCTATAACTATCAATAGGATGAGCAAGATTATAGGGGTTAGCTCGTTTAAAAGTACTTGATTTAATTCTATCCAGAATTTTTTTAACACGAGTTACTGTATCTTGATCAGAGGGATCTACCTCTAACATTAGTAAAATCTGATCAGCAGTTTTTAGATTATGCCTTGCAACTGCCGTGACTAGAGACAATAAAACAATATCAAATTCAAGATAGCTAAAGCCAAACTGTTCTTCATCACCATTGCTAATGCCTAGTCCGTCGGTGGGTCTTGCAAACACTGTGGAATCAGGCACACCGGCCATTTCAGCAAGTTTAGGAACTTCCCAACTTTTGTTTAAACTTTGTATGGGTGCTAGATCACCAACGTCACCGTGTAGTGTCCAAAAACCTGCTGCTAGTTCGCTAAAGTTGTCAGTACTGCCTACTAGTCCCCCAATGCGTGAAGCTTCATTATAAACTGTCATCATACGCAGACGAACTCTTAGATTACCACTGCGCAGTGGACTATTGCCTAGACTAAAGTCTCGGGCTAGGAAACTATTATATAACCTATCAAAATCTTCAGTTAGATCTATATGTTTATGTTCTATACCTAATGCCTGTATTGTTTCAATACCGCGGGCAGTTTCTTCAGGATTTTGATGTATAGGCATTGTTACGCCCAATACATTCCATCCTGCTTGTTTAAATAATGCAGCAGTAAGAGCACTATCTACACCACCACTCATTCCCAATGCAACATTTTCTATTTTATATTTGTCACGGTAATCACGAAGCCCTTGTACAAGGCGTTCCTGAAACACTTTTAAAGTATCTTCGTAGACGTAGGTATTTTTATAGATAAGTTTGTCAAGAGTTTGATCAAACCAAGCTCCCAGTGGAGCCATAGTAGTTTGCCTACTATATTTTAATATTTGATTTTTTAACATAGGGTAGTTGAAAATATAGTGTATTTAACGTTTAGTTTACAGGTTATTAAAAAAATAGTCAAAGAAAAACCGCCCCTAGGGGCGGTTAAATTATGGTACTTCGGATGGGATTCGAACCCATTTAGCCCATTTTAGAGATGGGAGCATCAACCATTCTGCCACCGAAGTTTATTTCTAGGCTGCTAGGACTTCTTTTAACCTATCTGCTGCATAACTAGCAGCGAAGGCACGAGGCTTCACCATTGGTATCACATTGCACACACCACGAATATAACCCACAGCCTGTTGTATCACAATGCTGCTATTATGGCGCTCATCAGGATTAATGTCAAGATGTATTTGTACCTCACGATCACCAATTACGTCTACCAACTTCTGATAGAGTTCTGCCACCTTGTAGACTTCGTTCATAAGACGCATACTGGGACGGCTGGCTTTGTGATCATAATCAACTTCTGTCTGTACTTCACCAAAAATCTTACAACCGTGACAACCATCAATATGCACTACCACAGCCAGTGTATAATCAGCATACCACTTATTACCAACTTTATATCTGGCACTGTCTGCACCGATATAAATTTTGGTACTATCACTTTGTTGGTCTATAAATTTTTTTACTGCATCGATATCAAGTTTTCTTTCCATTTACGCCTCTTGAATTATTTGGTGCTGCTAACTGGATTCGAACCAGTGACCTCCGCCTTACCAAGGCGGCGCTCTACCACTAGAGCTATAGCAGCATTATATTAAATGATCCGCTACACCAAGGTCAATGATCTCCTGTGCAGTCAGATAAACATCCGTGGGTGGTAATAATTTAGATTTAACCTTGCTTGCGGGTAGCCCGGTGACTGTTTTAAGCAGATCAATCATACGCTGATTCATAAGTTCTCCGTCTTTCATCGTGGCCTTGAGATCGTGATGCTTGCCACTGAGATTGTCAGAATACTGATGACTCATAAAACTTGCATTGGCACTGGCCCAGCGTTCCCCCTTTGTTCCTGCAGAAAAAATTAGAAATGCTGATGACATCACTGACCCAATGCCCACGGTCCTGATAGTATGTGGGCTGTTCTTCATAACATCTATTAGAGCGAAGGCATCATAAAGATCTCCCCCTATACTGTTAATATATAACGTCAGTGTTTTTTGTTCTTTGGCTTGCAAATTTTCATAAAGAATCCATTTTATTGCTTCAGCTATGTTTTCTGAGTTAATTTCACCGTAGATATAATGTGTGGAATTTTCCAGTAACTTTAATTCAATACGTTGCCTAGCATCAAAATTTTCGTCTTTTTTCATAAAAATCCTGGAAAACAGTCCTAGTATTTACATAATAGGACCGTTCCCATTTTTAAAACCCACTGAACCACCCTCAGCCTCGATACGCTTGATGACATCTTCAAACAGTATGGGACGAAAGTCTGTTTGTTCTACGCACACACAGTGATAGCGAGTATCAACTACACCATCTTTCATTACGCGGTTTGCGTGAAGATGACCGTGTATGTTGGTACCAAAACGACCCAGGCTTTCCTCGTGGATGGGAATATGGCTCAGTATCATTCCGTTCATAACGTGGTACGCACGTAGTTCACGGAAGTACTTTCTATATTCGTCATCACGGAAGATATCGTGGTTACCACGTATCAAGACTTTGTCACCGTTTAGGCGTGCAAGTGTAGCAAGTGCTCGACGGTTAATAACAACGTCACCAAGATGATAGACTTTGTCGTTGGGCCTAACTCGTTCGTTCCAGGCTTTGACCATAAACTCATCCATTTCCTCGGGGTTGTCCCAGGGGCGCAGTTTGGTTACTCCATCGTTCCGCATAAAGCGGCAAACGCCAGCGTGACCAAAATGCGTGTCACTTACTAAAAACACTGCTGGCATTTTGCTCTCCTTATTTTAATTTTCTTAAACTATCTTCAAACCATCCACAGAGGGAATAATTTAATGTTGGTATATTGTCTTCATAAAACTCTTGCTCACAGGCTTCACGTATCATTGCGTAGAGTTTAACTATTCGTTCGGGATGGCCTCCCTGGCGCACTTCTTGTCTGATAATACGCTTTAGCATCCATTGTTCAAATTTGTTCATTGCGGCTCCTCGGTGTTTAGTATGTCCCAGGCTAACCCATTCCAAGGTTCGAATCCAATGCCTGTGCCCATCCAAGTGGTGCGATTCTCAACAATTTCCCACCACTCACCCGTGCTGTCTTTATACACTACACGATAGCTATCTCCTGTTGCATTGCGCACAGATCGAAGAACATTTTCTGCATCATTTGTAACTGAGACAGGGCCGTTGTCATCTTCAATAAAAATAATTTTACGGTCTCTATCAATGTCGTATATTGAAAATTTACTTCTCATTTGTTTTGTCACCTGTCTTTGCATAGACACAATAATGGCCAGAGTTTCTGGGCTGCTGTTTCAGTAGGTTAATGCATTCCGTCATTGTGGTAGTTTTGGCAACTACTGTGATGTCGGGCTGTCCAGCAATTAGTAAAATATTAAGTAAGATCCACATTATCGCCAGGATCTCCAACCTGACCACTCGCTAGACCCAATGCGGCAGGTAAAGCTGTCAGATGTGTATCCTATCATATCAATCCAGTTCTTGGCAATGCCACGGAAGTACAGTTTAAATTCAAACTTAAGGTCAGGATTGCTCTCTTTGCTCATAGCATACTGCCACATAATAAAATCGTGTGCTAGAAACAGGGCGCGGATCAAACTATATAACACGCAGGCAATACCAAATATTCCCATACCCACTGCTACCATTCCGATATATGCGAAGATTTCCATCGCCCGCTCCTTGTTAATTACTATACCGCTATTATAACCTATTTGGGGGATAATGTCAACCAGAATTTTTGTTGCTTTTTTAACAATAAAAAAGTTACAATATTAGCAACATTGATTAAAAATTGATTGACTTGCGTTCAAGTTTTTTAAGACTGTCACGCCGCATTAGGAAAGGTCTAGGATTGTTTTCTTTGTGAACAGTGAGATATTCTACGCCATCTATCACACGAACATCGCGAGTGTTCTCACATATCACACGTTCTTTACTACGTTCTACAATAAATGTAATAGGTTTCATTTACTATCTCCTTGAAACTTGGAGCGGGCGAAGAGGTTCGAACTCTCGACGTCTTGCTTGGAAGGCAAGTGCTCTACCAACTGAGCTACGCCCGCATAACTAATTGCTGGTTAAAAAACTCACTGTCTAAAATATCATATATTTCAGAAGTAAATCTTAAACTAGCGTTTATTCTTTCCTGACCACTTATATACATACCTCTGTGTGGTACAGCAATATTTACCCAGCTGGGCACTCCGCTGTCAATTCTAGCTATTTCTTTTGCAGTACCTGTGATTGTTCTGCCGCCAGGATCATAGATACCATCAGTGGCATAGTCGGGTATTTTAGCATTAAAATCTATTTCAGCATCGTACCACACTGTGTAACTGCCTGTGCAACCTTGCACGGGTATATTAAGAGCTACATTAACATTAAATTCAGGATCGTCTATATGTATTGGTAATTCGGAATATTCTGGTCTCAGCCAGAATAAACACAGCACGTCAAAGTATTTTAAAATTTTTAACCTATTCAATTCTCTCGTCAAACTTGGCAATTTTTTCAGTAGCTCTACTTTACTGTAGAGATCTTTAGTACTGTATCCCATTGTTTTTTCGCTGAATAACCTACTTGTCTTAGTTTCATTGAACAGATTTAAAATTTCTAGTTTTATATCAGCTAACGCATTAGGATCTATATTCGCGGGCTGATGCAGCCAGATTGGTATTTTGTTCATTATACAAGTCTCTTATTATAAATATTTTACTATTAAACTATCAAGATGTCAAATTTTATCTATCTATTCAAAACACAAAGACTTAATATGTTTGAAATAGCTGGAGCTCAAATTATTAAAAATGCACCGGATCAATTTTATAATATATGTGATTATATTCTAGAGGACAAATTTTTAAAAATACGTGCCCTGGGAGAAATCGTTACAAACTTTTTACCAAGAATTGAAGGCAATTACAGAAACTTCCGTAATGTTGACTGGCAATCTAGTCAAGATTATCTAGATAGTATAATTAATACTGCATTTAAGCAGGGTAAACATCTTATGTTTGGAACTAATTCTCTAGAACAGTATAACTTTATAGTAGCAAAGTACCAGGATAGATGTTGTACTCTGGCAGTAACCTACACACAAGGAAGTTATCCCGCTTTATTAGAACACCTTGTGGATCATCACATACATCTTTTAAAGACTTCAGGTATAGAAATAACACCACAGGATAAATTTAATCTAGAAAATCTAACTCTAGAAGAACTTAAACAATACTATCTTAAAAGTTTTGATGAACAAGAATTATTGCCTGCTTGTTTTAATTTAGATTCAGACTATACTATAGATTATTTAGACCTTATTAACCCGCAAAAATTTAACAACTGGCTAGAAACTTTAGGATTTCCCTTTACCAATACTAGTATAAAGTTTTATGAGGATTGGCTACGGTTAAATGGCATCCAACAAAAACTTTTTGACACGCACATTGGGTAGTCTAAACTTTCCAGTATCAGCTAGTCCTAGAACAATACCTACTTCACAAACTGCACCACTACGACAGAGACCTGCTGTGCAATGTACTACTACATTCATTCTGTCAGACACTGCACGTTTAAGTAACAAAGTGATATCCTGTGCCTGTGTTCTAGATATCTTGGTTTCTTCAGGGAAGCCATCTTGATCGTCGGCATCTAGAAATTCAAACCTATGGACTTCTTTAAAAGAGTGTTTGGGGGTAGGAAACCAGCCTGCAGGATCGGCTATTTGTATCAACATACTATTGGGGCCAGCATCGAAATGATGCCCGTTTTTGACATCAATGGCGGCTACATTTTCTATCCACATAATACACTCCTTAAAATGGTGGAGGTGACAGGACTCGAACCCGCTACCTTGACCTTGCAAAGGTCCTGCTCTCCCAGCTGAGCTACACCCCCATTTTCTTTTACTATAACAACTCACTATAAATATTTTTATGCTTCCCTACAAAGCCATAGACCTTCCTGACTTTCAAATTATTAAACCTAAGCTGATAGATCTTATGTACAAGACTATCACAGACTTCGATTCTACAAACACCAAGGCTACCAGTCACGATCTTATAGAACAATATTGCCCAGAACTAGTAAAGTTTTTTAACGCAAACAATCTTGTACTAGATGTAGGAAGATTTTTTGTAACTCCACCTAGAGATGGGTTATACATCCACGTAGACGGAAATTCGGAAGTTTCCAGAATTTTTAGTCTTAACTTACCACTACTAAACTGCGATCAGTCGGAAATGATCTGGTGGGATAATGTAGATATTGTGGAATATCGTAGTCATCAATCCTACGGTAACAATATTGCCAAAATGGACGGTGAGAATAAAATTAAATTAGCTGGCCTTGCTCTTACCACACCACATCTAGTTAGAGTAGATATACCACACAGTGTGGAAAATAACCAGGATAAACTTAGAGCTATATTCTCAATGAGATTTAAACCTGAACCTTACCATCTTTGGTATTAATATTGAAACACACTACTCTCGTTGTGGTCGCCGCCGCGGAACGGCATCGCAATGTGCTTCAATATGCAGTCTCGTTTATCGTCCGAGACTGCTAAGACGGGGTCTGTAGACTACTGACAATTTATCCTACTGTACGCCGTCAGTAAAGGCGACTTCCTCACACGCGATAATATTATATGTATCTGTCTATATAGAGACCAACACTAGCAGCTCTTTGTACTAGTCGTTGTTCCTTGATGCTTTCGGCATAGGCATACTGAGTTAAAAATTCAGTGTCCTTCATATAATTGTAATTTCTTAATAACCTAAGACCTTCCTGCATAGAAATAAGCTTGACAAGTTCGTTGTAATTTTGTAATTCAGCATCTTGTCTTTTATACTTGGCTAACACTTGTTGATGTTGGCCAACTTGAGCATAGTCAGTTAGTAAAGAACTAGGCACACGGTAAACTATCATTGTTCTAGGTCCTTGGCATCAATGCAAGTACCGCCCTTGAACACATAGACATCACTGTCTATTCTTAACTGTTCAAAAACGTGGTTATTGACACATTTGTAGGGATCTTTGTGATTGTCCATATAATACAATACCCCATAGCCTATGCCCGCTAGTAACATTAAAATAGGTATATATTTTAAATACTTAACTATTTCGGGAAGAGCACTTAATATTTGAGGTAAATTCTTTAACAGGTCTTTCATACCTGTATTTAACAGGGAATTACTGATCTAGGCGTGGTACGCTCAAAGCGGTTCTAAAAGCTTCCAGTTCAGCCTCATCAAAAAACAGTTCCATCTTGGTCTGTATGGCCTCGGGGTCCTTGGCCCAGTCGAACTTAGTAAAAATATGCACTCTAAAAAGTGCCGGGGGAAAATCCACTGGCGTGACTTCACAATAGAGTTTATAACCCTGAGCTTCCGTTATTAGCATTACTTTCCCCTTATAAAATTGGCTCCAGCGGTTGGGATCGAACCAACGACCAATTGATTAACAGTCAACTGCTACTACCACTGAGCTACGCTGGAATAAAATTGGTAGGAAGTGACGGGATCGAACCGCCGACATTCTGCGTGTAAAGCAGACGCTCTACCAACTGAGCTAACTTCCCATATAACATTTTACTACTAAAAGTTTATTAAGTCGAATTGTTATTCGCCAAATAAACCAAAAACATAATTGTTGTAATACTTGTAAAAATATTCTAGACCTAGTTCCATAGGATTGTGTACAGGTCCGTAATCACTATAATTATTGTTATTAAGATGACATCTACCCTGATCCATACGCCTTGCTATTTCATCATCTTCATAACAGGTTTCCATATAGGCAGCCTGATGAGCTTGAACAAACTCAGGTTCAAATAAAGCTATATCCTCGGGATAATAAAATTCAACAATATTTTTTGTGCGCTGTGGTGTTTCCGGCCACAGACTAGAAATTACTAAAACTTCAGGATACCATTCCACCATTACATTAGGATAGATGGTCAGCCATATTGCCCCAAATTCAGGTATTTGTCCCTTACGATAATTCATTAATACATCGTGCCAGCGACGATAAACTGGTGTACCGGGAGTGCGCAATTCATTATGAACTCCCACAGTCTGCACACTATACCAGTCACCAAACTGCCAGTCTAGTTTATTACAATCTACAAAATTACCAAGGCCAGGATGGAAAGGTACCACGTGATAATCGTCTAGGTAGACTTCTATAAAGGTCTTCCAGTTGTAATCACAATGATGTTCCTGAGTGCTATGGTACTGGTAATTGTTAAAATCAAAATACTTACCAGCTCTCATACCAATAAGATCTCGAACAATGTTAAACTTACCTGATTCAAAAAATAGACCGTTCCAGCTCTGTGTGCTAAATTTTCTTAGTGGTCTATTAGGGCAAGGATCAAAATGTGGGGCGCCAACAAGTTCGCCTTCTAGATTGTAGGTCCAGCCGTGTAATGGACAAATAATGTTTGATGTTTCTCCACTGCCTGTTAGCATTACTGCTTGGCGGTGGCGGCAGACATTTTCTATACACTCTATACCGTTGTTGTTTTTAACTAACACTCTACCACTATTGTCCTGTGGAAGTGTGCGATAGTTATTGACAGATAGTTCGTGTCCTAGATATCTTGCCTGTTTAAAAAGTAATTGTTCGCGTTCTAATATTTTATCGTCGAAATAAAAATGACTGGGTTTCATTAAATTATTTTTTTAGTATCAGTTACGACAAGTCCCATCTCTTTTAAATGTCGTGCAACAAGTGTATCTATATGTTTATTAACTCTTTTTATTGCTGCATTACATTTTTTATCTAGTTCAGTATCAGTTTTGACTTTTTTCTTAGTCATTATTTACTCCCTGAGTGGGTGCTAGGTTATATCTTCTTCTATATTGAGAGTCCACACTACCTGATGCTTCAGGACTAATATATTTAACATTGGATTCCACAGGCAGGCCAAAAGTTTTTAAGATGTTAGCCTTGTCTGCCTGGCTACCGCAAGATTTTACACACTCTTGCACTATTAATTTAGCCAATCTCAGTATGGCCTCTTTATCATAATCGTCAAGATTGTCCCAGCAACCCTGAGCAGTCATACCTGCTTGATACATAAGGTCGTCCAATAGATTGCTATTCATTGTCTTGATTTCTCCCTAGACCAAAATGTTGTTTTAGATCCTGTCTAAAACTTTTTAAGTATATATCCCTCTCTTCTTTACTGTCTTCCCGAATGTGTTCATTTAAAATGTCTAGACATTCCTGTACAACTAACCTAGCAAATATTTTATTATAATGTTCTATCCAAAGGTCAGGAGCCAGTACTCCCTTGGGCACTGACTCCTTGGCTTTCTCTGAAATGTTTTTTATTAAATCCATTTAATTATTTTTGGACCGTCCTGAGGGAGTCGAACCCCCGACCTTCAAGTTCGTAGCCTGATGCTCTAATCCTACTGAGCTAAGGACGGATTAATCTCTACGTTTTTTCCAATCATAACCAGGTCCAGTTTCCGTTACACCAAACTCGCCAACCATATCAGCAAGCTCGCTGCACATAGTAACATACTTTCTACCAGTACTTCTAAGATGCTGACAATAATTAAGTGCTTCTGTCATATCTTCAAATTCTTGACCGTAGGTTTCATCACCGTAGGTCCAATATACTTTATACATATCTACTTTCTTAACTTGGTGGGTGCTCTCCGATTCGAACAGAGAAGGCCAAAGACAACAGATTTACAGTCTGCCCCCGATACCATTACGGGACTAAGCACCCAATCTAAATCTTGCTATGTTCTTTTGCGAGAACTCTAGTTGCAGTCTGAGAGGCTTGAGTCCTAGGATACAGAGGCCGTCCTGCCACAGCGTAAAGCGACACTGTGCATCTTGGTACACCGTAGGGGATTCGAACCCGCTCTAGCCACCTTGAAAGGGTGGTGACCTCAACCAGATGTCTAACGGTGCAATAAAAACTCTCGGCAAGCCTAAGCCACCTGCCTTCCCCTACCTATCAAGGCTTAGATGTAGTGTAGAGAAACTTGGCGGTCCCAAGGGGAGTCGAACCCCTCCTTCTGCCGTGACAGGGCGGTGTACTAACCGATATACTATGGAACCTTATATTAGTATTATATTAGTAAGTGCTATCGTGCCAATTTAGGAGTCCGGTGCTTCCGTTCCAGAGCGTATGGCTGGTTATGTCAGGACCTGTTCCACGCCAGTTAGGCCCGCATAGTAAATGATCAGTTTACGATACCCAATGTTTCATCGATAACACTTGCTAATATATTGGTTAGGCCACGCTTTTCCACGGTCGCCCCTATCCTGGAGTTGTTACCCTGTCCGAACACTGTTTGGCAGACGGCCGACGAAGTGTCCACGCTGCTAGGTCGTCTGTCTCTAGTAACGCTAACGGTGCCCTAGCCACCGGGCCTTGTCGTGTGCCATACGCTACTTTTAGGAAAGTAGTAACCGGATTCTTGACTTTCTGAAACACACTATATCCAATCTCAAGGGCACTCTTTAGAATGCGACTCATACTTGTGAAATCCACTACAATGTGTTTTAGAAAGTGTTAAGACTGAGATTACATCTTAACTACAAGCACCTCGGGTATTATAGTCAGCCTTGCGAGCCAATCTTCTCCACGACATCCACAAGATCCATATCGCTATGTGATCCAGTCTGCTTGCAGCATCGCCGTTTAAAGACAGGCAGTAGTCTTGTCATTGTATGCTACTCTGTACCTTATTACCCGTTGAACTTGCGGTCCATTAAGCCTTGCGAGCTACGAATCTTCTAGTACAAATCAGTTTCACCTTGCGGGTTAGACTGAACTTAGTTAGCTTACGCCCTAAGTGTTAGATGCTTTTCACATACAACCGGAGCAGTCTTTGCGTTTTTGTTTAATGATAGTTGGATTTGAACCAACTGCCTACAGTTTAAAAGGACTGTTGCTCTACCAATGAGCTATATCAACCTACTATGATGTGCTGCTCCAGTTGCCGCATACTCTTTTGGAATACACGATACAACACACCACGTACCTTTCGCCTGCCGGCTACTCAGTAGTATTTCACGATTCTTGTGACGCCTCACAGCAGCCCCAAGTACCATTCATACTGCACACAAGCCCTTGGCTGCGAAACCTTGGACAAATGCACTACCCTTTCTCATACCAACTAACTGGTTGGTTTTGTAGTGAAGTCAGCACCACCTGTTACTTTCCTTGCACCCTAGTTCCCTTGCGGGCTAGTCGATACAAGTTCTTTCCACTACACCAGCTTCATTGTTACAACCACCGGTCTTATCAGTGATCGCTACCTCGCGGTAGTGAGCAGGCTTGTTTAACTGGACCATCTCTGGCGCAGTCCTGTAGGAGGATTCTGCTTTGGGTGACTCACGCCACTTATCCTTAGTTAGACGGCGAACCGCCTAACAAGAGATTAAACTCCCTAAGTATCTATATTACAGCTAAATTCTTTTAATGTCAACCACCATATTGAAACACACTCCCAAGGGGCTGTCATTAACCCACTTGTAACTTTGTACAACCTGTCGGGTAGCTACTTCCGTACTCTTGTACTCACCGTGAAGCTGGCACGGCAATGACAGAAATGTGCTTCAATATGGTGCAAACAAATGCGATGGGATTCGAACCCAACCTAGACGCCCGGTCACGGAACTCATCCACACCTGCAAGTGCTTCAACTCTCCGCTACTGGGGCTTCTGTGCCAGCCAATACACTTACGCAGCCTGTCATATCCCATTGCAGTGTTATATGAACAGTCTTGTACCATATTAAAATATATTAGGATGCTTCACAGAGATCGCAGCCTTTGAACTCTGCCCAACCGTGCCGTCCACGGATTTGTCTGTGTCACACATTACGTTCCTAGTTGTTCCAGCGTCCTCCTGATATTATCTCAAGGTTTCGTGAGACCTAGCAAGAGCCACTCCGTCAAGTGGTTATCCTCTTCTAGGCCCCCTACTGGCTAGGTAACCTAATATATTTTAATATGGTGCCCCAGGGGAGACTCGAACTCCCACACCTTGCGATACTAGTTCCTAAGACTAGCGTGTCTACCATTCCACCACCAGGGCATTGTTTTACTAATTGTTATAGAACTTTTTTCTACTACTTGGGCTGCATCGTTTAGTGCAGTCTTATATTATATCATCTAGTGCAATTACTGTCAACTACTTTTTTAATTAATTTATTTCCAAGTTGGTTAAACGCAGATAACCACCCATCAACCTAGTCTTGCCAGTATGCCCAGCAAGCTCTAGACTATTTTTAATTTTAGCAATATCACTTTCTTTAGTAAGGTAGCCCACGTGAAAACAAACATTACGCATCGCTTCACCATCACTAGCGCGACTTTTATCCGTCCAGCTCTGAAAATATTTAATTTGTTTATTAACAATTTCACGTGCTTGTTTAGTTGTTAACATTGCTTGCTCCTTATCGTTTACTATACCGCTATTTTAACGATTTGGTGCATTAATGTCAACTGTTGTAATTTTGCTAATTAGTTGCTAAAAAAGCAAGCATTTTCTGCTTGTATTCTGTTACAAAAGCCTGTTTGCTGTCCTTGACTTCCTGCCAGTCTATTTCTATGTTTTTTAAATTTTGCACTCTGTCCAGCGTAAAATTATTATAGTTCATTAGAGCCCAGGCGGTTTGCCCAGGGATATGGTAACGACTGCTTTGCTGCAACCTAGTCACTAGTTCTGTTTTCTTTTCTCTAGCCTGGTCAAAGTTCATATGATCGTTAGCCCAGTTGAGTATGCCCTGACCCTCACTACCTAGATCTCTGTATCCATACTCAGGCCATTTTTTGTCAAAATCGCTCTGTAAAAAATACTGGTTAGGCTTGGCTATCATCAATGCTTCGAAATAAGCCGAGTGTAAGGGAAACTCACCACTATCTATTAAGTCAAATGTATGCTGCACTTCTTCTAGAGTTTCGTGTGGTAGACCTATTATAAACAGTCCGTGCATCAAGAGATTATTGCCGTAGGTTTTTTTAATATCCTTGACAGTCTGTATCTGTCTAGCAGCATCAAAGCCTTTACCTACTACCAGTCCAGTCTCTTTTTTCAGAGTTTCTATACCAAAGCTAGTGGCCCTTAGGCCAATATCAAATAATTTTTTAATGCGCTCGGGCTTGGTAGCTAGCAGATCCAGTCTGTTGTAGGACCAGAATACTGGCTGAAAGCTTAACTGCTTAACCACTGATAACATTCTATCAAGTTTGTGATCGCTGTCATTAAACGTATCATCTAGTAACTGATAGGTAGTAATACCAAATCTGTCATAATTGCTCTGTAACTCATTATAGATTATTTCTTCTGTTAGTACGTAGTCTAGAGTTTTTTTGCCACGTTGTGGGAAACTACAAAATCTGCAATTAAAAATACAACCACGAGCTGGCTCAAAAGGCAGTACACGATAGTTTAAAATATCACTAGCCTGCCAGTGCATTGCACTGTTGGCAAAATCATAGGTTTTTTCCTGATCGCGATGTACCACCGTTACACCGTGAATATTCCTATAACTATTGGGAATCTCAGTTTTGTTACTAAGGCTGTTAGCAACATCCATAATGGCCTGTTCAGCTAGACCTCTTACCACTATGTTGACATTCTTGTTGGCGCAGTCCTGATTAATTTTGTGGCCACCCAGTAAAATTTTACAATCAGGACTAAGCTTGTGTATTTCTTTAATTACGCTATTTTCAAAATCCTTACCCTGTGGGAAAATACTGAGATTAGGCGCATAACCAAAAAATAGGTTGTCTATCCTGTCTAAATTTTTTAGAAAAGTCGTGCTAAAGCCCACAAACAGTGTTTCTTGTCCCACTGCAAGGTTGACAAGTGAAGTAATCTCTTCAAGAGTCCACTGACTAAGTTTATCAACTACTAGACAACTATACCCCTGTTCGCGTAGTGCGCTGGCTATTTTATAGGCACCTAGAGCTTTAACAGTTAAAACCTCGTCAGTAAAATCTGTAAACAGAACGACCTGATACTTTTTAGGACTCAAGATTTTTCTTTTTGCAGACAAGGTCTACAATGCTGGTCAGTGAAGACTTGCCTTCGTATTCATCTTCTTCAATAACGATTTGAAAATGATGTTCTAGTTCCATTACAATTTCCACTGTGTCTAGACTGTCTGCGCCTAGAGTTTCTAGATCCAGATCATCGGAAATTTCATCTAGTGTTTTACCAAACTGCTTGGCCAAGATTTGTTTGACTTCTTGCTTAATTTGTTCTTTCATAATTTCCTCTTGTTTATAACATTATCCTAATACACTATTGTAAGGTCGTTCAACTCTTTTGGTATTGTTGGTGCCAAACTGTACTACTTCATTGGACACTGTGCCTCGAGCTAAGTAGACGAGTTCGTGTACAAAAGTTCCCTGACTGATCTTGACACCAGGCTTAAGGGCTTTAACTCCGGAACTTAGATAGACATCATTTTCTAAGATCTGAGCTGAGGCTAGTCCTACTGCTCGTTGCAGCACACAGTTTTCACCAATGGTGGTATTATGGCCCACTTGTACCTGTCCATAGATATTAGTAAAGTCGCCCACTATACTGCCACTTTCAACCATAACGTGACAATCAATGAAACACCCATTGCCCAGTCTACTATATTTGGAAATTCTAGCAGTGGGATCTACTAGGCTTATACATTGTATGTTTTTTTGTCTTACCAAATCTATTAGATACTGTCTTTTTTGTCTGTTTCTCACCATTATGGGATCATCAATAGGGTTCCAGTTAGTGGCACAGAAAAAATTATAATTATTTAAGTACTGATCAATGTTTTTTTCTGTGTCAAGGACCTTGACTCCACCAAGCTCGGCGGTATTACCCCAGTAATCATTATCTAACAGACCAGCTACTACAATACCAAGCTCTTCGCAGAGCTCGGTATATTTTTCCATAACACTGTTAGACCCAAGAAATATCAAGGGCCTATCTGTGTTATTAATATGGTTGGAGTCTTGCTTGTTCATCAAGTTCCTGTTCATATTGTCTGCGACGGTCTGCATCAACTAATTTTGCAAATTCATCGTGAGTGTAAATCTCACCACGATATCGGACAGTCTGCGCTGGTTGAATGTTGGGATTAATTTTATTAAGATAAGTTATTACCCTATGCATCATCCTTTTGTCGCCATCTAGAATATTTGTTGGTCGCTTGTGTAGAGTGATCTCTTGATCCATAAACACAATCTGTCCATCCTGCCAATCCTGCGTGTAGACATAACGATCATCATAAAAATGTTTCTTTAATTCACGGTAAAGGCGCCAGCTTTCTTCCTGGCTCATTCCCACAAACCCATCAAAATCAAAGTGAGGGAATTTTACCCCCGGGCGTCCAGTGACTGTTTCGCTGTATAACTTTGTTTCCATTCCGTCTAGTGGCACACCGTTATAATGAATAATCATAGTCTGTTCACGATTTAGTCCCGGGGCACATCCTTCTTCCCCTTCACGCCATTTATGACGCACTACAAGTTCTTTTACCATACTTTGCATATCTGAACTCAAGGACATAAATTGATCGTGTGTGGGCATAAACTGTGTCTGACTACCTGCACTGTCGCTCACACTCATTAGGCCAATCATACGAGGTGCATCATCAAATGCACACTGATCACTGTGCCAATCTAATTCTCCGTTACTAAAAATTCCTTTAGGCCGGCCTCGATCATCTTTTAGGTAGCTAACACGACTAACTGCGCCAGCAAGTTCACCCATACCATTATTGATGTAACCTAATTGTAGGAATAAATCACGCCAATGGCGTCCACTTAGTCTCTGACTTACTATGTAGTTATGGATTAGAGCTCGACTAGGACTTCCCCACTGAGTCATTACATCGTATAACCGTTGTGTTGGTACTCCCTGATCAATGAATACCACACATTGATCTGCTACTAGCTTACCAAGCTCAAATATTTCATCGTCCTGTGTGAGGTCTATGTCATAGACTTCTACACCTATGCTACCCTGGTAATTTTTTAATGGTCTTATTTTCATTCTGCAAACTCCAATTCTTGTTCATATTGTGTGCGACGGTCTTGATCAACTAATTTTACAAAATCTTCTTCAGTATAAACTGAACCTTGATATTTGTAAGTTGATCTTCTTATGGCGTATGCGCTGTCAGGGTACAAATAGTTAACATAGGTAATACTACGTGCCATTGTACGACGATCACCGTCTTTTACATTAGTTGGTCGTTTGTGTAGAGTAATCTCTTGGTCCATAAACACAATCTGCCCATCCTGCCAGTCTTGTGTATGCACGTAACGATCGTTGTAGACTACTGATTTAATTTCATCTAGTAATTTAATACTTTCTTCACGGCTCATACCCACAAATCCATCAAAGGTATGACTAGGAATTTTTATTCCAGTTAAGCCGCTGGCAGTTTCTGAATATAAGTTTGTTTCAAGTCCGTCAATGGGTACCATATTATATCTAAGCATCATTGACTGAGCCCTGTTTAAGCCAGGTGCCATAAGTCCCTCATACCAACGGTGCTTACAGACCAATTCCTTGATCATACTACGCATATCCGAGCTTAATGACTCGTAGGCATCGTGTGTGCATAAAAATTGTGTCTGGCTGTTTGCTGTATCACTTATACTTTGAAGACCAATAACTCGTTGTCCGTCGTCTATAGCGCATTGATCACTGTGCCAGTCAAGTTCTCCATTGGAAAATAAACCGCGTGGTCTATCTTTTTCTTTTTTAAGGTAACTTACTAGTGCTACGGATTTAAGTTCAGGAACTTCACTTGTTATATAGCGCAGATTAAGTGTTAGCTCGCGCCAGTGACTGCCTGTTAATAGTTTACGACTTACATAGTCAGTTATAATGGGATGACTTACATCGCCCCAGTTAATCATAGTTTTATAAAGTTGCTCGGTGCTAATGTGTTCATTGACAACTACTACACACTGACTGGCTGCTAGACGACCTAGTTCAAGAATTTCTTCTTGAGAGTTCCAATCAATATCATAAGCTTCAAGTCCAACACTAGCACCATAATTTTTCAATGGTCTAGTTTTCATTATTTGTCCTTGTGTTGGTGTAGTGCTCGCAGTGCATCCTGCTCACGGCTGGCGTTCTGTATTAACAATACAGTAAAGACATCAATATGTCAAGCGTCGTTTGAATTGCCGACGTCAATTAACTTGGCGTTGCACTTGTATTTATCACCTAGCAAGACTAATTTTATTTTGCTGGCCGGTCCGGAGAGATTCGAACTCCCGACAGCTGGTTTCGAAGACCAGAACTCTTCCGCTGAGCTACGGACCGTAATTGGTGCCGACCCCTGGTTACGCTCCAGGCCATTCTGTTCTTCAGACAGACGCTTCCACTAGGTTAGCTTGGACGGCTTAAATTGGGGTGACTGATGAGAGTCGAACTCACACTGTACGGAATCACAATCCGTGGCACTACCGTTATGCTACAGTCACCATTGTTATGGTAGGGGATATAGGATTCGAACCTATGAATGTCGGAATCAAAATCCGATGCCTTGACCAACTTGGCGAATCCCCAATTGTTCTGGTACCTCCGGGTGGGAACGATCCACCGACCCTCGCCTTATCAAGACGATGCTCTACCACTGAGCTACGAAGGCATAAAATAAATATTACTATGAATTTAAGATCCTACATAAACATAATTACCGAAGCAACAAAAAGTTCTGACAAAGTTCGTAGGGACGCATTTATCTACCTAGAACCCAGGAATAACATCAAGGACTTTGCTCAGTGTAGTAGCTGTTCTCATTTTATGCCGGACAGTGAAAGATGCACACTGTTTAGCAAAAACTACAAGGTGGTTGCTGAAGGCAGTTGTAGTCTCTACGTACAGGGTGTACCTGCAGATAATCAGGTTATAATGGACTCTATTACACCCAAGGATGCAGGCTACGTAGTTGCCAAGGTTAGATGTGAAAACTGTGTGGCACTAGAAGGAACTACTTGTACGTTTTTTGAAACTTTAAACCAAAAAATTCCTGATTTTTTCAATCTAGATACTAAGGTGAAACCCAGAGCTTGCTGTAACGCCTGGGCACCTAAATAATTGGTCGGGGAAGAGGGATTCGAACTCTCGATCTCCTGCTCCCAAAGCAGGCGCTTTAACCAGACTAAGCTACTCCCCGAGTTTTACATATTCTAATAACTTTTTGACATTTTTGTGAGTTTCTATTCCACCCACTGCGGTGTTGCATTTACAGCACAGGATACTTCTTACTTGCCCAGTCTTGTGGCAGTGATCTATCATACCGCCGCGGGCACCCACAAACATTTCTAATTTTACCCCACACAAATAACATTTTTCTTTTTGTTTTTTGTGCAGAGCTAACATATCCAATCTAGTCATCCCATATCTGCGTAGGCCGTTTCTACATACTGTGCAGGTGGATATTTTTTGAGAATGTTTAATACCACAATGAAGACATTTTTTCATAAATTTATTTTAGTTAAATTGGTAGAAGCGGAGGGAGTCGAACCCCCACAGCGCACCGTATGAAGGTGTTGCACTACCATTATGCTACGCTTCCTTTATTAACTAGGTATAACTTTGGGAATATAAGGTACATTCCTAGGACCGTGTCGCTGCTCAAATAGTTGACGAGCTTCTTGAAGATCCTTGGCATACACCCTATCTTTAGTCTCTCCCTGAGGAGTACGCACAGTAGTTTCATACATTGGCATCTTGATCTCCTAATAAATCTTCGGAATATGGATAAGTTAATTCTTCACCTTTGTCAATATCTCTAGCCGCAAATGTTTCATTGCTATTACCTACGACATTTGGAGTTCGACTCCAATTCATAAATCTGTCATTGTCAAAACTTAATCTGTACATTTGAGATTCAGGATCTTTGTATCCCCAATGTAATATGTACTCTCGTGCGGCGAGTGGTAGAGAAATAAAATCCAAATAACACCACTCTAGATCTAGACCTGGTGTTAGCTGCCAGATTTTAGTTCCTTGTGGGACAAATTCATCTGCAAATACTCCCAGTCCGTGTATAGGGCTAGGCCCTAGATAAGTTTTTACTAGTACCATATAAAAACACATTCCTGGACAGTCGTATACTCTCCATAGCCCCGGGCGCTATTATTATTATATTCGAATGTGTTTTTATATGGTAGGTGCGGTGAGACTCGAACTCACAACTTATCGGTTAAAAGCCGATTACTCTAACCAGTTGAGTTACGCACCCATTGTAATACCATATAGTTGGAACATTATTGCTGCTCGTTTAAGCCTATCGCGATATGTCCAACCATATCTTAATAGACCCTTCTTGTCACTATCCATAACAGGATCTCCTTGTTGTCAACGCATAAAAAAACCTAGCATACTACAATAGTACCTAGGTTAAAAAAATAAGTTGTCTGGCTACTGATCCTCATCAGCCCCAGACTGGGCTGTTACTCCGTCCTCTACATTTACTTCTGGCAAGGCGTAGTACCCACCTACGATTTTTCAAGTCGCCCATATAGCGGGCCTTGAGGCTATCATCGTATGAGCCCTGGCATTATGGTGAAGCCAATTTACCCCCAGTTAATAACGTAGATGGGACTACGAGGTTCTTGGTGCCGCCGAAAGGAATCGAACCCTCGACATCCTGATTACAAATCAGGCGCTCTACCAACTGAGCTACAGCGGCTAGAAATTAATCTTTAACTCGTACTTGTGTTACTGTATTTTCCTGATGTTCAATGTGTGGTTCTTGTTTTACAGGTTCTTTAACTTCCTTGGCAGGTTGTTCAAAGTTTCCTGATATAACATCCTTTATACTCTGCGGCACAATACTCCAGCTTAAAGGCTTCCACCATCTGTGAATCATATTGTTAATTAAAATTGCACAACCTGCTACTATCATACAGGCCACGCTAATCAATAAAGTACTTGTTACAAAATTTGTTGCTACTGTAATATCCATAATTTTTTCCTAACTGCCTTACATTATACTTGAAAATACATTTAACACAAGTTTTTTGAACAACTACCTGGAATAACGCCTTATATGATGAAATATTGGGCGCCTAGCTTTTCTTGATCCAGGGTCTCCTCCAACTACAAGAAACATCCCCTGTTTAAGACCGCGACTGTGTTTATCTACAAAATAGGCTAGGCCGCGATTGGTAGTCCTAATTAAACATTCGTTGTAATCATTAGTGACCATATAAATCTCTAGTCCAGTGTTATCATAGTCAACATAAATCATCCAAATATTTATTTTACATTATTATCGATTAGGACCAGTAAGTACACTACAAGAATAAAAACTGCGATTGCCCCATTTTGTTTCCCCTTAAAGTAACTGGAGCGGGCGATCAGGTTCGAACTGACGACATTTACCTTGGCAAGGTAACGCTCTACCAACTGAGCTACGCCCGCATTGTTTTGGTACTTGGGGAGGGATTCGAACCCTCTCTAACCGCCCATCTAGCGTATCGAGGTTATAAATCTCGTCGTGCTACCGTTACACTACCCAAGTATAAATTATTTTACTGAGTCCATTTAAGGACGAAAAGAACTTGATCTCGCTCCCAGCGGAAAGCGACACCTATATTGTAAATTTGATCAGTGGGTTCAAAAGCCCAGTTAGAATATCTAGGGCCCACATTAGAGGTCAACCAGTTTTCCACGGAGTATAACCCCCAGACCCAGTCCAGTTGCGCATCGGGCATCTGTGGCCAGGGTATTTCCGCTCGGTACTGGAAGATATGCCAATCCCATAACATAAAAATATTTATAAGATTGGCAAGATACTTTGAAGCGGGTGCTGGATTCGAACCAACGATCTTCAGGTTATGAGCCTAACGGGATGACCTCTTCCCTAACCCGCATCAAAGTATCCTGGAGCATCGGGCTGGATTCGAACCAGCGAATCGAAGGTTTTGCAGACCCCGCCATTAGGCCTCTCTGGTACCGATGCATAGGTTGGAGGCTTATTACCTCCTAGATGTCCGTAGCGCATAGCGTCCTATACGTTCACTAGTAAATTCTAGCTATACCCCAACTACAGGCCGGACTATCTTTATTACATAAAATTTTTACGTCTAAACAACTGTTGCCATTTCCATTTAATATAATGTGGCCATTCACGTAGAGGAAATTTAAACAAGATATTCTTTCTCTTTAATATAATTGACTGTATTGAAACCAGCTACAATAAGCCAACCCAGTGTTGCACTAAAATATCCAGACACTGCTGGCATATTCCCCTGCACATAATACGTGCCTATACCAATCGCCCCCATTATTACTAAAAGCACGGGTACAATTATTTTTAATATACTGCCTTTCACAATGTCCCTCTAGTCTTAAAATAGGTGTATTCGTCTGCGCTGACAATTAACCAACCAAACAGGGCTGTTACATTAGCCCATATCGCCATATCATTGTGTTGATGTACAGCCAAGGCAAGATTAAGAAAACACAAAATAAAAATGCTAGTAGGAACTGCAAGTCTTAGATACTTCATAATTATACTCCTAGAAAAATTGTTGGCTCCGGAGGAGGGAATCGAACCCCCACTAACGGTTTTGGAGACCGCCGCACTGCCACTATACTACTCCGGATCTTTAATCATACCAGAAATCATTGTACTACGACGTTCCTGAATCTCTTTAATTTTTTCTTCCGATTCCAACTGCGTTAAATTAATTGAATAGACTACCCAGATCATCCAGGCGAAAAAGGAAATTGTAAATAGACCAAAAAGTGTATCACTATCTAGCCTAAACAAGAGCATTACAAACAGAGGAGCCAGTGTAGCTATGGCAATCATACCCACTGTGCGACCTGCTGCTCGAAGTTTAATGTTCATTATGAACTCCTACTTAGTTAATGAAGTTCACATATTACTTTAAGTTCTAATTTAAGTCAATAGGTATTGATAGTTTTTGAACATTCTGGCGGAAGTGGTAGGATTCGAACCCACGGACCATTTCTGATCGTCTGTTTTCAAGACAGGTGCATTAAACCGGACTCTGCCACACTTCCTTTATTTTGTTATGCTAGACCCAATAATACAAATTTTTTAACTAAATCGTATTTGGCAAAATCAGTGCTGCAATGTAATTGGTTTTTATGCCATCTAATAACATCGCCTGCTTGCCATTCTAAATCTCTATCAACTGGAAGATACTGTATTTGCTCTCGGGTTTCAGGCTTACAATGCGAAAAGTCTTCTAGATCTAGTGTATTTTTAACACCTAACCATTCACTGGGCATTGGTTCTCCCATTTCATAACGTTTTTCGTAAAATATATCAAATGTTACAGTACGTAATTTAGGACTAGTAACGAGAGGTATCAACAAAAAACATTGATGGTTTTCTTCTGCTTTAAAAGTATAGGTATCGTCCCACCAAGCATAATTGTCTATATGTATAGTATAGGGTTGGATACATTCTTTGTAGCTACCGTTTTCAAAATGATGATCACCTATTAGAGCTTGTATCTTTGGTTTAATAAAAGTATGGGCAAAACTATCTTCAATATGGTAATCAAGGTTTTTATCAAAATTTAAATAATTTTTTGTAGCTATTGGCTGATTTTTAAAAAAATTTAAAATTTGATTAACTTCTTCTTGAGAAAATATATTCTTATATAAGAAACTTTTATTTACCATATATCATCACTTAATAATTTGGCGGAGCGTGTTGGATTCGAACCAACGATCCAGATTTTTGTCCAGATGCTTTCTTAGCAGGAAAGTGCCTTCGACCAACTCGGCCAACGCTCCGTATTTTTCTAGTATATAGCCAAACTCACTAATTGTAAAGTATATTTGGTGAACTATTCTAAAACACACTAACGGATTCGAACCGTCCACCTTAAAGGCCCCCTTACGGCGGCCCGGCTGCGTCCAGAGCATAGGCGTGTACTTAGCCCAGTGTGCTTTAGAATAATGCGAGTTACCTCGCATTATGTTGGGGTCGACACCCCAACCAGTAGTCTTACTCTCAACGTTCTCGCCGTGATTTCATATATACTGTCCGCCCGTTTAGCTTTTTATAGTGAGCAGTGGCCTCGTTCCACATTGCACTTTACTGCTTTATCGCCTCTTTATTAGCCGACGTAATTCTTGATTAAGTTCTGTTTGCCTGCGCAAACGTTCCATTTTTTCTTTAAACAATTGTTCAAGCAATCGATCGTTAAAAACAAAATTACGTTCTTCTAACTTTTTTTGAAACGACAGAATTTCCTGTTCAGTTGTCATTTCTCCCTTTATATAAACAAAAACCCCAGGGTTTCGAGTCCTGGGGTTTTGTAGAATTCTATTTAATTACAATTATAAGACTCTACAAAGCCCCTGGTCTAGATTACTAATCTCGCGTGTAATCGCAACCCAATAGCCAGCTGGCTGCACTGAGCAGGGTTTTGATATAAACAAGTGTTGTAGGTTAGTTTTCATAATTGTCGTATTGTAAATTTATTTAGTCTTTTTGTCAACTACTTTTTAAAAATATTTGAAAAAACTTGCAATTTTTGCAATTTTGCTAGTCTAGCAACTTCTACTTCCTGGGAGTCTACAATATTATGCTCCATCATTAACTGTAGCATACACATTAGATCTCCCACTTCCTGGGTTAAAACCTGTCTGTGCGGAAGCCCACTTTTGTGTAATTTATCTATACCAAAACGAAAACACTTGCTGATTTCCTGTATGACTTCAGCGCATTCTTCCTGGGTGATTACAAGTATTTCTCTATCAGTTTCGTTCATTTTGTATTTCCAATATAAAATTTATTACTATGCGTCTTTTGTGCAGCAGGGGTGGTGTTCCTCTGTGCTGTAACCTAGAGGGAAACAATATACCACTATTAAACACAGGACTTGCCTGTTCTAAAATTGTTTCATTCTCATCATATATTATAGTGTCGCCATCGCTAGTGGAAACATAATAAACAAAACTTCTATAGTCAGTAGAATCGTGATCAGTATGTATTTCGTTAGCTAGCTCCTGCTCGGACATTTGCATATTAGTTAACAAATTAGCTTTTGCCCTGAAAATATTTTTTATTTTTATATCTGCTTTGCTTTCAATACTTGCAAGTATGGGATCTAGCATACGTGCATAGGTTGAATTAATTGCTCCGTTGATATAAAAATTATGTGTAAACTGAAAATTTTTTAAACTGCTCACTTCTTGATCTGTGAGTGTATTTTCGTTCCAATACCAAGGAAAATAATCATCCCCTAGTTTATTTTCTATATAAATTGCAGTGGGTAAATCCAGCAAATTAGTTAGTAACATTGTGTATGGTCCGGCGTGAGGGAATCGAACCCCCATTCACAGTTTAGAAGACTGTTGTCCTATCCGTTGAACGAACGCCAGATAATTTAATTACATTCTATATTAAAGGATAAAGATATCCTAGTAGATGCAGTATTATTTAGATTAACTAGATGCTCCAAATATGCTGGAAACATTATCAATCTACCCTCAATAGGACGATAGGTTACTTTATCGTAGCCAAAAGGATATGTCATTGCATTTAACCAGGGATTGGGGCTCTTAAACTGCAATGAGCCATCTTCTCCATTAGTCTGATAAAAATATACACCAGAAAACAAAAAAGGAAGGTGATTATGAGGGTATTGGAACCCTTGTTTTTTAGAAATATTCACCCAGCTTTCTTTAAGCCTTAATGTGTAATTTAAATCATAGGACTGGCAAAATAAAGTTGCCTGATCCATTATAACTGTTTTCAAAACTTCTAGCCCCAAATCTTCTATTAAGTTACAATCAGTTTTGTACTTAAATGAAGTTTCTACTGAATCACCCCAGGGATTTCCAAGATCTAATTCGAGAATCTTGGGCATAGCTAGTTGTATTGAATCCTGAACTTTTTCAAATTCTTCCTCTGACAAATCGTAATACAGAACAGGTACACTAAACCAATTTTCGATTGTCATTTTGTAAATTTATAAAAAGTTAGCAGAACTATATTTTGGTGCGACTGGCCGGAATCGAACCGGCACGCCTTGCGGCGGCAGATTTTAAGTCTGCTGTGTATACCGATTTCACCACAGTCGCATATTCATTATATTACAGCGTAGTTTATTTAGTGTCAAGAATTCTTTGGTGGGCCTTGTTGGAGTCGAACCAACTACCACCCGATTATGAGTCGGATGCTCTAACCACCGTGAGCTAAAGGCCCAGTGCTGCACAAGCAACAACCACATTATGCACGATAAATATTTTAATGTCTAGCTCTTTCTTACCAATTTGGATAAATGTCAGCACTTGATCAAACTATAAAATTTATAGAAGCAAACAAAAGTAATACGTTTGTCTATGAAACAGATATCTCTGATCCTCTATTCCAGAGTAAAGCTCCCTATTTGGAATTATTACTAGATGCACCCTATGCAGGAATGTTACAGGAAGCTCGTGCATTAAAAGATAGATTTGTAACACACAGGCCACAGGACGGCGAGGGTTGGCGAAGTCTTTGTGTACACGGAATCAGTGCAGAAAAGACCGGAGTTCCAGAAGAATATGGCTATACTTCAGATCAAGTTCCTTATTCTTGGACAGATATAGCACCGTTGTGTCCTGTGACAGTGGACTATTTTAAAAATAAATTTCCCTATCAAAATTACGATAGAATAAGGTATATGTTACTGGAGCCCGATGGATATATCTCTCCACATTTTGATAACCCTGAGAGTTTTTTAGGAAGTGCAGTTAATATAAGTCTTAACAATCCCGAGAATTGTAGATTGGTTACCACTAGCGGTGAAGTGCCCTTTAAAGATTCTGGATCAGCGTTTTTGTTTAACACAAATTATACACACGCCGTTTATAATAACAGTCATCAGGATAGATTTCATATTATAGTTCACGGCACATTTGCTAGTGATTGGCAGAAAGTAGTACGTAGTAGTTACCGCGCAGCGTTAAAAAAACAGATTAATCCATCACAATCATAAACCCAGGTAAGTTATTACCAGGTATATGACTTGGAGCGTGATACTGGAATTTAAATTTTAGATCAGTAAATGCTGTTTTGACGGCAACCAAACCACCATTACCAGTGATGTCCAATCGACCTAGATAAGCTGGGCTTTGATTTACAATGTTTGTCATCATTTCAGCATATTGTTCTGCATCACTGCCACGTGTGACTAAATTAAGCGTACCAACGCCTAATACATAAGTTAAAATATCTGTTGCTGCTTTGACTGTGTTGGTTCTAAAGCTAGGGTATCCCGCAGTTTTTTCTGCTTTAAGCTCCTTGGCTTTGCCCATATAGTAAGCACCATCAGCTGGTAATCCTGCGGGCTTTTCCCAACCACCAGCTGTCATTGCTGGATAAACAGTATTTAAAAAATCTGAATAGTATTCGGTAGGATTTTGAACTTTGTCCTTACTATAAATTTTTTTAATTAATTCATTAACTAGAGCTTGTAGGCCATCATAGTCGTTAAAACTTCCACCTAAAATTTCCGTTAGTTTGACATACTCTGCTGTTTTTACAAAGGCTGCACCGCGGATAATCTTGTCAACGTTTTTGCCACCAGCACTGGGGTGATAACCTTTAAAAAGTTGAAATAGTTTTTCTACTTTTTTACTGTCTTTACTTCCGGATTTTTTAAGTTTGTCTTCATAGCTATCCATTAGATCAGCAATGCTAGCAAAGCTTGTCCCAGACCCAGTAAGACTTTTTACGCTATAATTATTTTTCCCCACTATTACATCAATTAAAGGGAAGTTTCCTTCTGCAGGAAACTCTATAAGTTCTCCTCCCTGGGAAAACATTATGGGTGCAAGTATCTCTCCGAAATCAACACTGAGTTGATTACGTGCTTTACTACCTAGTTTTTTATTTAACTCAGGGGATATAGTTCCTTGCCCTCCAGCCGCGGCTATGTCTAATAGTTGTGAACAAATTTCAATTAATTCAGGTCGTGTTTTAATTTTATCTGCTAGGGCTTGTTTTGTGGCGCCTACTAATTCGTCCTTGTTATAAGTTCTAACAGCTAGTCCCAGACTAACTGGTGTTAATTCTTTTTTACCTACACTAATACTTCCTTGATCACCAACTCCGGCTACTACTAGGGTGTAGATTATGTTCTTTATATCTTGATCGTCGCTGGGTAGTTGATGTGCCTTGCCTGGTTTAATTTGATCAATAACGTTACTAGTTGTGCTGTAGCTTAGGATGTTGGCACGATATTGACCGCTAATTCTAAGTTGATCAGGATCAGGTGGTAGCTCGTCCAGTCCCAGACTGGCGAAGTAGTTGGTTATATCCTCGCGCTGAGCACCTTTAATCCTTATATAGATCACAGGACTCTCTGCTTTCTTTTCTACTTCAAAACGAATCCCCGGCATCACTGAGCCTAGGTTAGCAGCAAGAATACCAAGTTCTGCCCGGGTAGCATATCTTGCATCCACAGCTAGTTCCTGCAAGTTAAAAAGTTCCATAAGATTCATCCTGTATTTATAGTTTAAAAGTAAAATATTATGTATGTTGCAGCGCAATAAATATTATTACAACCTAACTTTATACAATAAAAACCAATATGTCAATCAAAAATACACTAGATAATTTAACGAAATGGCTGAGATCCGGGCCGCACACAGAAATCGAGGCTTTTATAGCTCGCAATAATCCTAAAAATGCGGCTGATGTAGAACATTTAATTAAACAATGGAATTATAGCCAGGAAAGATGCTGGCTATAATGTTTAGAAAATTATTAGATTACATCATTGAGTATCGTTGTAAAAAGGCTGCTGAGTACCTAGACCATCTAGTTATACGCTAGTCCTAGTTTTACGCTCAATGTCATCTTCGTCGCAACGGGCACCATATTGAATTTCCACTAATTTTAATGGCTGATTCTTGGGATTACATAATTGGTGCCATTGATTTTTTGCTATATGTAGACTTTGATGTTTTCCGTAGATACCACGTAACTCATAATCTGTGCTTCTGTCATTAATTGTATAAACTTCAGCAGTGCCTTCTACAACGAACCAATGCTCAGCACGATCCTGGTGACGTTGCATACTTAAACTACAACCAGGTTCTACGGTCAATTCTTTAACTTTTGTATGATCACCCACAGTGTGTAATACTCTGTAATAGCCCCAATTACGATCTGTTTTAGGTGCTTTCCATTCTTCTAGTATCCAGCTACTTGAATTCTTTTTATCTTCACCACCTACCCCAAATACAAACTCACAATTAGGATCATTTACATCCATTTCGGGAATGTTTTTTGCAGTACGATCTCCACCGTTGGCAAAAATTAATTTATTATTTGGATAATGTGCCCTTACTTGACGTATAAATTCTTTAGCAGACCCATCATCATCATCGAATGTATATACTTCATCAACCATAGCTAGATTGTTTACTATACACAATCTTTCGTTCCAGGGCATAAACGCACGGCCTTTTTTACGTTCCAGCCATTCATCACTGTTAAGCCCCACTATCAAATAGTGCCCTAGTTTTTTTGCTTCTTTAAAATAGGCAATATGCCCAGAATGTACTGGATCGAAACCACCTGTAACTAAAACTATAATATCTTTATCTTCTATTTCATTTTGATTTTTCATACTTGACTCCAACGGCAATAATGTCCTGATATCCAATGTGTAAAAATATCTTCCTGTCTTATTTCTCCAGTGGTTTTTATTCCCACCACTGCACTGTCTGGTAATACATTTAAATCTACCAAATCTCCTAAGCTAGTATTTTTGGGATCAAGCTCGGGATTGTTTGTCTTATATACCATACTATAAATCCAGGGATCATTGGGTTTTTTATAAAAATGCCCTGTCCTACAATCGAAACCCGCAACTGCTAACATATACATCAGATTTGTAATATTATAGTTAAAGTAACTATAGCTAAGTGTCCTGGGATGCTGTACACCTTGATCATCTTTAATAGATGATTGTGGAGTAATCAATATTATAGCACCGCCAGGGTTAAGTTGTTTATTCCAAGTTTTTAAAGTGGTAAGTGGATTAACGCTGAATCTAAAACTATCGTGACTCCAAATTAAATCTGCCTTGATTCCTGGATCATATTGTTCAAAATCTCCTTGTACAAACTTAAGATTATCTCTTAAATGTATTTTCAATCTTTTATCTATGTCCAGCGCATAACATTGTATATTGTAGGGTCTTTCTGTTCTAGGATTAATTTGTGTGGCCCACCATTGTGTATCAAAACCAGCACCGCAGCCCATATCATAGACTACACTTACACTCTGCATAAAATCTTCGTATTTTTCAAGAAGCTGTAATGTTTCCAGACTGTGTTGATGACTTTCTTCATCGCTAGCAAATAGTCTATTCCTAGATCTAGCATTCATATAACAATATCTTCCATACCAGCAGTGCGTAATCTAGCTACGTGACCAAGCATAAAGTTTTTACTTTCTAATCCCTTCATAAGACCTAGCCATTTATTTCTAATCAGAGCTACTTCATTAATAATAGTCTCATAGTCAATTACTTCGTCTTCTCCGTCAGTATATTTTTCTGCATCTCTACTAGTCAAAGATCTGTTATAATTTTCTAGATATTTTTGAAAATGCCTACGTCGTATTTTTTTAAGTTGTATATTTAGGTAATTTAATACTGCTTCTATTTCTTGAAGTTGATTAAATCTGTGTTCAGTTATTCCAGGAAGATTCGCAACATTTTTTTCTAAGTTTCCTTTGACCGTACAGTCCTGTTTGGCCTGAATTAATTCAGATTCATAGTAACTTATAAAGTCTGGTATTTTACCTAGATCGGAAACTATTTGATTATACCACATTTAATTAATCTTCATAATCGTAATTTTCATCATCATCTTCAGATTCTGATGCATATTGTTGATAACTGCGTTTAGTATATTGATCTGTCATTGCGAATTCATTTAGATCTAGATCACCCAGCAAATCAACTAGTACACTCATTAAGTTGTCGCTAGCCTCTTGCCTATCCTTGGCAGGAATATACTGTTTGAGTATACTATATGTTTCTGTAAGTGTATCAATTTCAATACTCATTTTCAAATTCCTTTTTATTAAGTTTAAGTAAATCGTGTATTTGGTATTCCATAGTGGTCAATGTTGTGGGAAATCTATTATATCTTAGCTTCATAACTAATTTAGTTGTCTCAGCATATCTCAAAAATCTTTCTTTAATAGTTAGCTCGGGATTAGAGTCAGCAGTCCAAAGATTACCGTATTCATTATTATACAAGTGAATGCCTAGTTCTGTCGACATATTAGACAGAGGAGTATCAGGTAGTATTACAAGTGGACTATCTAGACTTATACCTATTATGGTATCGTCTATTAGATATTTTTGATATTTTTTTAACAAGTTAAGGGTGTCATTGTGATCTTCTAAAGTTTCTGTAGGATAACCAGTAAACATTAATAAAAAGTTTTCTATTTTATACTTACTGCACATTTCCAGATGCCAGTCTATATCTTGGTTACTAAATTTTTTCCCAAGATGTTCGCGTACACGTTCACTACCAGATTCTACTCCTATCTGTATTTGTTTACACCCTGACTCTTTTAACAATGCAAACATTTTTTCCGGATGCTGTGATCTAGGTCTAATAATAAACTGACCGCTATATTTTATATTTTTAAGACCAGGATGTGTTTTATGTAGATCTATTAATCCTGTTGTGAGATCATTAAGTTGTTTAAGAGATCCATTTAGTAAACTATCAGAGAAAAAATAATCAGTTACTCCGTGTTTTAGATAATTTTGTGTTATTTCCCGTACTACATTTTGACCTGATCTGAATCTGAACTTTTTCCAAATAGCTCCCACGTCACAAAAAGTGCATCTACGCACACAGCCACGGCTAGCAGTGATTGTCACTGTTCTAGTAGGGTTGCCAGGATTTACATAATCCTGAAAATTTATTTTATTATAGGAAGGCAATGCCAGTGCATCTAAATTATCTATTTGAGGAGCCCAAGTTTCATATTCTGTTGACTTATCATTTAATCCCAGAACATTGTTGCCTTTAAAAAATTCATCTAAGACGACATCACCTTCGCCCATAACATAATAATCAACTAGATTATTTTCTAAAAGAAACTTACCAAAAGATCTACCGTTTTTTTCTTGGCCAACTAGCGATTTATTCCCATAGCCCGCTGACACACCAGGGCCACCTGCTATTATTTTTATGTCTAAATTATGTTTGATACGTTCTAATAGCCTTTTAGCTAGTAAGTGTTGCATCACACTAAAAACTGTTGCAGCAATAAGATCTGCTTGGTATGACTTTATTTTTTCCACTGCTAGATCTAGAACATTCTCAAGAACACTCAAGGAGCCAGGGTTTGCTAGTTCTAGATTTTCTAAATCCTTTTCTGATCTAGCTACATATATTTTTTCTGTGATATCTGCATTTACATTATTTCTAAAAAATATATTAAAGTCAAAAAAATTGTAATTTATATTGTTATTCTCGCAGACGCCAGCTACAAATGCAGCGCCTGGTGGTGGCCTGTCCACAGAAATTAATCCTGACGTTATAATCAAGACATTGTTAAACTTTGACATTTTGCAATAGTGCTTCTATTTTTTCTATTTTTTCTAGTATAACTTTCTGTCGTTCTTCCGAATAGTTTTCAGAATATAATTCATTGAATTTTAAACTATGATTTAATTTTTCGTCTAATACCCAGGTTTTGACAGGAAACTTAAATTTTAATTCCCAGTAAGCATTATTTAACGCCCAGGTTAGCGCCTGTGGATAAGGACCATTGGGAGTAAAATATACTCCCTGATATTTAATTAGATCTGGGACCAAAATGTCATCAAGATAAAGATTTATCAATGTTACAGATTGATCTTTAACAATAGTATTGTCAACTAGGACTGTACTATTGGGATGTTTTCCGTATAATTCTATTCGTAATACGTGGTCTCCCTCCATTAAATCAAGAGGTATATTTACCCTGGCATAGTCCGATTCAAAACTAAAGTCCTCATAAAGATCGTCATTAACGTAGAGTTTAATCTTGGGCCAACCCAGAGATTCAGTTGCTGTAAACTCCAGGGTTAAAATATCCATTTTATTCTTCTGTCGCTAGTTCTTCCAGTTTAGCTTTTTTATGTGGATTTGCTGTGAAGTCAGCCATTACTTGGTCTAGGCTACCATCCTCGTTACGTTCCCACGCCTTACGGAACTGTTTGATCACAGTACCATCTGCTAGGGTGTATTTAAGACTGTTGCCTTCCTTGGCCAGTAACCCCTTTTCTTCAAAAAGATCTACCAACCCGCTATAGGGATTCATACCTGTTTCATAGGGAATCTTTACTTGAACACTTTCAAAAGGTTTAGCATAACGAGTTTTCATAATCTTACAGGCAGCTCGAATACCTTTGACGTCACTGACTTTGTTGCCGTCCTCATCCTCTTTAAGTTTGAGTTTACGCATAGCGACAACGATTGAGCTTGCATAGATAAAGCCCTGACCACCTGAAATTTTATCGTCAGGATCAAACATATCCTGTGATGCGTAAGTGTGGTTAGTTGCAATTAGTCCTATATTCAAACTGCCGAACATATTTACACAGTTACGAACTAGTGCTGTTAAAGCCTTGGGCTTACGGCCCATATCACCCTTCAAATCACCTGCTTCAAACTGATTAACATCAGTGGGAGTTAATAACATACCTAAACTGTCAATAATAAACAACACTTTGGGTCGATCATTTTCCGGAAGCGTTTTGTATTCTTTGACAAAATCATTTATAACCTTGGCCACGTCGTCGATCATCGCCATATTCAGTTTTAATAGTTTATCTTCACTAGTGTCTACACCCAGTGCGTGTAACCAGGCTTCATCAAGTGCGTTCTCAGTATCAATGAGAATAACATAAATGCCCTGTTGTTGAGCGTTCTTGACAAGATTTCCCGAACAGATAAAACTTTTACCTGCTCCAGATTCTCCTGCGAATACAGTCACTTTGCCTAGCGGAACCCCACGGTTAAAATCTCCACTAATGAGATAGTTTAAAGCATAGTTGTTTGTGCTAATCCAATCTGTTGGATCTTGAAATCCCACAGATATGCCGTCTATGCTCTTAGTAATGTTTTTCCTAAATTTACTTACATCAAAAGGTTTGGTTGCCATAATTATTCCTTGATTAAAATTTTAAATATATTTTTTTGATTTTTTATTTTTTGTAAAGAGTGTTCCAGATCTTCTACTAACCCCAATGGTATTCTTCCGTGCCCTAGTTTTTTATCACAGGGATCTATGCTATTATCTTTCATCCATTGTACATAATTCTCGTCAGAAAGCAAACTATACGGAAAAAATATCAAACTGGCCTCGCCACTGTAATAATGGAGATTTTGAAGTCCAGGGTAATCGATGGGGAGGTTGTCTTGATATAGATCTAGGAACTCTTTGCCTAACTCTGCATAATGCAGGTATAATGTACCAGCAGGCAGATCAAATTCAAAAAAATCATAGTCTTGTGGATCTAAACTTATTCTTCTATATTGATCTTTATTGAAACTAAAATAGAGATAGGGTACTTCAGGTATTTTAGTTTCTACTCTGTGCAGATAAAAGTTTAAATTTCTAATAGCATCTTTAAGTTCCTTGTTGGCCAAGCTAAAGATTCTGGTTGGGCTACCAAATCCCCCGCTTAGTTTTTCAAACTTACTGTGTAGATAATTGAAATAATCCTGAGGCTGATCTAGAATATTATCTCTAACTTCTATAAAATTTTTAAGATACTTGTTTATTATTAGACAACTATCCATCAAAATTTTACAAGATTCTTCCAGAGATAATAATCCACTAAAAGCTTCATCTTGATTGATTTCACAGTTTTCCAGACACCATTGAAATTCCTTTGCCCATTTTCGAGCAAAGGAATTATCGTACAGATTGATGTCAAAAGACTCTTCTCCTGAAGAGCCCAGTAACACAGTAAGTTTCATTACTGAGTTTTTCTGTTGCGGATCATCGCTAGGATGTCTTCAGCCTTTTGTGCAGCAGGTTTCGTAGCAGGCTGTGCTGTAACTGTGGCCACTGGTTTAGTAGGTTCAAAAGGAGGGTCAGTATCCTCATCAGCTACTTCTACTGGACGACTAGTCGTTGGCTTTGCCGCTGCACTAGTTGTCGCAGTGCCAGAATCGTCACCACCAGTGCTAAGGCCATAGGGTTTGTAATAATTGCCCCAACGTTCAGGATCATAGGCCTCACCATCTACACTTGCTTCAAACATTTCCTTGATAATGCGGAGTTCTTCCTCATTAGGACGTTTGGGTAGGAAATCAGACAGATTAAACAAACCAAATTGTTCAATGGCATTGGCCTCGTCCTGTGTTAGTGCAGACTCCTTACGTGCCCAACCGCTAGTACTGTAATCAGCGTATTCACCCTTTTTAGATTTTTTAATATTGAAATCAAGGCCGCTGGCATAGTCAGTGGGAATACTTTCTAATTCAGGATCCATAAGGCTGTCCTTGATGGTCTTGAAAATTTGCGGACTAATGACAAAACGTCGAATTGGATTTTCTGGAGCCTTTTCTTCGCCCAGTGGATTATCACGAACAAAACCCTGGAAAAGATAACTACGTTTTTTCCAGTACTTATTGGCTGTTTCTTTAAGACTGTCGTCTTTATACCAGTTGCGAACTTCTGCCAGAATAGGACAAGCGTCGCCATACATTTCCACACAGGGTACTTGAACAATAACAGGCTTACTATCAGCCTGGCCTTTGATTCCACTGAAAGGTAATTTAATAGTTAGACGCTCTAACCAGAAAAAGCTGTTCTTGGGGTCAGCGTCGGGAAGAAATCTCACACGAGCTGTGCTATTCTCGGGAATATTCCAGTGTGGGAAAATTGTGTTATCGGAAGTTTGTGATTCTTTGTTGCCGGATTTTTTTGATTCTTGTGCCTGTAGTTTGGCACGAATTTCTGCTAGTGATGTTGCCATTATATATTCTCCTTAAGATGGTCTTAGTTAGTTTCCTTGATACATCAAGCCCCTTGCAAGATGTAACATAACTATTTAGCATAGATAGACAGAATATAGATTTTATTTGGTAAAGTCAAGGCAATTTTTACCAATAAAAAACCGGGCATTGCCCGGTTTAACTTATTTGGCGCCGCTTACGGGACTTCGTTCCCAGGTACTTGCTCCAGTAAGCTCATTGTCCTTTTTGATATCAAATTTAGGATATTTGATTTTTTTATTATTGTTAAGAGCATAATGAGCAATTAGGTCTTTAGCTCTAGCAACTTCTGCTGCACTGTCCAATATGTACTTGCTATCTAGATAGGTAAAGTTAATTTCATTATCTTGGAATAATTTATCAAAGGTACCTTCATTGGCTAGATCCAGATCCTGTTCTGTTAATTTTTTAGGTGTTTTAAAGAGTTCATATAACAGAGGGCCTGGAGCTTGAATACTACTATCTAGCTCACCCACTAACTTCCCTGTTAAACCGTGTTGCTTTTGTGGTGGGTTACCTATCACTCTACCTGTTTTAATTTTAGCGTCTTGGGCTAGTTGTCCCACCCGTATTTGTTCAGGGTCTAAGGACTCTTTAAGATCAAATCCTTCTTTTACCTCTTCAATTACCATACTAACACTGGGTTCTGTGGTAGGTAACTGTTGCTTGAATCCTATATAGGGGTCACCTTCTTCCACAGTGCCAAGGGCATACTCGAACCAACCATTTCCCTCGTTGTTAAGTATTATCATATACCATTCATCGTCCAGTCGTCCTTCCATACTGAACAAATATGTGTCGTCATTTCTGCGACTAGGACCGTTCCATCCCATTGCTTTTAATTGTCTACTTATTTTGTCTAACAATTCTGGCCAGGGTAGCATATTAATTAGGTTAGCTTCCTGTATGGATTCTTTTTTGCTCCCCCAATTTTTTGCGCCTTTTTTACGGCACTTAACTAGAGCACCACTAGCATAGGCACTGGGCCAAACTTTGTATCTGCTTTTAACTTTGTAATAGCAGGCGTCTTTCTTTTCGTTGAGGGCTGTATGCTCTAGCATAAGTCCACCACAAGCAGGGCAGGTATTTTCTTTTACACTTTCTCCACCAGCATCACCGCCCCCTTCACCGCCTTGGTCATTGGTAGCATAATATCCAAATCCTGGATACCAATAGCCGTAGTAGGCAGGTGTTTTGGATTTCTTTTTAGTAGATTCTTCTTGTTTTTTCTTGCCCTGACAATGAGCACGTTGACTAAATCCCTTGGGATTATTGCAGTTAATACTGCGTTTATATTTTTCTGACCACTTTTCTTCTAGTTCTTGTTCGTTAGTTTTAGTAGCAACATTCTTGGCAGCTCCTCTTCTCTCGGGATTTGGATCTTCTCTGCGTTTTTTTGCTGCGGCACTTGCACGACCTTTTTTACCAAGAGCGTGTGCTTTACTCTGGGGCAGACACTTGGGTTTACCTTCACTATCACTTCCTCTAGCACAATCCCCGCGGATTTTGCCGTCAGGACCAAATCTTACCCACTTTTCCTTGAACCATTTTCTTAAATCTTCCTTTAACTCTGGATCTTTTTTAGGATACCCGTGTTTGATATCTAATGTATATCCAGACAGTCCTTGTTTATCTAGAACGCTACTAATAAATTGCTCAGCTTCCTTGGCACTAGAAAACTTATCTCCTAGATTATAACGTCTGACTTCGTCACCAATAGTTACAACAGCAATAGTAATGGGTTTAGTTTCTAACTCTGCACTATCAGCACTTGGTGTTACAAAATTAGTAGCTGCAAGAGCTGCGCCTGCTAGTTTAGACTTCCAACTTTCTCTAAGAGCTTGTTCTAACCTAGTCTTAATATTGGCTACACTTTTAGTCTCTGTAGTTTGTGCCTCAAATGTTTCTTCAACAACATCAACAACTAAATTTTCTTTAATATTATACTTTTGTTTCAATTGTTTACGCAGTGTGTCTAATTCCTGGTCGCTAATTTCGTTATTTAAATTTCTATCATATAATTTTTTAAGTGCTGCATAGTAGTCAGGATTAGGTAATCCACTCTGCTTACGGATCTTCTGGTGATCTTTATAGGCTTCTGATTCTTCTTCTAGGTCTTCATCAAATTGGCCAATTATGCCACTAGCCCATTCTTTAAATTCTGATTCTGCCCAGTTGCGTCTTTGTTTATAGGCTCTAGCAACTATAGGCAGAGCTGAACTCATACGCTCATCAAAAATTCTTCGTTCAAATCTTGCACGTAATTCTTCTAGATTGACATCATCTGCAAGAACTTCCTGAGGTGGTTCCCAATTTTCTATGTATTTGGTGTAGCCACGTTGTCCTCTTAAACTATGTAGGTCTCTATGCAATCCGCCGTAATAATCAATTGCTGTTTCTACCATAGTTTGTGTTTCAGCATCTTCAAATTGACGGCCACGCATATTACGCACAAAAGTTCTAAGACTTTTCATCTCAGATATAATATTAGTGATGTGTTTGCCAAACTCATCGTCCACCCTGCCGCCATTTTTTACGTGTCTAGCATAGGCTCTTGCTTCACTTACCGAAGTTCCTTCTGGTAATCTAAAACGTTCACCAAGGTGGTTCTCGACGTAGATGGCCGCTACATTTCTGCTTCTTGCGCCGAGTATTTCCTCGTCCACCTTCTTACTGTGTCTTACAATTATTTTAGTAGGCCCTAGATGTTCGTAACTACTTCGTGAAGTCCCCGACATTTTGGCTTCATTTACAACTTCTGATGTATTAAAGATGTCCTGATCTTTGCTTACGTGTTTTAAATCTCTTAGTTCAAGTCCAGCTACGGTTATGTCGCGAACATCATAACTGCAACGATTACGTCGTGCGAATTGCCTCATCGATCTTACAAAGTTATACCATTCATCCTTGATATTATCTGGCATTTTATCATCCAGAGTCATATCATAAAATACTAAAAGATTTCTATCCTCTCCTAGATGCATAGTAATTTGACCATACTCTACATTGTCGCTAGCTTTGAAATTAAAGACAAAATATCTAGCTTTCTCCTGATCTTCCGTTTTTTTCAAGGCAGCGTCGTAAAGAGTTACCCCATCAAATCTGCTGCGAATTTTGTTAAAAAGGTTATCAGATACTTTTTCTAGGTTGATCATAATTAAAATTTAAAGAATACCCAGTATTTAGCACTAGCTCATTATAAACGGTAGAGGCATAACTTCAGTTTCCGTGCTATCTTTCAGCTGCTGGTCTAGGGCTGGGTCAAATTCTCTTAAAAAGGTGGCTATCCTAACTGCCAAAAGCATAGACATTACTAGATCGTCAGTCTCGCCAATTTTAGCCTTGAAACTACCACCACTAGCCACAAACACTTTTAGCTCGCTTATTAAACTTTTACTAGCTATTTTCAGCTTACCAGTTTCCACTAAATTTTTAAATTTGCTACAGGCAGCTAACTTACTTTTGTGCGTAGTGTTAAACCCCTTGCGGAATCTGCGCCCGGAAACTGCCTTAGCTGGTTCGCTTAAAAATATACCTGATATCTTTTCTTCTCCATATTCAGCCAGAGCCACAAGAGCAGCTTCGCCTAGTGTATTATTCTCTAGGCTGTAATAGACATTATTAGGGCTCCCACTCGCTTCAGCTAAAGTTTCTGTGATACTCGCTAATAATCTAACTTGTTCTTGCACAGTTGTTTTATTATGTTGCCATTCGGCTATTTGGCAGAGGCTGGGAAGTTCTAATACTTGTATAGCACTGGGATCTCCGCCTGTGCCCAAGCTAGGATCAAGAGCTACAATATAAACACAGTCTTTTTCTGGACGTTTATACCAACGTATTTGTCCTTGTTTTTGTAATGGGTCTATACCAGCTAGTTCCGTTAGCTTAATAGGATTAATTAAAGTTTCATCAAAGATAATAAATTCACAATCCATCTCTCTTCTAAATCTTTCTTCGCCTAGTTGCTCCCGCATCTGCCTAGCCCAGGCTTCATCACGTTCAGGATGTTCTTGCCAACTAGATTTAAAAGCCTTGAATCCGTTAACACCAAGCTCTACTTCATTACCATATTCATCAAAAGTTTTGTTTGCCAATCTCCAAATTTGCGCGAATTGATCTTCATCACTGTTGGGTGTGGAGGTAATCATACACTTACCACCCGTTGCCAACGTAGGACTGATAGAAGTCCAAAACTCTTTGGCAATAGTTGGACGGACGAACGCAAACTCGTCGCAATAAAGTAATGATATAGACATACCTCGGCCAGTTGTTTCGGTAGTGGTAGCACTAACTATTCTACTGCCGTTATCAAAATCAATACTGCCTTTATTGTAAGTAACTACACCTGCACGAATATGATCAGGAACGTTTTCATATGCATACCTAATACGTTGCATAATTTCCTGCGCACCGGAATATTTGTGTGCCGCAATTAATATGGTGCTATCTGGAACAAACATAGCATACCACAAGAGATAACCAGCAGCCGTGGTAGATTTACCAGTCTGTCGGGGCATAAGGCTTATGTTAAACCTATAGTTGTGATAAACGTCTACTAATCTTCTTTGATATTCGAAAGGTTTATAGAGTAATCTTCCCTTGGTAGGGTGTTGTATATAAAAATAAGTTTCGAGAAAATACTGCGGCCCATTTATAGGATCAGCACATTTTACCATCTCTCGCATCTGGTCCGCACTCCAGAGCTGTGCCTGGTGTGGGGTTTTAATTAGATTTACAGTATTCTGTGTGGCCATTTTATATAAAATTCTAAATCTTTTTATTTATTAGTTGTCTAGTTTCCAAATTATATGTAAACTGTGGCGTAATTCTTCTTGTGGAACTGGGGGCCAAAGATAATGTGTAATACTAGCCGCATTATCCATAATATACCCTGAGTTTACTTGATATTCTGGCTGCACATCTTGTCCTTCAATTACAAATGTAGTTGCAAGAGGATAGGAATTATTACTCAGATAAATTTGTATAGCAACTTCTATCTCGGGATTATCAGTATGTTTGCTTATATAATATTTGTATTTGTCCTGCCACAGTGTGATTCCTTCTAAAATTAATTTAGGTTTTCTAAATATATATTTTATTTGGGGCGTAATTCGGTCAAAATATGGGTATAATCTAGCAAGAAGCTCTGAGCCTTGTATTACGTTTCTATTTTTTTGGCTGGGAACATTGTAAGGTTTCCAATCATTAGTCGTGTTTATATAGTTTAATAATTCTGCTAATAATTCTTGGGGTAAAAAATCTTTTACAAAACATAGACCTGGAGTTACTGTTTGTCTGTTTTTCAAACAATTTGCTAGGTGTTGATTTATGTGATTATCATTCATCTTGAGTTAAGTACTTGGCTATGCCATAACTTTCAGTGTCACCTGGACGCTTGACCACGTGTATCATTTTTGTACTTTCTAGATTGTTATCTCTACAAATTTGAAAGTGTTTGTTGCGATAAGTATTCCATCCGTAATCACGAGGCAAGTTTTCTATCATAAAATTACCACAACTGGTTATGCCACTGTTTACGTCACCGTAGTAATGATTAAAAATTGTTATACTATCCATAGTACGTTGTTTTGTCCAACGTAATCCCACCCTATTCCAGTGTAGAGAATATTTACTCAGGCTCATTGCCAGAGATTTTATATTGGGGTGATCTAGATCTATGGCGACGTCTCGGGCGGTGGTGATCCAGGCCATATCTAGATGTATATCAATATCTTTTTGCTCACATTCGGAAAACAAGTCCTGCCAGCCGGGCCTATCATCAATATATTTAAAGTTAGGGAAGCTTACTACCAGTGGTTTATTTGGCTCTAGACTGCCTAATTTTACACCGTGTTTCCCCATTAATCTGTAATAGGCATATTCATCTTCCAGTATTTGAAAACCATCCAGACCGTACTTAATAAAAAAACTTTCAATGTATTGAGTACAACCCATTATGACATCTTTATAGGGAAATTTTTCCCAGCCTCTAATATCATTAATTTTAGTAGATTGAAACCATTCATTAGCCAAGGGAATAAACTGTGCGTTGGTAACAAGCTTTTGGCTGCCAGTAAACCATTCATTTTTTAATTTACGAAGAAAGTTATCTTCTATAGTATATAATTTATTGGAGAGTTCAATGGAACTGTTCATTTAAATTTCCTCGCATCCAGTTCATTACGTGAAGATAAAACGGGCTAGTAAACTTTAAAGTCCAGGTTAAGTTGTGTCCCCAACAGGTTTGTCCTCTCACATATTCCGGAAGATCATTACCCTTTCTTCTTTCTAAACTTGCCCAGGGCTCTGGATAGATAGGTTTCGTATAACTGTAATGATTTACTATGTCTCTAATGTCTACATCATCTATAACAAGTTTATCTAGAGTTAACAATTGATCTTGGTAACCACCATCAGGTAATAATTTGGTTTGACTATTATCTTTTCCCTGTCGATCTATACTAAGTTTGTGTCTGCCGAAGGTGATTGTTTCTTTGAATTCCAGGATACTTTGTTCTTGAGTAATAACACCATTAAAAAGTTCTTTGTCGTCTAGCCTAAGAATAATTGCTGGCGGTTTGTCCCAGTATTCTGCTAAAAAAGTAAAACGGAATTTGATAGTTTCAGAACTCATAGATAAATTAAGTTAGCATATTATTTATCTAGGGGCTTTTCTCCTGTGAGATAAGGTAAACTAAACCAAAGCTTAAACCAGGCATCAGTACCTGGTTTAATTTTGTGTTTTTTCATTAATGCTGCTTTTTCTGCTGCTGTTTTACTAATGTTACTACCTTCACTAAACTTAGGAGTTTGGTCCACTGGCTTTATTCCAGCTAGATGCATCATTTCATAAATGGGATCGTTGGGATCTAGCACTGCATCGTCAGTTTCGTTTTTAACGAAATCCTGTGTAGTAAATTTTATTTCTCGCATTAATGTTCTCCGTAGGGAATAACTGGACGATCGTCGTCTGGATTATTCCCCGGATCCTTTACATTTTTGACGTTTTGCATTGGTTAGAGCTCCGTAGTCAACTGGCCATTCTTGGCCCACTGGTAATTCCCTGGCATTGGCTGGAAAAGAAAAAGTAACGCCAGCCTTTTGTTGAATAGCTGCAATACTTGCACGAACTTTAGTTAGATCATTTCCCTGACCGCCTTCGTGTTTAAAATACCAACCAGCCATAGCTCCTGTATTTTGATTTATAACTATCTTATAAAATCCTGTGGGTACTACTACGCCACGTCCAATTTTTTTATCGGTAGCTGTGTCATAAACACCACCAACGTAGATAGTGTAGACATTATTGGTCTGCACTGCCCAGCCACGCACTGATGTTTCTAATAGTTTCCAAATGCCTCTATTGAGTCCACCTAGTTGTGGATACATATTTGTCATCAAAAAGCTTTCGTACTCTACTTGTTGGTCCCAGCTTAGATCACCATCTGGTACTGCGTGTCCTTTGTCGTAGCCTGTGCCAGCGTAGTCGCTGGGAGTTGGACCATTGGGGACACTTTCATCTGCTACAAAAGCATTAGTCCGTGGCCAGCAGCCAAGAGCGTTAGCTGGTGTTAGTGTATATGTTACATAATTAGGTATTTTTGCAGCAGCATCGTAGGCAACAAAATAAGCTCGACGGCATATAGCGGTCACTTGTTTGGTAGTCTGTGCCCAGCCCCAGGGATTATGTACCTGACAGCGTTCCACTGGTAATGGCGGAGTCTGGTCCCAGGCATAAGCTAAATTACTTAAAGTTAATAATAGAAACAACAGTATTTTTTTCATAATAGATCCTTTATTCAAAGTATTTATTATAATCTGGTACTATATTGCCTATCAACTCTCCACGCTGCTGGTCAATAAATCTAGTAAAATCTATAAATTTCTGAAAACTATCTGTATTAAAGTTGTCTTGTTTAAGTACATTAATTACATTATCTAGTTCTGTAAGTTCTATTATAGTATTAAGTTTTTTGCTTTTAATTTGCTCAAGCTTTTCTATAATAATATTACGGAATTCTGGTGGTGTATTGTGTAATTCAGTAGGACTATGATTACTTGTAAGATTTATAAGATGGTAAGTGTTCGGATAATTCTCCGAAATGTACTCTATTATATCAGCTAGATACAGAACATTATAGATACTGACTGTAGTATTAAAAGCGCAGAGGTTTTTTCTATTAAGTTCTATATTTTCCAAGACTTCCAGAAAATTGCTGCCGTGTCTTATATAATCATTTAAACTACCAATCCCGTCTAGACTTACAATAAACAATACGTGATTAAAATTTTTAATTATTTCTTTAAGTTTATTATTTTTTCTCGCAAAGCTTGTGTTTATTCTTATTTCAGGGTCTGCGTTCAATTCTGCTACTCGTTCTAGTAGATTATTATTTTCTTCTTCTATTAAAGGTTCGCCACCAACTATATTAAGTACTTTTAGGTTGGGACTAAGTGGGACTTCCTGAGCAGTCCAGGGAGCAGGGCGTGTGGTATGTTCTAGAAAATATTCTTGATCTATACTTACAGGTATGTTTAGTTTATTTTCTCTAAATGTGTTTACCTCAGCAGCTATTGTGCTGCTATTATGTGGATTACAGGTTCTACATTTTAGTGCGCATTTACTACTAAATCTTATATCAAGACTAACCGGTGTTAATGTTTCATCATTTTTAAATTTTGTAATTTGGTCATCCAGTGCAGATGGTTCTCTATTGCACCACCATTCGTTAGCTCGTTGTCGTGGACTATATAGACCCTTATCTTCCATTTTATAACAAACAGCACAGTCACTAGATCTTTCCCCATTCAACATCATATTCCTAAGACTGTTCATACGATGAGAATTAAAAACATCCAGCATAGATTCCTGTGGAGTTTTTTCCAGTACATTAAAAGCGTTATCACAGCATAGAGCTATTTCTCCGTTAGTATTTCTGTACTGGTGCGTGAACGGCAAACTACAAAAGCTTGCACTAGGAATAGTTTTTGAAAACATTTATACTCCGTACTTATTTTTCTTGATTTTAGCCACAGGGCTGTTGATATTGATATCTTTTTTGAACTCTTCGCTGCGATCGTGCGTGTTAGGAAATAACACATCATCCCATTCTTGACCTAAAACTTGATAACAATGTTTTAGCATTTGGGCTTCTTGTGGAGTAAAAGGAAAGGCCATATTATTTCTACCAGCCCAACTTTCCTCAGGAACTACTGGCATTGTACGCCCATCTGCTGCTGCTACTAACATCATTAATCTATTAAGGTCGTAAATTCTATCAGCAGTGCCCGCAACACGATGTGCATTGGGCATAGCATATTCGTGATCCTTGGTAATAGGTTTTATACCAGTTTTTACAAGACTTCTAGACTCACGAACAATTTCTCTAATTTTCATACGCCGTATTTGTTGCGGTTAACTTTGGCAACTGGGCTTGTGGTGTATATATTTTCAGTTTCTGTAGAGGGAGATTTTGATATTTCAGTGCCCTTGGTGCCCATATTTTTTTCTGCTGCTTTGATAATTTGCTCGTCACCATCAGTATAGGCCCAGACTGTAAATTTATCACGAGCAGGACCCACTGGTGGATTATCTGCATTGTGATTGGCTAGGGCAATGCCAAATCTGTACATATGATAGTAGGTATCAAGCTCATCAAAACGCTTGGCGTGAACCGCACCTGCCTGAGAAACTTTAGGCAGTCCTTTATTTGTTGCTTCAGTGATAATTTCGTTAATTTTCATTGTATACCTTGATTACCAAGCTCTGCAACTCCAGTACCTTGCTTTCCAGCGTGGTCCAGGGTTATCACAACGATGTCTTGCACGAAAGCTTTTACGACGTGCAGGGTTGGATTTTTTAATCCGCATATTTGGATCACCAAAGTTTACTTTTACTACGTTGCCCTTGGGACCTTTAACATAGACTTTAAATTTTTTCACGTCACCCTGCATTCTTTTACCAAGGGGGACTTTACGACCACGATATTCTGCTTCTGTGAGATTATTAAATGCGCCAGCTAGATTAAGTAAAACTAACATTTTTTCATCAGCTTCTAAGATAATATTATCGTTATCAACTTCCAGTATGTTAGTTTCTAGCAGTGTGTCACCCAGTTCCAAAAAAATTCTATCACCTTGGCTAGGCTCTAGATCAATAATAACCTCGTCCAGTTTCATTATTTTCCTCGGGCTAGTTTAATACTCTCGTATTCCTGCATAAAACGGCCACCTAGTTTGTTTTCCATTGCTAGGGGGTTGTCACTAAATTTATAACCGTGTGGATGCATAGTTTTTTCTTTACCAGCGACTTCACCAGTACCACCCTTGGTCAATGCCTGCACTGGCATTTCCTGAGGTTCTGTACCATTACCAACTAGATGCCCAGGAATATGGTCTTCTTCCATTTCTTTTTCTGCTACAGCCACATCGTAGGTATCGCCGTCCGTGGACTGCTCTGGAGCTGCCATAGCACCTTTCATACCAGCTAGTTTAAGCATCTGCATTAGAGCTACAGCAGTGTCGCCATCAGCAGTAATTGTAACTGTCTTTGTTCCATCGCTACTAGCGTTGGTACTTATATTCATTTTACCTTGATCAGCGTCTATGCTGCCCATAGGAGACATATCACCGCACTCTTTAAGACCAGCTAGTGCCTTGACTTCTTCCAGACTGTTATCTTGAGCTTCTGCCATTGGACATTTGCTTTCGCCGTGTACTGGACACTCCTCGCCTTCCATAGTCTGGTTACAGGACTTGGCCTCCTCTACAGCTTCCTCTTCCACTGATTCATTTTCTTTTACTGGCTCCATATCACCATCGCCGTCTAGATCAGCTTCTTTTTTACCGGCCTCTCGAGCCTTCATAAGATTATGGGTAAACCTATTACCTTCTTCCATATCGTCTTCTTCTAATTCTTCTTCTTCAAGATCACCTTCAAAGAAATCACCGTAGGCTTCAGCAATATACTCGTCTATTTTTTTGTAGCTGTGCCTTGCACCGCTCTTGCTGCCAACCTTGCGGCCGCCTTTATTCGGTTCTTTATCTTTTTTATCTTTTTTCTCGCCTTCATCATCGTCCTCAGCATCGTTATTTTCTGGATCTAGCTTTTTAGTATACTTTGTGCCGGTGGCGGTAACAGTTTTATCAAATTTACCTGTACCCTTGGCTTTTTCTTTGTCTTGCATATACTTGTCTAAATCTGCAAAGCCTTCTTCTAGATTGCTTTCCTCAATGCTTTCTTCTTTTTTATGGCTCTTGTTATAGGAAGCCCAAGATACTGCGTAAGGATTGTCAATGCCAGGAACTTTTTTAAGAGCTTTAACTTGTTTCTCTCTTCCAGGAGGAGTTACTTCGGCAACAGCTTCAATACCTTCTTTTAAGTTTGGTTTAACTGCGCTCTCAGCGGTCTGTTCAATCGCATTTAATTTTTTTAATATATCTGACATATTGCTCATAATTATTTTCCTTTTCTTGGGCTAGGGATTTTGTTTTGTTGTGAGCCCACAGGGCTCTTGTTTTGTTCAGGAGTAAGTCCCGATGTCTTGGCAATGGCAGTTTTGCCGCCGGCGGCATCAGGATATTCATATTTCCTAGCTGCCTGTAATTCTTTAATTAGACTAGGCATATTGTCTAAATATTCTTGTCCAGATATTGCCTTGGGTTTTTCCGTTTTCATCTCTTGTTGATCTAGTACTGCTTCACCCTCTTTACCGCCCACATTACTTACTTCTAGTCCATCTAGTATAGCGTTGTAGGGACTGTTTAGGGGGATCACTTTAAGTGCCCCAGGCTGACAGCATCCAGTATTCATAATAGTGGAAAACACCTGATCATTATTAGCCGGGTATTCAAGGCTTAGATCATAAATTCTAACCTCTACTGGTCCTAGCTGTGGAAATTCTGGAGTTTCTTGTATAGGTAGGCTGCGAGATTTTTTAAAGTTATTCACTTTAAATTCTTCTAGAGCAGACTTAATTTTAGTAATATCTTTATCGGTAACATCACAAGCGATTTTTACTTTGAAATCGTAAGTGCCGATAGATTCCGTAAGGTAAGATTTAAAGGTCTTCATAAACAATATCCGTTATTATGTTATTTAGCGTTTTTTTGCCAATTAGTTACTTGGAACTCTTGAGAATCTCTGCTAGTAGAGTGTTCCTGTCCACTAATTGTCCCTGTGTTTCTATAGGATCGTCAGTAATTTCTCCCTTGGAATCTTTGGCTATTTGATGGTCTAGCCTCATTTTCTTTAACTGTAAATCCACAGTGCGAAGTTTTTTGTCAATTTTAGCTTGTTTGGCTGCTATGGCGTGTCCTAACATTGTGCCAGCAGTCTGAAGTACTGCGCCACTAAATCTAGCTTCCATTGCCAATCCCAGATCCATAAGATCCTGAGCTGACTTTTTTGCTAGTTCAGCTAGGTCGTCAAGCTCACTGTCACTTGTGTCTAGGCCACGAACCCCAGGAAGAGCAGCATCTATTTTGTCTATAGCCTCGTCTACTAGACTGATTGTTTCTCGCTGTTGTTCAGTGAGCTCTAGGGCGGCCTGGGCATCCACAGTTGTCTCGGGAATAGCCTCTTGATTGGGTAAATTGAATAATTCCGATAACTTTTTAGTCATAGGAATATTTATTGGTAGATCCGGAGTTTTTTATTTTTTGGTATTTACAAATATATCGTGTTCAGTGACCACTCTAAATTTTAACCCCTGTGCGTCACAAAATTTTTTAGCTGCTTGCCATTTATGTAAATTAAGAGCTACAGCAGCTTTATCCCTCATAGATTTAGCTTCTGTAAGACTAGTTTCCTTACTAGGCTTAACTTCTATAACTTCACCGTGACGTTTACCATTTTTGTCCTGATAAATTATTAAAAAGTCAGGCACATAAATTGTATTTTTATTTGTAAAGGGATTTCTGTAATTAATATGTATAGCTTCACTAGCCCATTGTAATACAGCAGGGTTGTTATCGCAAAATCTCATAAATGCATACTCCCAACTACTTCTGTAGGTGGGAGTTTTCTTTCCCACATACTTTGCGGGATTCTGAATTTCAAATTTTCCCTGAGCAAATTTAGACATTAAAATATCAAAGTTCGAGACACTAGATCTGTAGGTGTAGGTTGATTTTTGATCCCTAGTAGGCTAGTGGGAACCCTGCCTGAATTAAGAAACAAGGCCAGATAAGAATTAAGTTCACCTGAGGGGAGTTTAGTAAACTCTTGTAATATTTTTCTAGGATCTTCTCCTATTGATTCTGCTGTGTTAATTAAAGTTCTGGCTAGTAGAGTAGCAGTTTCTCTACTACCTGTTTGCTCCTGAAACCAACTAATTATACTGCTACTAATAGCAGGGCTAATAGCACTTCTATTTTTATAGACATTGTTAAAATATCTACCAGTGCTAGATTCCGGAGTGTCTACAATATTAGGATTTTGCATTATATAAAGAATTCATCAGTGGGGATATTTGGTGATGCTAACGAGGGAGGTGCTCCACCTGCTGCACTAAAAGCACTTACTGATCCGCTGTTTACAATACCAGCTACACCAGCTAATTGTGAAGATGATGGGTTAGGGGTAACTCCACTACCGCCTGCAAATACTGAGGGGCTTGCTGTGCCCACACTACCATATCCACCGTTAATAAATCCACCGCCTGTACTATTTGTACCCCTAGCAATTAAATTATTAGACGTTGGTTGCACTAGATTGTTAAAACCCAATTGACTCATATTTTGGACACCTGGTATACTGCCGCTGAAATTGTTTTTTATGCTTGCAAGATTACCATTGTTTAAAGAGTTTTGTAATTTATCATTTAGGCCGCCAGTAAAGGCTGCGTTACTTACTCCAGGAACTGCGTTTAAACCAAGCCCACCAGTGAGACCAAGTCCACCTGTCGGAACGCCATTAGTAGGCACATTGGCTCCGTTTAATCCTCCCTGCAAAGCTCCGCTAATTTTATTAGACAATTTACTTAATGTGGGAGACTGACTTATTTTTTCTCCGGCGCCTTTTAACACATCACTTAAACTAGGTATACTTATTCCGTTTGTTGCACCTTTGAGTGCATCTCCACCTATTTTTCCCAGTACCCCTGCGCCTACTTGAGCCAGATTTACTCCACCAAGTGCATTAATGGCACCAGCAGCACCAGCAATTTGAGAAAATATACTACCTTTATTTTCACTTCCATCCGGTCTTGCTAGATCGCCACCACCGCCAAGCACACTTTCCGCTATACCACCCACTATCTGTCCGAACATACCACCACCGGAGATAGGACTAGCAGTGTTGTCATAGTGTAATGTTCCAAAGCCGTTCACATCTATAGCATTAACTGAACCTGTTTTATATTTTACAGTTTCATACATAATGGTCATTTGATTTTCCATTATGTCATTGCCAGCCTCGGCGCTATGTGTGCCGTGGCGCCAGCTTGTGATGTAGGGATTAATAAGAGTGTATTCAGTGAACCTTTTATTATGCAAACTGAATATTTGAATATTACGTAAAAAAGGCTCTAAGCCTGCATTGCGTATCGTGTAACCCCAGCGATCGTCAGTTCTACCTGCATAGATGCCAGTATTGATATGATGTTGTTGGTAGCTTTCCCTACTGTAGTCGCTATCGCGGTAATAATAGGTATAATAATCATTCCAGAGTCTAGTAACTATATCTGCACTGTCATCGTGAAATGTTATACTAATTGGTTCATACTTAATGGCAGTTTGTACAATATTCTTTTTATTATAAGAATTAATTGTTTTAACGTCCATTGAAAACTTAGGTAGGTCCACACTTTTTACCAGCATTCCTGCTTCGTACTGTTGTATTAAGCTTAGACTGGATACACCACCGCCACCGCCTAGTACACTATCTAAAATACCAGATGCTGTTTGAGCTCCTACTCCTATGTTAATACTTACATAGTAGAGATATCTGTTTTTAGGAGCAAGTTTTAGTCCATCTGCAATATATAACTTTGTCGCGTGATCGTAGGGGTGTGTTTTACCCTTGAGTGGTTTATTACCACTCTTGAACAAAGATGCAGGATTACTTGCTGCTTTTGTTATACTTCCAATGTCTAGTCCCATAATGATATTTAGCCAACAAAAAACCCGCTTCCGCGGGTTGTTTGTTTACTGCTACTGTTATTGTTTTTACACTGCACCACCGGTTACAGAACCTCTTGTTGTTCTGGTCTTAACTGGCGCTCTAGGTGTTACATCTTGTAGAGCGTTATCGTAACGAATACTTAATGTAATTGTCACTGGATCATTACTACCGTAATCCATATCATTGTAGTTTACGTCTGTTAGGAAGCAACCAAATAGTTCCCAGCTTTCTAGAACTTCTGGTTCTACTACACCATTGCCACCGTCTAGTACTTCAAGCACTGTACGGAACTTGTAGTCTACACCGCTAGCGGCACTAGCTTGCTCATAGAAATCATATTGCTTTTGTAGTTGCTCGGCAATCGCCTTGGCTACACCACCAGCAGCATCATCTCTTAGTGTTACGCTCACTGGGTTCCAAGTTGGACGACCTGCAATGTAAGCCTTGCTGTTATACACAGGTAGTTCGATTGGATCAAAAGTAATTTGTGGTCTAGCAAATGTTACAATTTGTTTGCTAATTTCCAGTGTGTTACTATTTGTGCCATCTGATCCGAACCCGTAAAAGTATCCTCTAAAGCGGAACTTTAATTTAGGCATCAATAGGCCCTGTGTTGCTGTTTCCCCTTTAATGGGTACTGTAAAATTATTTAAATTTGCCATATTATACCTCTAGGTCTCCTGGGTTCTTTAATCTAATTGGAATGTAGATAAACTCAACAGCTTTAATAGGCTGTATAGCTACATCTACCCATAGTTCATTGTTTGCTATTCTGCTAGCAGTATTGTTACTATCGTCACAAACTACTAGGAAATCATAAATGCCTCGTTTAGCTACTAGATCAACTAGGAATCCACTAACAACTGTTTGTACACTATTACGTGTAATAGTGTCGTTTGGTTCAAAAATGAACGGTCTTGTAGCAATAGTTAATTGTCTGCGAACATAGTTAACTAGACGTGCAACATTGATACGATCCAGTGAACTTGCATTTGGGTTGAGAGTTTTTTGTCCATAAACCATCAAACCAGCGCCTGGTAATACAGACAATGGATTAACTTTGTTATTGTACATAACATCTCTTAGTCCCTGCGTTACACCAACACTTACAAATCTTCCTGTCACACTGTCAATGTAACCAATTGCACTAGCATTGTCTACTAGTCCACGACGTGTACCTGCTGGAGCGAACCAAGGATAGCTCTGATTATCACTCTTGATCATATTACGTAGAGCTACGTGACTTGCTGGTACAACGATTTCATTTCCAGATAAGTCATTAGTCTGAGCGTGTGGGAAATAGACAGCAGCGTAGGGACTTGCTACTGTAAGTCCTGCTTCACCAACAACATCATAACTATTGGTGTTTGTGGCCCAGGCCTGGATAGCTGTTCCAGTTGCTGGTAAACGTAATGGAACGTCACCAATAACAAAAGCTGTTTCTTCTCTGTCTGTATTAAGAGCTACCATATTATCTAATAGCTCAGGATAACCTGGGCAGCAGATAATATTAAAGATATTTGATTCTTCACGTAGTCCATCACTTGCATCAATTGCTGCCTGTAGTTTAGCAACTACAAATCCACGTTGAGCTTTTCTACCAAAATTAGGCAATCCACGGCTATCCACACCACTTACATTTACCCAGGCGCCAGTCTGCCAATTTGGATCTGTGTTCATATCACTTCCAGCATCTGCTGCCGTTTCTGGCCAATTAGCTGGGCTAAAGTAATTTGAACGATATTGTTTTACACCGTAGCTACTTGCTCTTGTGTTAAACAGTAGCATACCTTCAGGATAGAGTGCAGGATCAGGTGCATCTAGATCTAGGTAGGCAGTGTCTTCTCCGCTACTATTAGTTGTTTCCCAGGCTGCGCTGCTTAAATCTGCGATTGTTGGTAGGGCACCAGTTGCAGGGTTAACGTTTCCATATCTTGCCCAACGTGCATCTGCAAAAATAATACCGGCTGGACTTGTGCTATCAGTTTTGTCTATTAGTACCCACTGATCTGCGCCATCCTGTATCTGCCAACGATAAATCATTGGGAAGTTGTCGAGGTCACCAGTATCAACCCAAAGATCACCGTAGGCAAGTGCTGTTTCACCATCACTTTGTGTGCTAGGCTCACTTGCACTTATAATTGGTCCTTCTGGATCAGTAGCAGTTAGATCGTAACCGCGATAATCTGCGTCTAGGGCTCTATAATTTCTCCAGTTACCTGCACCGTCCTTGACAAGGATGTCCACCCTAGTTGCACTGTCGTTATACCAAAGCGTGTTATTTGCTGGTTCTACTGTGGGTGCTGTGTCCTGTGAACTGTAGCCTTCACCATTATTGTAAGAAGCAAGGTCTGTCCATCCAGTAAGTGCAAATGTGTCTCCTAGCTCTAGAGATGGATAAGTATCGTCCGCAGCAGTTCCAAAACCTGCATAGGTAAATGGAAGATTTGTGCCATCTTCAACCTGAACATCGCCGCCATCTTTGTGTGTAATTACAATTTTTCCATCGCTGTTGAAACTAGCGTAAACCACCTGACTACCAACTGCATTAACAGCATTGATAAAATCTGCAACAGTGAATGAACTGCCAGTTATACTACCACTTACAGTAGTAGTACTAGTATCACTAGGTGATGCTCTAAATGTTAGGCTAAATGTGCTAGTAGCAACTAAGCCCGTTCTAATGTTAACAGATGTGTTAGCATAGGTATTTGTGCTTGCAACTGTCAATGCAGCACCAGCTGCTAGGCGTCTGCGGAAAAGCTGACCACCTAGACGTGGTAAGTTGCCTTCTGTTGCATTAGAATCTAAAGCACTGTAAGCATTAAATATAGTTCCTTGTGGGATATTTTTTCCACCACCTGTTTTGTCTAAATTGTAAGTAGCGTCAAATACGCCTATCCAACTTGTAACATTTTGAGCTTGCCATTGTTCGGTAAGCTCGTTATATCTTTTAACACTAATACTTACTCCACCACCACTTGTGCTTGTTTTTTGCCAAACACTACCAGTGGGCTTGTTATTAGCTGTGGTTTGCCATCTTGGGACCTGATTGAAAGGAGCCTGGGCTGTAACTGCTGCTTGGTAAGTAATATTAGTTGCACTTAAAGGTAAACCTAACATTGTCATTATAGCGTTGCTAGTAACTGAACCACCTGTGCGATTAATTACTAAAACTCCACTATTGCCACCAAATCCTGCTTCCTGTGTTGCTGTAACTATTAAAGTAGAACCGCTTACTCTAGAAGTAACACCAGTTATGCTTGCACTATTAATTGCAGAATTAACTACACTAATGTTAGAGTTGGCTGTGATGCTTACGCTATCACCGTTTATGAATAAATTGCCGCTAGATGCAGGTGTAGTAAAAGTAAATGCCGCAGTTGGTACTTTTTGTTGCCAGCCTTGACTTCCTACTAATACCCACGTGCCATCATACGCTTTATAAAAAATAGGATGATATTCTTCTAGTTCCATTACAGCATAATCACCTACTTCTCCAGTAGTAGACGCTGGAACTGTACCAATTACATCAGCACTTAAAAAACTTACTGTCTCGTCCTCTGGACTAGTAGTTGTATCAACAGCACTAAAAATACGAAGGACTTGTTTTTCTGTAAAACGCTGTGTAGTTGCGTTCCATTCAAAGATACCATAATTGCTAGCGTCTGTATCTAACCAATAGGTTCCTGTGACAGGATTGTCTGTGGGTCTAGCAGTGCTGCCTGCTAACTTAGCTAGGTCAACATTTGCTCTTTGTACGTAGGCACTGTTGCAAACTGCTAGTGCGCTGTAGGCAGCCATTAGGCCGTATTCGTTTAGTTCGCTACCGTTGACAGGAACATTGTCAATGTTTTCAAAGTTTGGTGCACCAAATGTTGTAACTAGATCTCTTTGGCTGGTTATATTATAAACTTTGTCTGCATTTTCTGCTAATGTTCCAACAGCTAGTGCTGAACTTCCAGGTTGTGTTTTATTTTCTGCTGTAGCGATAAGTATGTAAGGTACAGTACCAACTGCTGTGGGCGCATAAATGCTCTCATCAATAATTTGTACTTGTACGCCAGGGCTCACTAATGCCATTTTGTTCTCCTAATACTAACTTAATAGTCGTTATAGTTATTTAGCACTTGGCTAGAAAAAATGGTACTAAAATGCCCTTACTTACGGTTTCGTTAAATAAATGTATGATAGAACGACGTAAAATTTGCCCAACTTGTCACCTACGCCCAGTAGCAGTCAACAAACATAATCATAATACAGGCAGAATCTACTATAGAAAATTATGTGATGCGTGTATACGAATAGGTAAAAAAGTCCCACCACAACTTCAGGGCTGGATCAAGGCTGGTTACAGGAAAAAGAACCTATGTGAAAGGTGCGGATTTAAAGTAAAATACCCCGAACAGTCCAGTGTATTTCATCTAGATGGAGATCTTAGAAACTGTGATCACAACAACTTAAAAACTGTGTGTCTAAATTGTAGAGTGGAACTTCAATATAGTAAATTACACTGGCGAGAAAGTAATGTTAGATCTGATTAGTTTATTTTTTGATCAATGCTTAGGCAAAGATCCTGGATTGAACCATTGTTTTCTATAATAACATCGAATTCCGAGCCCACCCAGGCCCATTCACTTAGATGTACATCGGGATATAACTGTTCCATCAATTGAGTCTGATCCTGTAGTATCCAATGAGCATCGTAGCTTGTGGTATTTTGTCTATAGGCTACATTATACCATTCAGGCAATTCACCTCGGGATACCCACCAGACTTCTCCACCTAGTTTTTGTATTGTTTTAATTTCATTGGGGAAGCGACAGTCGCTAATAACTATATTTTGTTGGGTATTTCTTAGCTTATTTTCTAAACTGGCTATCCAGATATCATTGTGAAAAGCTGTTCTTGCAACTTCAGTGCCCCATTTTTGTAATACCCAGCGAGGAGTCAGATTTGGTATTTTTAGTCTCGTAGCCCACCAATCGTCTACGATCTCCCTTTGGGCTCGGTGTTCAGAAGTTAGTCCTTCCAGCATTTCCCTATCCCAGCCAAAAATAGTAGCCACAGCATCTTTAAGAGATCCTGCCCAGCTTTCCCTTCTAAAATGATGATGTGTTGCCAAATAATCCGCAACGGTGTCCTTACCTGCTCCTATCCAGCCAGCTAGTCCTATAATTTTTTTATTCATAACAATCCAAGAAAAATCCTGTATAGGATATACTATACAGGATCACTAGTCAATCTATTAGACGATGTTAACCAACTACCCAAGTAAGTGGCTGAGAACCGTCAATATATCGCTTTAGTTCTTCGTCTAGGCGATCCATTTCTTGCTGTGATTCAGCAAGAAGTGCAGTTCCATTTAATTGCCCTGCTCCTTGAGGACCTGCTACACTAGTAAATTTACTACGAGCTTGCCCCAGAATACTTTTACAGAATGCAAGAGTATAATCCTGAATCCAGGGTAGGATCTGTGGATCACTTATTAACATACTGTCGGGTTTAGTATTGTAAACGTGCAAAATTACACTTTCCGTAAAACCATCAATCTGTGGGCTATGTACTTTTAGCTCGGCTATTTGGCCACTAGTAAGACTTGATCCTAGCTCTTGCAGGGCTTCCACTGTGATTTCTGTATTATTGTTAGCTACGCTTTTTACTCTATACTGAGCATTGTATCCTTCTAGTTGGCAATTTTTAACAAATAAAGTATCCCCAGCTATAACAGGTTGTGCTTGAGAAAGAACAAATGTAATATCCGAACCCACCGCTGTGCCAGTTATATTAACATTTGCGATCCTGAAATAGGTTATGCTCTGAGAGGGCAGTTTTCTTACAAGCGATAGTTTTTTAGTAACTTTGTTCCAGGTAAAATTAATATAGCCACCAAACATAGTCATTGCAAGTTCCTGGTACTGACTAAACAGTTCATAGTTAACTAATCCGCCCACTCTTCCAGCTACTAGCATATAGGTGTTAAGATATCCTGACGCAAACGGTTCAAATTGGCTAGCTGTAGTGCCTGTCACACTTCCTATGCCTCGTCTGTAGATAGCCTTGACTGTGTCTATATAGTTAGGTAGTATATATTCCTGAGTTTCAGGCAGTAAGTCTAGAAACACAAAGCTTTCTTCTACTGCATTGCCAGCACGTTGACGATATCTAGTAAGTGCTTGTTTAATGGCTATATCGTAGTGCTCTTTATCCAATTCTACGTCTACTATTTGATCACCCAATCTCAATCTAACATAATCAATGATATCATTTCTTAGTTGATTCAGCGTCTGGATTTGTTCGTTAACTGCTATAGCTTGATCTTGGCTAATGACCCCGGGGCCGTCTAAGCTTAGGGCATAAACACTAAGATTGTCTTGTTGGTTAAGAGTTTGATTGTCCAGATTGGATCTGTTATAGGCAGTAGATAAATTAAGTGTTTGTGGCATATTGGTTGTCCTTGACTTTATTTATTTTGACCTAGCGTGTGACCCAACCTCCTGATATTGGAAATATTTGCCCCACAAAACAGTCTGCGTATGAGCTAGCTAGGTAGGCAACAAAATGGGCACTTTCGAAGGGTGACATCATACGCCCAAGGGGTACAGTGTGTTTTATTGTTTGTTGTAGTGCTTCTGTAGATATCGTTTCTTTAGGATAATACATTTCAGTTTCTACAAAATTTTGTGCTATAGCATTTGCCTGTATATTGTGCTCGGCTAATTCTACCCCAAGTGCCTGTATATAGGATAATTGAGCTCCCCTAGCTGCACTATATACTGTAGATCTATCTTGACCTTTTAGAGCTGCGGCACTTCCTATTACAATAATTTTTCCTGATTTACGTAACAACATTTGTGGAAGAACTGCTTTTACCAGTCTAGGCAAGGGATCAACCGTATAGGCAAAAGTTTTACGCCAAATTTCATCGGTTACATTTTCAGCTTTATTGCTATCTCCAGGTATTCCTGCCCCAATTATTAGGACGTCAACTATTCCTACTTTGCTAATAAGAGTTTGGGGATAGTCAGGATCTTCAAGGGTATTGATGTCCGCAGTAACTCTTGCTCCCAGCTCTTGAAACACCTGCACAATGGCAGGGCCCATCATATCGTTGGCCTGGGTTACTAGCACTCTTTTATTTTTTAAATCTGCTGCAATATCCATTATTATACAACTTTAAGTAATATTTGATTCTCGTTAATACGTCCAGAAGCCTGTGTTTCCACAGCCTTAATTCCTGCCAAAAACTTCCGTAGTTCTACCTTACCAGCTTTAGCAAACAACTTTAGTTGTTCTTCAGGCTTGCGCAGTGTTTTACACACACTCTTTGCAGCATCATAACCAGTTAAACTAGTTCCTTTGACTCCCAACGGCCCCGTTACTGCGTCAGCAATATACTGTATAAGCTTTCGGGTCTTGCTATCGTAGACCCAAAGTTGCTGTGCCCCTAGTATACTAGTAGGGTCAATGCTTACTAGTTTAAGTGTTTTTTCTTCTTTAAGATATTTTAATTTGGCAACAAGTTTCTCTTTGTTGGGCGCTCGTTTAACTCTTGTTTTCTTGGTTGCACGTTTAACATTCCTATACTGATCTATTGCTTCCAATAAACCATCTATCCAGGCATAGCGTTTTTTAAAGTCGGCTGCTTTAAAATGACCATAGGCTTCTGCTAACTGTGCATCTTTCTTGGTCTGAGCAGTCTCTAATTCCGCACGCCTATCTAGATAAACTTTTTCAATTTTGCCCAATTGTGCCTGTGCAACGTTCTGCGTAGTTAGAAAATCATAAAACTTAATAGATTCCAGGTCATCATAGTAGCCTTCCAGTTCCCCAATAGTCAAACTTGTTTTTTCATTAAGCCTATCCTGGATCGTTACTACCTGATTGGGAGTTTTAATTTCCTCTACAACAACAGGCTCAGCTTGTTCAATAGCGTTTATAATACTGGTTTTAAGAAAATCTATCTCACGCTTCCGCAATGGCATACCTCGTTTATGAGCTCTAGCAATACTACAGGCTGTTATAGGTATGCTGCGATCAGGACTCCTAATAAAAGCAGATAGATCAGACTTAGAATAGTTATTTTGTTGCATCCATTCTACAACATATTTTTTAAGGTCTTTTTGTGTAAAATGGTAGTTATAATAGAAAAAACTTTTCCTAAGATGGCCATCAAACTCAGATTGAGACATTTCTAAAGCTAGTTCAGTATCCCAATGTGGCTCGGAACCTGTATATTTTTCGTCTCCCAGATGGCTTGATCTAAGATCATTTTTAACTCGGGCAACTTTAACCATAATAACTCCTAGTAAGTAAGTTGAGCAATAGTCAACCAATATTCTACATCTTTTATATATTGGTCCAACTTGTTTTTCAAATTAATAAAATCCGGTGTTTCTCGCCTCAGTCTACGACAAGTAACTGATTCCTGATTGATATCGTTGAGTATAGAATAACTAGAATTTAACATTTTCAGCAGCTGACTGCTAGCTTCACCATTGGCAATAGACTTTGCCAATTTGGTTAAATTTTCTAATTTTTCCCGATATTCTGCGTAGGAATTCATTTTTCTAGATCCATTATACACTGACTCAGCGTAAAAGTCAAAGCTTTCAAATAGGGTAAATATAAGTAAATATATAATAACCCAAGGATTCTACAAAGTGCCACGCTTATCATTATGGAAAAATGCTCATAGTAACGATTATAAGTTTATAGATCGCCGTGTGAGCGAAATATTTACAATTGGTGGTACTGGAGTATATTTACACAAATATCTTGGTAGCAACAACTATGCCAATAGTTATACCCTGACCAGCACCGCAAATGCCAATGTGTCAAGTTTAAGTTTTAGCCATAACACGGTGGTGAATTTATCTATAGGGCAAGTAGTACAGGGCCCAGGGCTAGCAGCGAATACCACAATTACTGCTGTAAACACTGTGGCGAACACAGTGAATTTAAGTATTAATACAACAGAAACTATCAGTACAACGCAGCCCATTAGTATTTTTTGGCGTAGTGCTGATCGCCCAGTGTACACTAATCAAACAGAACAGAACATCCAGGATTTATTATTCTTAGAAAATCGTGATAGAAAATATGATAGCAGTATCTATAGCCTAAGAGGAATTTATCAGGTAAGTGACCACGATTACGACCTGTCACAATTTGGTCTATTTTTAAGTGCTGATACAGTGCTAATGACTTTTCATTTAAATGACACTGTGGCTGCACTAGGTAGAAAAATACTTAGTGGAGATGTTATAGAACTACCACACCTCACAGACTATTATCCCCTAGACAATGATATACCACTGGCCCTAAAAAGATTTTACGTAGTTCAAGAGGTAATATTTGCAGCCGAGGGCTTTAGCCAAACCTGGTGGCCTCACCTTGTACGTGTAAAAATGACACCCCTGGTGGATAGTCAGGAATACAAGGATATTATTAACAAGATTACTGGCACTGATGAAACCACACCAGTGGGTAACTATTTAAGTAACTACGACAAGTTACTAAACATCAATGATGCAATAATAAATCAAGCAGATATTGACGTACCTGCTTCAGGTTATGATACGACTCCATTTTTTATTGGAAGTAAACGGATAGATGAGGGTAGTGGTGACACTTTAGGTACTAGAACTGACAGCACTACACTGCACACAGATAGTAGGGTCACACAATCTGATGCTGGTTTGCTCACTCCCCAAAAGGCACTAGACGCCTATATAAGTGGAAGTTCTACTCCCAATGGCCTGGATGTTGCTGCAAGAACAAGTTTTCCTGCTAGTGCTAACATAGGAGATTACGTTTTACGTACTGACTACGTGCCTAACCGATTATTTAGATATGATGGGCGTCGCTGGACCAAAGTAGAAGATTTCCGTAGAACAGATCTAACGCCAAATAGTCACGAAAATAAAACACAAAGAGAATATTTTAGAACTACAGCAGGCACCTATACTGGTTATGATGGCCGTCAACATCCCACACAGGTGTCATTGAGCAAGGGCCTAACACCCGAAGCAGATAATTAATCAAGGATAGATAATGCACAGCGGTTATTTTTACGACGGTCAGGTAAGACGTTTTTTAACACAGTTTATAAGGCTTTTAAGTAATTTTTATGTTGAGTTTAATACAGATAATGTAAAGTCTTTAAAAAGAGTTCCTGTAATTTATGGTGACGGCACTAAACAGGCATTAGCTATTCTTAAAAATAATAGTGAAAACTATTTAAACAGTGTTCCAGCTATGTCAGCTTATATTGCTGCTATGCGTTACGATCGTAACCGAGTACAGAATCCTAGTTTTGTAAGCAAATTACACCTAACACAACGTGCTATTGATCCTTTGACCGGCGCCTACACTACGCAACAGGGGGACGCAGTCACAGTAGAAAGAATGATGCCAGTGCCCTACACACTGACAATAAAATTAGATATTTGGACTAGTAATACTGAGCAAAAACTTCAGCTTTTAGAACAGATATGTAGTATCTTTAATCCAGCGATTGAGGTGCAAAGCACTGATAATTATATAGACTGGAGTAGCCTTAGTTATGTACTGTTAACTGATACAGGATTTACTAACAGAACGGTACCAGTTGGAACTGGAGACAATATTGATGTTAGTACTTTGACATTTGAAGTTCCAATTTGGATTAGCCCACCTGCTATTGTGAAACGCCAGGGAGTAATACATAAAATTATTTCAAGTATCTATGACGTTAATGGTGAAATATCAGACGCTATCTTGGATGACAGTAATTTGTTTACTAGAAATTACTATACACCTTTAGATTATAGTATATTAGTAACTAAAGTAAACAGTTCCGATTACGCTAATCCCACTGCGGAAATCCAACTGGTAAAATATTCTAGTCCCACGGTAGACCCCCTGGGTGTTAATATATGGAAAAGGGCAACCGCAAATACGTCTAGTAATACTAGTATTACCTTAAGTTCCGGTTTTGATATAAATCCCGGAATGGTAAGCAATATAGGTGGAGTATTAACAACAGTAGTCAGTGTGGACGAAAACGTGGTTACTGTTAATAAATTTGTTAATGTAAGCGTGGATGATAGACTTAGCTTTACTGCAATGCCAGAAAAAATAGGGCAAAGTCACAATTGGCGAGATCTGGTAGTGTTATATGGTAATCTAGTAAGCGGTAGTACTAGAATTAAATATGAAATAGACAGTGAAAATACACTAGTAGGCACTGTAGCCTACCACCCCAACAATAACAATGTTTTACTATGGACTGCTGATATAGACAGTGTACCCCAGACCACCTTAAATCCAGTAAACGCTATAATTGATCCTAGGAAAAATAGACCCAGCAAAGAACTTCCTGAGCCCGTTCAGGGCACACGTTATTTGTTAGCCTATGACTACAATGTTGATGCTGAAGGCTACGATGTAGATGATTACAGTTATAATTGGTTAGGAGTGGATGGTACAAGAATAACTGCTCACGCAAATGATATTATTCAATATACAGGCACACACTGGGTAGTAAGTTTTGACAGTACCCTGGCAGATAGTGTAGAATATGTCGTAAATCTTAACACCAATATGCATTATAGATTCTTCAATGGCAATTGGTCTAAGACCTACGAAGGAATCTACAAAGGTGGCCAATGGCAGTTAATAATTTAAAATCAGATCAACAGCCCAGTATTAATTGTGGTTCCCTTATCCTATGCACAAAAACTATGAGATATTTGTTTTTGTTGCGCAACAATGGGCGTCAAGCTAACAAATGGGGTATTGTTGGTGGAAAAATAGAAGCTAATGAAACTGTGCTTGACGGATTACGTAGAGAAATTGGCGAGGAGCTTGGCGGCAGTATTAGTGATGCTATCTTTGTACCAATAGAAACTTACCATAATACAAAAAATAATTTTACCTATCATACTTTTTTAATTAAAGTAGATGAAGAGTTTGTTCCTGAACTAAATCAAGAGCACAAGGGATACTGCTGGGTTAAATTAGACGATTATCCTAAACCTTTGCACCCAGGAGTTTGGCGAACCTTTAATGTAAAAGCAAACAGAGATAAAATTCGAGAACAAGAACAGAATTAGCCTGCTCCCTGTGCTCCAAGATCAATTATCTTTTTCCATCTATCGTAGGGCATTTGTTCTACGTTAGGCAATCTAGCCCATTCTTCGGGAATAGGACTGTTAACACCACGCGACACTCTTACAAAGTTTACATCATTATAAGTTTCAAAAATTTCTTTGTATTCTTGAACCCAACGTCTGTAATTAATGGGTTTATGACCGTTTGGGTAACCTGGTGTATCGTGATAGATTGAATTTTGCCCTCGAGGATAATTGTCTAGATCTACTCCTACTAGATAAACAGTGTGATGTCCATCAAATGCTGCTAGATATGTAGCTATAGCACCGGCATTCATTTTAACATTATAGGGCACTAAATGAAATTTATTAGGAAAAAGTTCAATATTTGCCCTACCTGTTAGTACTACATTATTGTCAGCATATCCTGAATTTACAGTTTGTCTTGCAATTTCTGGATTGTTAACTACTAAAAAATGTACTTTTGCTTCTTTAAAAACTGAATTGCAACCATATACTGTTAATTTTTTACTAGCGTTCATTCCGCCCATATGCTGGTAATACATTTCAGTATGGGGATTAAGGTACTGTCTGCTAGGACCATTACCTAATACAACCGCATAGCCAGTATTGTAATTGTTAATTGTGTTGGGCATCCACACTCTATCATAGATTGTTCTACCGCCTACACGATCCAGGCCAGTGATTAAATACTCACCTAGATAATCTTTTCTGTATAATTTTTGCATTTAATAGCCTTAATTTAGCAGGGGCCTAGCCCCTGCTATTAATACAAAGTTCTAGAAGTTTAAATTCTACCTACTACTACTTCTATTACGCCTAGGTCTCCGTCAAAGTTTTCAAGTGCTTTACCTATAACGCTACCAAGTACAGGAGCGTCTTCGGCTCTCGCATAACCATCACCTGCACTGACCATCATATCACCTTTGCGCACTGGACCTTTGACCTTGGTTGGTACTCGACCTTGGAGTGCCACAGCCACGCTAGTTTCTAGGATGCCGGCATTCATAATATAAGCAGGGTTGGTGGATACTACACCAGCAATTCTACGGCTCATATCTTCAGCGCAAATTGTAACTTCTTTATCGCCACCAAACATCACAACTGTGCCTGGTTCGTACTCAGCATCTGTTGAATAATGTTCAGCTAAGTCAGCGTATTGTGCGCTGGTTGCTTTTGCAAACACTGTGTTAAAGTAAGTAGTGCTACTACCAATATTACAGTAGCATTAGCGCCACCATTTACAATGTTGTTTAGTGTTACTGTACCGCTACCAAAATTACCATTTACTGCAAAAATAGTATTAAAGACGCTAGTACTACTACCAATGTTACCAACTGTGTTTGCTTGTCCGTTTAGTACGCCACTATTAAGGACAACACTTCCAGAACCAGCATTTAGTATTATGTCACCATTGGCACCAGAGTTAATGCCTAGAGCGCCGGTATCTATAATGTTACCGCTCAATAATAGATTACCTACGCTAACATTACTTGTTGTAGTGATATTACCGTTAGCAGTGATAGCACCAGTCTGTATGGGTTGATAGATTGCGTTTGTAAAGTCTACTGTAGTTGTAGGTTCTGCTACAACATTGCCAAATAGTTTCCAAACGCCATCAGTTGCATCGCGTACAAAACCACCGTGTTGGTAAACTCCAGGATTATAACCAACTACAAAACCTAGGTCTACAATGTTAGATTGGTTATTATCGCCAAAGTACACTAGCGGATCACCAACGACAAAGCTGGAGACATTTGAGTAGTTTAGGTTGCCACTGTAAACATTAATGTTACCAGTAATGTCAATATTACCAACGTGCGTTGTTGGGCCATTAACAACTAGTGAAGTTAGGTTACCAACACTTGTTATATTGGGCTGTGCAGCAGTTGTCAAGGTACCAACCAAGGTAGTTCCTGTGTTACCTACTGTACCTGCGCTAACAGTACCAGCAATTATTGTGGCGCCTGTGTTACCAATTGTATTAGCATTAACTGTTGCTGCTGTCATTGTGCTTGTAGCAGTAACATTAGTACCAGTAATAATGGCTCCTGAGTTACCAATTGTAGCAGCACTTACACTAGCAGCAGTTATTGCTGCACCTGCGTTACCAATTGTGGCTGCGTTTACTGTAGCAGCGGTTACTGTGCTTGTAGCTGTAACATTGGTGCCAGTAATAATAGCTCCTGCATTACCAATAGTGGCAGCATTAACTGTAGCCGCTGTAATTGTACCTGTGTAGGTTGGTAAGTAGGCAGCTACATTTGAGTTAGTATATCCAGCTGGTAGCCCTGTTAGGAAGGCACCGTTACCTATAAACCAACCGCCTGATGTAGTAATATTGCCAGTAGCATTTAGAGCGGATACATTAGATGCAACTGGGCTATTAGCACTATCTGTTACATTTAATACGCCACCTGCGCTGGACAACTGTATGTTGCCTAGATAAATCGTAGTTCCAGACATATACAAATCGTTCCAACGTGCAGTATTGCTACCTAGATCGTAGGTTACATTTGCACTTGGTAGCAGATTACCAGTTATTGCTACATTATTACTTTGCAGTAGAGCTACTTCTGCACTATATCCTGGGGTAGGTCCTAGGTTAGTTATTTCTCTACGAACAGTTGTT